>Ga0114932_10002036_pt1 | contig 22006 bp, 28 predicted proteins | sample 2SBtaG_2_FD_87286 | JGI IMG/M metagenome (GOLD analysis project Ga0114932, IMG submission 87286) | Deep subsurface microbial communities from Kolumbo volcano to uncover new lineages of life (NeLLi) - 2SBTROV12_ACTIVE470 metaG | ecosystem: Environmental > Aquatic > Marine > Volcanic ...
CGCACGCGTTTAGGAAATCTGGACGGACGTTTAGGAGACCCGGTATGATGTTGATTGAATTGGGAGCAACGCCCACAGCGGCGCTGCCGATCGCGGAATTTGGCGATCATCTGCGGATGGGGTCGGGTTTTACCGACGACGGATCGCAGAATCCTATTCTGGAGGCCTATCTTCGTGCATCCATGGCGGCCATCGAAAGCCGGATCGGCAAGGCGCTTTTTCAACGTAGTTATAGCTGGCAAGTGACCCAGTGGCGCGACAGCACAACCCAAGCGTTGCCGATCGCGCCCGTGCAGGCGGTTACGGCGCTGAGCGTGACCGATCGCGCCGGGGCGGCGACGCTTCAGGATACGGACAGCTATTGGCTGCAGCAAGACAGTCAGCGCCCGCGTCTCATGGCGCGCTCGGGCAAACTGGCGTTCATTCCCGACGGGGGCCACGCGGATATCTTTTTTGACGCGGGATATGGGCTGACCTGGGCTGATATTCCGGTGGATTTGGCGCAGGCTGTGTTTCTGTTGGCTGCGCATTACTATGAAAACCGTCTGGGACAGGGGCCCGACGCTGTGCACATGCCGTTTGGCGTGATGGCCCTGATCGAGACCCACCGAACAGTGCGTCTGTTGGGTGGTCACGCGTGATGATGAATTTGAATTTCAACCGGCGTTTGACGCTGGAATCGGTGCTCCGCCAGCCGGACGGCGGCGGCGGCTTTGGCGAGGTCTGGACTGCACTGGGGCAACTTTGGGGTGATATACGTGCCCTGAGCGGGCGTGAAAAACCGACCCGTGCCGGGTCGGTGGCGCTGGTGCCGTACCGGATCATTGTGCGCGCGGCCCCTGTTGACGCGGTTTCGCGCCCCGTTGCAGGTCAGCGGTTTGTCGAAGGCACGCGGGTGTTTCGTGTCACGGCGGTATCAGATTACGACCCTATGGGATTGTATCTGGAGTGTTTTTGCAAAGAGGAACTGTCCACATGACCTATGCGGTTTCTTCGGCGCTGCAGAGCGCGGTATTTGCGGCGTTGACGGGGGACGTTGCACTGACCTCGCTGGTTGGCGGCAACATATTTGACGCGCCGCCTAGTGGTGTTTTGCCGCCGACTTATGTGAGTTTGGGAATTGAGGACGCGCGCGGTCATTCCAACGTTTCGGTGCAGTCTGCCGTACATGATTTTGCGGTGAATATATATTCGTCATTGGCAGGATTTCTATCAGCCAAAGATGTGGCGGCGGCAGTGTGTGATGTTTTGATCGACGCCGATTTGACGCTGGCGCGTGGCAGACTGATTTCGCTGGATTACCTGCGGGCGCGGGCGCGCCGGGGCACCGCACCCGATGCGCGGCGTATTGAATTGCTGTTCAGAGCCCGTGTTGAAGATATCTAAAGTATTTTTTTGAAAGGAATAACAACATGGTAGCGCAAAAAGGAAAGGATCTGCTGATCAAGGTGGATCTTACGGGGGGCGGGGTTTTTCAGACTTTTGCCGGTCTGCGGGCCAGTCGGATCACGTTCAATGCCGAAACGGTTGACGTCACGACGTTGGAAAGCGTTGGCGGTTGGCGCGAACTGCTGGGTGGAGCGGGAATGCGTTCGGCTGGTATTGCCGGGTCTGGTGTGTTTCGCGATGAAAATACCGATGAGCGTGCACGGCAGATTTTTTTTGACGGTGAAGTACCGGATTTTCAGGTGATCATCCCGGACTTTGGCATTGTGGAAGGGCCTTTTCAGATCACGTCAATTGAATACGCGGGAACGCACGACGGAGAAGCGAACTATGAATTGTCGATGGCCTCGGCCGGCGCGCTAAGCTTTACGGCGGTCTGATGGTGAACGCGTTCAGGGGCGACGTCATGCTTGTTCTTGACGGTGAGGCACAGGTGCTGCGTTTGACGCTTGGGGCCTTGGCGAAACTGGAAGCCCGGCTTGAGGACGGATCGATGCTGGCTTTGGTTGAACGGTTTGAAAAAGCGGAGTTCGCGGCCAGCGATATTATCGAATTGCTGCTGGCCGGGCTGCAGGGTGGCGGATGGATCGGAGACCGCGACAGTTTGCTGGCGGCTTCGATAGAGGGCGGCCCTATTGGGGCGGCTCAAGTGGCGGCACGTTTGTTGGCGGTCACATTTTCCATGCCGGACTCGCCGTGAACGGGTTTGACTGGCCCGGGCTCATGCGCGCGGGTTTGGGGGCTTTGCGTCTGACGCCGCACGAATTCTGGCAGCTGACGCCGTTGGAATTGCAGATGATGCTGGGCGCGGACGGTGCCAGCGACTCGTCGCTTAGCCGACATAATTTTAGAAACTTGATGTTGCGGTTTCCGGACGTGGGGACCGGGCGGATTGAAGGTCGTGGCGACACACAGGAGGAGTTTTCTGATGGGTGATCTTGGTGGTGATCTTGAAAGTCTTGATCAGCAGGTTGACGATCTGCAGGCGACCATCGGCACGGCGCAGTCGGTGTCGAGCGCGTTTCGTACCGAGCTTTTGCAGATGCAGGGCGTCATGGGCGCCGCGTCGCGCCAAACCGGCGATTTGACCCGTGCGGTAGGGACGGGGTTGCGCCGCGCCTTTGACGGTTTGGTTTTCGACGGCGCGCGCCTTTCAGATGCGCTGAGGATACTTGGCCAGTCCATGGTGAACGCCGCACTGACGCAAGCGCTGCGACCGGTTCAGAATGCTCTGGGTGGATTGATCAGCAGCGGGGTGCAGGGGTTTGTGTCAAAGATTCTTCCCTTTGAGCAGGGTGCCACTTTTGCGTCGGGGCGTGTTCAGCCCTTTGCCCGGGGTGGCGTTGTGGCATCGCCAACGCGGTTTCCCATGCGCGGCGGGACAGGGTTGATGGGCGAAGCCGGCCCCGAGGCGATCATGCCTCTGGTGCGCGGCGGCGACGGCAAGCTGGGCGTAACAGCCAGCGGCGGTGGTGCTGTTCATGTGACGATGAATATTTCAACGCCCGACGCCGAAGGCTTCAGGCGCTCGCGTTCGCAAATCGCAGCGCAGTTGTCACGCGCCTTGGGGCGCGGTGCGCGCAACCGATAGGAGGGGAGAAGGCTATGAATTTTCATGAAATTAGATTTCCGGCCAGTCTGAGTTTCGGATCCGTTGGCGGACCCGAACGGCGCACTGAAATCATCGTTCTGGCCAACGGTTTTGAAGAACGGAACGCGCCCTGGGCGGACAGCAGGCGGCGCTATGACGCGGGCGTGGGGATGCGCTCGCTGGACGACATTGAAACGCTGATCGGATTTTTTGAAGCACGGCGCGGACAATTGTACGGTTTCCGCTGGAAAGACTGGACCGACTATAAGTCCTGCGCGCCGTCAAAAACCGTGAATTCGGGTGATCAGATTATCGGGACCGGCGACGGTTCAAACCGGAAATTCCAATTGTCCAAACTGTATCAGTCGGGACCGGAAAGTTACCGCAGGCCCGTTAGCAAGCCGGTTGCGGGGTCGGTGGTGGTTTCGGTGGCCGGCGACGCGCAGCGCGAAACGATCCATTTTGATGTCGACACATCGCGCGGTACGGTAACGTTCGTTGATCCACCTGACGACGGGGTAAAAATCAAGGCCGGGTTTGAATTTGACGTCCCCGTGCGATTTGACGCAGCGCGGGTGGAAACGTCGGTGGCCAGTTTTTCTGCCGGGGAAATCCCGACGGTTCCGGTGGTCGAGGTTCGGGTCTGATGCGTGTGGTAAGCGATGCGCTACAAAGCCATCTGAACAGTGGCGCGACCACGTTGTGCCGTTGCTGGCTGCTTGAGCGGCGCAGCGGGCTAAAACAGGGGTTCACCGATCACGACCGCGATTTGAAATTTGATGGCGAGCTGTTCAAGGCCAGTTCCGGTCTGGATGCGGCGGCAATTCAGCAAACGACGGGATTGAGCGTGGACAACACGCAGGCCGTAGGGGCGCTTAGCGATTTAAGTTTGCGTGAAGAAGATATTTTGGCCGGTTTTTATGACGGGGCCAAAGTGACTGTATGGCTGGTGAACTGGGAGAACGTCGGCCAGAATATTGTGCAGTTTCGTGGTGAACTTGGTGAGATCCAGCGCGGTGCCGTGCATTTTGAGGCGGAATTGCGCGGAATTACCGAGAGTCTGAACCTGCCGCAAGGCCGTGCCTTTCACCGAAATTGCAACGCCGTTCTGGGTGACAAACGCTGCAAGTTTGACCTTAGTCAAAGCGGATACACAACTGAGCTGAGTGTAGAAGGGTTTGAAAACAACAGGATTTTCACCTTTTCCAGTCTGCCCGGTTTTGCAGAAGCATGGTTTGAACAGGGCACGATAAGGGTGCTGAGTGGCACGAGTACCGGGCACGTGGCGACGATCAGCCGTGACTGGTTTGATGCTAACGTGCGCAAGATAGAACTTTGGCAGGAGATTCTGGGTGGCGTGGCTGTGGGGGATCAGGTTCGCCTTGAGGCGGGTTGTGCAAAAACGGTGGATGCATGCGCCTTGAAGTTTCTGAATTTTGAGAACTTTCGCGGTTTTCCGCATATTCCAGGTGAGGACTGGGCGTTGTCCTATCCTGTCACCGGCGGTGTAAACTCTGGCAGCAGTTTCTTTCAATGACGGGTCCGATTGCGCTTGCGGCGCTGCGCGAAGCCCGTGAATGGATAGGCACACCCTATGTGCATCAGGCATCCGCCAAGGGCCATGGCGCGGACTGTTTGGGACTGCTTTGTGGCATATGGCGCAAACTGTACGGCGATTTGCCCGAAGCTATCCCGGCCTATTCGCCCGATTGGTCGGAAGCGGCAAAAACCGAGGACATGTGGTGCGCCGCGCGACGCCACCTGCGCAGCAAATCGTTGGCGCGGCCAGCAGCAGGTGATGTCGTGCTGTTTCGTATGCATGACCGCGCCGTTGCCAAGCACGTAGGGGTAACTGCCGAAGTGGGCAGGCGGTCCAGTTTTGTCCATGCTTTTAGTGGTCACGGAGTGGTGGAAAGCCCGCTTTCGACCCCCTGGGAACGGCGTATCGTCGCGCGGTTTTCTTTTCCCGAAAGGATCTGTTGATGGCTACGTTAATATTGTCGGCGGTCGGTGCCTCGCTTGGCGCGGCAGTCGGCGGCTCGGTGCTGGGTCTGAGTGCCGCAGTAATTGGCCGTGCTGTCGGGGCCACGGTCGGTAATGCTATCGACCAGCGTTTGATGGGGCAGGGTAGCGACGCGATCGCGACAGGTAAAGTCGACCGGTTTCGCTTGAACGGTGCCGGAGAAGGTGACGCGGTCAGCCGCATTTACGGACGCATGCGTTTGGGTGGACAGGTGATCTGGGCCAGTCGTTTCAAAGAGATTGTCACAACGTCGGGCGGGTCGGGCAAAGGTTTATCGCGACCAAAATCCAGCACGTATTCCTATTCGGTGAGCGCGGCCTACGCGTTATGTGAAGGTGAAATCAGCCGTATCGGACGAATCTGGGCCGACGGCAATGAATTGCCTGCCGACAGCCTGACATTGCGCGTCTACACGGGCAGCGAAACGCAACTTGCCGACGCCAAAATCGCTGCCGTGGAAGGGATCGACAATGCACCGGCCTATCGCGGCACCGCCTATGTGGTGATCGAAGATCTTGATCTGGGCCGGTTTGGCAACCGCTTGCCACAGTTCAATTTTGAAGTGTTTCGTAAAGCGCAACCCGCTGCCTTGCCACATTCCGATCTGAGCGCAGATATCCATGGCGTGGCGCTTATTCCGGGTACCGGTGAATATGCGCTGGCCACCACACCGGTGCATGTGAATGACGGCCCGGGCGTCAACCGGTCGATCAACATCAATTCTGTTGGCGGTGCGACAGATTTGGAGGTGTCGCTGGCAACGCTGCGCCGCGAAGTGCCGGGCTGCCAATCGGTGTCTTTGGTAACCAGTTGGTTTGGCGACGATCTGCGCGCCACGACGTGTTCGCTGCGCCCGAAGGTCGAGCAGAGTGCGCTTGATGGCGTCGGCATGCCGTGGTCAGTATCGGGTGAGGCGCGTGCAACTGCGAAGGTGGTCAGCCAGTTGAACGGCCGACCGGTTTACGGGGGCACTCCCAACGACGCCGCGGTCGTCGAAGCCATTGCGGCGATCAGGGCGGGCGGCCAAAGGGTGCTGTTTTATCCGTTTATCCTGATGGACATACAGACGCAAAACGGGCTGAGCGATCCCTGGAGCGGCGCGCCGGATCAACCGGTCATGCCGTGGCGAGGGCGTATTACCCTGGGTGTTGCGCCGGGGCAGGAGGGGTCTGTCGATGGCACCGTTGCGGCGGCAGCGGAAGTCGCGGCGTTTTTTGGTACAGCGACGCCGAACGATTTTCAGATTTCAGGGTCTGCGGTCACCTATTCAGGCCCTAACGAGTGGTCGTACCGTCGATTTATTTTGCATTACGCGAATTTGTGCGCGGCGGCGGGCGGTGTTGACTCGTTTTGTATCGGGTCGGAAATGCGCAGTCTGACACAAATTCGCGGCACCAATAACGACTTTCCGGCGGTGCACGAGCTGATCGCGCTATTGGCGGACGTGCGCGCAGTATTGGGGAGTGAAACCAAGCTGGGATACGCGGCAGACTGGTCTGAATATTTTGGTTATCAACCGACCGACGGTAGTGGCGATGTTTTCTTTCATCTTGATGATTTGTGGGCGGACCCAAATACTGATTTCATTGGTATCGACAATTATGTGCCGTTGTCTGACTGGCGCGATGGCGACGGACATCTGGATCAGGAATTTGGATCGATTTACGCGCTCGACTATTTGAAAGGCAACGTTGCGGGGGGTGAGGGGTATGACTGGTATTATGCTTCGGCCAAGGCGCGGACGTTACAATTGCGCTCGCCCATTGTCGATGGGAATTTTGGCGAAGATTGGGTTTACCGGTACAAAGATATTAAGGGTTGGTGGCTGAATGCGCACCACGCGCGCGTGGGTGGCGTCAGGGATACAAACCCGACGCCGTGGCAACCCCAGAGCAAGCCGATCTGGTTCACTGAACTGGGTTGTCCGGCAATCGATAAGGGCACCAATCAGCCGAACGTTTTTCTCGATCCAAAGTCGTCAGAGTCAAAAACGCCATATTTTTCAAAAGGTACGCGTGACGATTTCATTCAGGCGCAATACCTGCGTGCGACAATCGAATATTGGGGGGATGACGTAAACAATCCGGTTTCCGAACTGACCGGATTGGCGATGGTTGATATGGGCAACGCGCATGTTTGGGCGTGGGATTCGCGCCCATGGCCGGCTTTTCCCGGCAACGGCAAATTGTGGAGCGACGGCGAGAACTATGGTCGGGGGCACTGGATCAGTGGACGACTTTCGGCGCAATCGCTGGCTTTGGTGGTTGCGGAAATATGCGAAAATGCGGGTGTCAGCGATTTTGACGTCAGTGGTCTTTATGGCACGGTGCGCGGTTACATTGTTGATGATTTACAATCTGCTCGCGCAGCGTTGCAGCCGTTGATGCTTGCGTTCGGTTTTGAGGCAGTCACGCGTGAGGGAGTTCTGGTATTTCAGAACCGCACCGGATTGAACGGTGTAACGTTGGACGCGAACCGGTTGGTCTTTATGCCCGACGCTTACGCTGTGGTCAGTACCACGCGTGCGCCGGAAGCAGAGACCGCAGGGCAGGTTCGGCTTGGGTTTGTACAGGGCGATTCAGATTATCGGGTAGGTGCGGTCGATGTGATTGCGCCTGACGAAACCGCGCCTGGTGTGACTCGCTCTGCTGTGCCTTTGGTGCTGTCAGAGGGCGAAGCCAAGGGCGTGGTGGCGCGGTGGTTGGCGGAGAGCCGGATCGCTCGTGATCGGGTAAGTTTTGCACTGCCGCTGTCAAATTTGGCCATTGGTGCAGGCGATGTAGTGACAATGAATGATCAGGCAGGGGCCGCGCGCTATAGGATTGACCGCGTTGAAGATGTAGGCGCGCGGGTAATTGAGGCGGTACGCGTGGAGCCCGCCGTTTATCATCCATTTGTTTTTGATGACGGGCGGACCCAGACGCAGGCTTTTGTGCCACCCGTACCTGTGTTCCCGCTTTTTCTGGACCTGCCGCTGTTGCGCGGGACCGAAGATCCTGGTGCACCGCATATCGCTGTGACGGCGAGCCCATGGCCGGGTTCGGTCGCGGTTTATGCGTCCCCGTCGGACGCCGATTACGTGCTAAATCGACTGATCACGCGGGCCTCGGTAATCGGTGTGAGCGAAACACCGCTGCTACGTTCGATCCCCGGACGATGGGATAATGGTATCGGTTTTCGCGTAAAAATCTATGGTGGTGAATTGTCGAGTGCGCCCGACAGCGCGGTTTTGAACGGGGCAAATGCGATGGCGATCGGCAGCGGATCTGACAGCGATTGGGAGATCATCCAGTTTGCCGATGCTACGCTTGTGGGGCCGTCCACCTATCAGGTGAGCCGGCTGCTGCGGGGACAGGCGGGCAGCGATGCCGTCACGCCGGACACATGGCCCGCGGGGTCGCTGGTGGTTCTATTAGGTATTGATAGCACCCAAATTGATCTGACACCCGCGGCGCGTGATCTGGCGCGGCATTATCGCGTTGGACCGGCATTGCGCAGCTTTGACGATCCATCGTATGTGCATGAAATACATGCTTTTTCCGGCGTTGGATTGCGACCGTATGCTCCGGCGTTGCTGCGGGGATCGGCGCAGGCGAACGGCGATCTGGATCTGACTTGGATCAGGCGCACGCGCGTCGCTGGTGACAGTTGGGGTCCGGGTGACGTGCCGCTTGGCGAAAGTTTTGAAAGCTACCGGGTGCGGATAATGCAGGGTGGCGCGCAAAAACGCGTGCTTGATGTGTCAGGACCGCAGTTTACCTACACCGCTGCCATGCAGAGCACCGACGCGCTGAGCATTCCCTACGCGGTCGAAGTTTCCCAAATTTCAGAGCGCTACGGCGCAGGTTCAATTGCAAGGATAGACATCGATGCCTGAGACAAGTCAGTTTGAAATCCCTCTTATCGAAGGGGCGCAAGCCCAAAAGCACATCACCGCAAACGAGGCGTTCGCGCGCATCGATGCGGTGACACAGTTGCGGATACTGTCGAAATCCATCAGCGCGCCACCGACAGGCGCGCTTGACGGTGATATGTATCTGGTCGCGAACAGTGGTGTGAATGAGTGGCAGAACCACGATGACGAGTTGGCGATTTTTTCCAACGGCGGCTGGGTTTTTCTGACACCAAAAATGGGTTGGCGAGCATGGATCGTGGATCAGGGGCGCAGTTCAGTTTATGACGATTCCGCGTGGCGGGACCACGCGACGGTCATTTCGCCCGGCGGCGCGGCGACGTTGCACCGCATCAACGAAATCGATCACACGATCACAGCAGGCGCAACGTCGCAGACGTCATATGTCATTCCAAGCGGGTCGATCGTGACCGGTGTCAGCCTGCGGGTTTTGGCCGATATTACCGGTTCCGGCTTAACCGGCTGGCACCTTGGAATCAGCGGCAGTCCACAACAATATGCCAATAACCTGGGACTAAGTGCTAATACATCGTCGGCTGGTCCAAGCGATCCGCGATTGGTATTTTGGAGCGCGACACCGCTGTTGCTGACCGCTGTAGGTGGAAATTTCAGTGGCGGCGATGTGCGTATCGCGGTGCATTCGACGCAGATCAAGCCGCCGCGAATACCTTAAGAACCCGCGAAAAGTGTACTATCGGTGAGACCAAGAAAAAGTATCGAAGTCGTCTTATTGCTGTAAAACTCACTGAGTGGCGCAAGTAATACACAAAGGAACCGCCGGATTAAGTTGTAGCCTTTTGGGAGCAATTTCAGATCCGCATTCCAGACAGTAACCAAATTCCCCGTTGTTCAGGCGATTGAGCGCAGCGGTAATGCTGCGACGCAGCTGTAGGCGGCGCGCATGCGTCGCCTTGGCCATGGCCTGTTGTTGCAGTGCGTCCATGCGTGTCAGGCGCCCGACCGCTTGCTGGTCCAGTGTAACGACAGCACGGGTGTCGCTTGCGGCAGCGACCTCGCGATCAATCTCAACAAGTCGATTGCTTAAACTTTTCTTATAGTCGTTCAAATCCATGACAAACTGTCGGTAATTTCAGGGTGCGTCTCTTTGCAAGTGTCAATTCCTGCCTATGTGTAGTAGAGAATGGCGAAATATCAGGGGAATGTCATGGCAAAACGTCAACCGGCAGTCGCGGATTTTGATCCGGTGTGGGAGCGCATTCGCAATGAGGCGCGCGAAGTTGTCGAAAGCGAACCGATTTTGGGCGCTTTGGTGCATTCCAGCCTGTTACATCACAAGACGTTTGAGCGCGCCATGGCGTACCGCATATCGCTGAAGCTTGCGTCCGGTGAAATGACGGCGCAGATATTGCGCGAGATCGTTGACGAGGCCTATCGCAGCGACGACAATCTGGGCAAAGCGGCGCGTGCCGATATCGTAGCGGTCTACGAGCGCGATCCGGCGTGCCACCGTTTTATTCAGCCGATTTTGTTTTACAAGGGGTTTCAGGGGCTTCAGGCGTATCGCGTCGCCAACTGGCTGTGGCGTAACGGTCGCCGCGAAATTGCCTATTTCATCCAGACGCGGGTGTCCGAAGTTTTTGGCATCGATATTCATCCGGCGGCCAGCGTGGGGCAGGGGATCATGATCGATCACGCCCATTCGATTGTTATTGGCGAAACGGCAGTCGTGGGCGACAACGTGTCTATGCTGCATGCTGTGACGCTTGGCGGTACCGGCAAGGCTGACGGCGACCGGCATCCGAAAATTGGTAACGGGGTGCTGATTGGTGCCGGGGCGAAAGTGCTGGGAAATATCACGGTTGGTTATTGCACGCGGATTGCGGCGGGTTCGGTTGTGTTGGAAGACGTGCCATCATGCAAGACAGTCGCGGGAGTTCCCGCGCGGATTGTCGGCGAGGCCGGCTGTTCGCAGCCGTCGGTAATGATGGATCAGATGTTTGAAAACGCGCCAAAAGATTGAGATCGGCGACACCGAAATTAATTAGGGCCGGGCATTATGCCCGGCCTTTTTTTTATTGGGAAGCGCTGCAGCGCCAACGATCAAAGGTCGAAATTTTCATCGAAGGGCTCAAACCCTTCGACGATGGGCAGAGAGTATTTGTTGCCCCAGAAACCCCAGCCGCCGTTCAACAGACGCACATCTTTGAAACCCAGTGATTTCAGCTGCATGTAGGCAAGGCTCATGCGAAATCCGTCGTGGCAATAGGCAACGATGGTCTTGTCTTTTGGCAGATCGGCGTACATCTCCGCCAGTTCGCTTTGGCTTTTCCACGTGGCGTCTGGGTTGGTGCCGGACAGGCTGACAATATTGACGGCACCGGGGATATGACCGCCACGAGGGGCGTGGGACAAAATTTCGCCGGTATAATGTTGTTCCGGACGGGCATCGAGCAAAATGAAACGGTCCTCGCGGCGACTGACGATTTTGTCATAGACGAATTGCCAGCTGACCATTTTTGACTGATCTGCGTCTGTCAGTGTCACGTCGCCGGTTGCTATCTCTGGATCTTCCTGGCTGAGGTCATTGAAGTCCTGCCAACCCAAAACGCCGCCATCCAGCAGTTTAACGCGACTCATCTCAAAGCCATAAAGATCAAGCAAATAATACAGTCGGCTGGCCAGCGCGGTGTTGCTGTCGTCGTAAAGAACAAGAGTGCTGTCGTCATTCACGCCCCAGCGGCGCAAAGTTGCCTGAAGCGCGTCACGAGACGGGAATTCCATCAACGAGTCGCTTTCGTTGTCCCCAAGGTCTTTGAACCTCTGAACCTGAACCGCGCCGGGAATGTGACCGATCGTGAAATATCTGTGAGGGTAGTACCTGACCTCCAGTACAATCAGGTTGTCGTCTTCAATGTGCTCTTCCAGCCATTCAGAAGGCACCAGAAAATCCGGGTTTTGTTGCGCCGCCAACGGGTTGGAAGCGACAATCAGCATGATCAGTGTGCTTAGTATTCTAAGTGCCATCGCATAATCTCCTTTGTTGTGCGCGGGGAAACTTTCCCGGCTGAACACCGTTCATATGTCGTCACGTCTGACGTGTGAAATTTCGGATAATCAGTCACAGCGCGCAAAATTTGGGCAGATCGCCCATATGTCCCCGCGCGCAATACACCAGATGCCCAAAAAAAACAGGGTTATCAAAAAGAAACACAGTCAGTGCGGTGTTACGCCAACATGGCCAGCGGATTTTCCAAATTGGTTTTGATCGCGGCCATGAATTGCGCGCCCAAGGCCCCGTCGATAACCCGGTGATCGACAGATAGCGTCACCGACATGACGGTGGCCGTGGCCAGCTGACCATCAGGGTCGACGATCGGCTTTTTAACCCCGGCACCCACAGCCAGTATTGATCCGTGCGGCGGGTTGATGACCGCGTCGAAATTGTCGATGCCCATCATGCCGAGGTTGGAAATGGCAAAGCTGCCGCCCTGATATTCCTGCGGCGCAAGGCGGCGGATTTTGGCGCGGGCTGCGAGGTCCTTCATTTCGGCGGAAAGCTGCGATAGTGATTTTGTGTCTGCGTCGCGTAAAACCGGGGTGAACAGCCCGCCCTCAACTGCAACCGCGACGGCCACGTCTGACGGCTTGAGACGTAAAATGCGGTCATGCGCCCAGACAACGTTGCAATCGGGAACCTCTTGCAGCGCGCGTGCGCAGGCCTTGATGATAAAATCATTGACCGACAGTTTGACGCCGCGCGCTTCCAGCCCTTTGTTCATTTTGGCACGGATACCAAGCAGCGTGTCCAGATGGATGTCGCGGCGCAGATAGAAATGCGGGATGGATCGTTTGGCTTCGACCAGACGGGTGGCGATAATTTTGCGCATACCATCAAGGGAGACTTCGTCAAATGCGCGATCCTGATAGAGCGCCTTGACAGCGTCGGCGTCTTGCGATGGTGGCAGCTCCCTGGCAGGTTGGGCGGCTGCCACGACGGGCGCGGTCTCGACATCAGATTTTACAATGCGCCCGTGGGGGCCGGTGCCGGTTATTGCGGCAAGGTCGATACCTTTGTCAGTGGCGATGCGCCGCGCCAGCGGCGAGGCGAATATACGGGTTGGTCCCGGGTTTGATCTGGGATCTTTTGGTCGTCGGGCGGTTGATTTGGCAGCTTCGTTTGCGGCGAGCGGCTCCGGCGCGGCGGCCGGAATGCGGGTTTGGGTTTTAGCGTCCGACGCCTTTTCGCCGTCTTCCAAAAGCAGCGCAATGGGGACGTTGACGGCGACGTTTTCGCTACCCTCGGCCACCAGTAGCTTGCCGATAATCCCTTCATCGACCGCCTCAAATTCCATCAGCGCCTTGTCGGTTTCGATCTCGGCCAAAAGATCGCCGCTTTGCACGGTATCTCCCTCTTTGACCAGCCATTTGGCTAACGTTCCGACCTCCATCGTAGGAGAGAGCGCAGGCATGAGGATTTCGATGGCCATAATCGCTATTTCACCTGTAAGTCACTGATTTAACCGCGGCAATCACGTCGTCCGTGGTGATTAGCGCCAGTTTTTCCAAATTCGCCGCATAGGGCATGGGCACGTCTTTTCCCGCCAGATTGATGACTGGTGCGTCAAGGTAGTCAAATGCCTCCTGCATCAGAATGGCCGAGATGTGGTTGCCGATTGAACAGACCGGAAAGCCCTCTTCAACGGTGACGCAGCGGTTGGTTTTCTTGACCGAACTTATGACGGTAGCGGCGTCCATGGGGCGGATCGTGCGCAGATCGATCACTTCGGCGGAAATGCCGTCGGCTGCCAGCGCCTCGGCGGCTTCGAGCGCATAGGTCATGCCGATGCCAAAGCTGACGATCGAGACGTCCGACCCCGCGCGCCAGATTTTGGCCTTGCCGATGGGGACCGCAAAGTCGTCGATGTCCGGTACATCAAAATTGCGCCCATAAAGGATTTCGTTTTCCAGAACGATCACCGGATTGGGATCGCGGATGGCGGATTTCAGCAGGCCCTTGGCGTCAGCGGCACTATAGGGCGTCACGACTTTGAGCCCCGGGATATGCGCGTACCACGCGGCGTAGTCTTGCGAGTGCTGCGCACCCACGCGCGCCGCCGCACCATTGGTGCCGCGAAACACGATAGGGCAGCCCATTTGACCGCCGGACATATAACGGGTCTTGGCAGCGGAATTCAGAATGTGGTCAATGGCTTGCATGGCGAAATTAAAGGTCATGAATTCGACGATGGGGCGCAGACCGGTAAAGGCCGCGCCGACTGCCATGCCGGTGAATCCGTGTTCGGTGATCGGCGTGTCGATCACACGCTTGGGGCCAAATTCGTCCAGCAGTCCCTGGCTGACCTTATAGGCGCCCTGATACTGCGCCACCTCTTCCCCCATTAAAAACACATCGCCGTCGGCGCGCATTTCCTCGGCCATGGCGTCGCGTAGGGCTTCGCGGACCGACAAGGATTTGAACGTGGTGTCGGCGGGCAAGTCGGGATCGGCGGGTGCCGGTGACGCGGGTTGCGCAGTAGTTTGCGGTGTTAGCTCTGCCTTAAGTGGCCCCGGCGCGGGGGCCGGGAGGCTAGTGTGAGACGTGTCTTCGCCCTCGACAATCAGCGTGGCGATAGGCGTGTTGACGGCGACGCCCTCAGTCCCCTCGGAGATCAAAAGTTCGCCGATCACACCCTCATCGACGGCCTCAAACTCCATCACCGCCTTATCAGTTTCGATTTCCGCGATGATCTGTCCGCTTTCAATACTGTCCCCCGCTTTCACCAGCCATTTGGCCAGTGCACCCGTTTCCATGGTCGGAGACAACGCGGGCATGAGGATTTCAATGGCCATGAACGCAGTCCTTTAGGCGTAAATGTCGGTCCAGAGCTCGGCGACGTCGGGCTCAGGAGAATTGCGGGCAAATTCGGCGGCGGCGTTGACCGTAGCCTTGATGTCTTTGTCGATGGACTTGAGATCGTCGCTCGTGGCATGCCCGCCTTGCACCAGCAGGTCGCGCACATGATCGATGGGGTCTTTTTCGGCGCGGACTTTCTGCACCTCTTCGCGTGAGCGGTATTTGGCGGGGTCGGACATGGAATGCCCTCGGTAGCGGTATGTTTTCATTTCTAAAATATAGGGGCCCTTGCCCGAGCGACAGTGTGCCGCTGCTTTGTCTCCGGCAGCTTTAACTGCCACGACATCCATGCCGTCCACTGCTTCTCCGGGGATGCCAAACGCTGCGCCACGGGTATAAAGATCGGGTGTCGACGAAGCGCGCTGCAGGCTTGTGCCCATGGCGTACTGGTTGTTTTCAATGACAAAAACGCACGGTAACCGCCAGAGCGACGCCATGTTGAAGGATTCGTAAACCTGCCCCTGATTGGCGGCGCCGTCGCCGAAATAGGTGAATGATACGTTTTCATTGTTGCGGTACCAGTTGGCGAACGCCAGGCCGGTGCCAATGGGCACTTGTGCGGCGACAATGCCGTGGCCACCGTAGAATTTTTTGGCGCTGGAAAACATGTGCATACTGCCGCCTTTTCCGCGCGAATAGCCGTCCGCCCGACCGGCCAGTTCTGCCATCACGCCGTTGGGGTCCATGCCGCAGGCCAGCATATGGCCGTGATCACGATACGATGTAACCCGTTGGTCGCCCTCTTTGGCGGCGGCTTCAAGGCCAACGACCACTGCCTCCTGTCCGATATACAGGTGGCAAAAACCGCCGATGACCCCCATGCCGTAAAGCTGTCCGGCCTTTTCCTCAAACCGGCGTATCGACAGCATCTCACGATAAAAATGCAATAATTCCGTTTTTGAGGTATTGGATTTTTTTGGCGTTTTCTTTTTGGTGGCCATGGGTGGAATGTCCTGCACGGATACGTCTAGGGCGTATGTAGTTTAATATTAAACTATATCTTACAGCATCGCAAATTAGAAAGCCATTAAAATCCTGTGGTCGACCGTGAAAACTACCGCGTTTTTACGCAATGGCTGTGGATCAGATTAAACGCCAAACCCGTTAACGGATGACGATCTCGTCGCCGCGTACCAGCCCCAGAACTTTACGGGCTTGCTCGTCCAGCAGATCAAGATCCAGGTAGTGATCCGACAGTCGACGGGTTTTGTTGCTCATTGCCATGACTTCGGCTTGCAGAGTGGCCAGTTGTTGCTCCAGTTCAGCCCCTTGCGCCTGAATTTGAATCCGACGAAAAAGGCCAAAGTCACCCTGCACCGCCGCAAACGCAAAATAGGCCGCCAGGGCAAATGTTACGGCGAAAAACATGGCGGCACTGACCGCGCGTCTTTTGGATTTTGGTTTCAACTTCTTGCCCTGCCCAATGTCCGCTCTTGAATGGCGGCATTGTGCGAATCATGGCACAAGTGATTCGCGCTGTGAATCCCCTAATTTGCCAAATTTGTGAAAAAACGCACGATTCCACCGTCTTGAACGGCGTTTCTAACGCCAGAATGCCAGTTTTTCAGACAATTGAATAAAGCGTTTGGCCAATGTAATGTGCAAATCCCAGCCGAAATACAGCAAATCTGCAGCAAAAATACCCACGATCAGAAGTCCGATCACCAATGCGGTTTTATTACCCATCGATTAGTCTCCCTATGGCTGCGGCGGTATCGGCCATACGATTGGAAAACCCCCATTCGTTGTCATACCAGCTGAACACCCGTACCAGACGGGCACCGCTTATCTGAGTCTGCGCGGGGGCAAAATTGGACGAATGCGGATCGTGGTTGAAATCGATCGAAACCTTGGGCGCGGGGTCGTAATCTATGATGCCTTTGAACGCCCCTTCGGCCGCCGCCCTGACGATATCGTTGACCTCGTTCACCGACGTGTCGCGCAAGGCGTTGAATTTCAAGTCAACCGCCGAAACGTTGGGCGTAGGCACGCGCACCGCTGATCCAATCAGTTTGCCTTTCAGTTCCGGCAATACCAACGCCACCGCTTTGGCGGCACCGGTCGATGTGGGGATCATCGACAGCGCCGCGGCGCGGGCACGGTACAGATCGCTGTGCATTTTATCCAACACGGGCTGGCTGCCGGTATAGGCGTGGATCGTTGTCATGATACCGCTGTCGATACCCAGCGTGTCGTTCAGAACTTTTGCCAGCGGTGCCAGACAGTTAGTGGTGCAGGACGCGTTGGAGACGATCACGTCGCGACCGGTCAGATCTCGGTGGTTAACGCCGTAAACTACAGTTCTGTCCACGCCCTTTGCCGGTGCCGAAATCAGCACGCGCTTAGCACCGTGCGCCAAATGCTGCGCGGCGGCGGCGCGGTTGCGGTAAGCGCCGGAACATTCCAGCACGATGTCCACATCTTCCCAGTCCAAATCGCCCGCTTCAAAACTTGAAAACATTTTGATCGGCCCAAAACCCACGTCCATCGTGTTAGCCGAAACCGTAACTTCGCCAGGGAAACGACCGTGCACGGAGTCAAAGCGCAGCAAATGGGCGCTGGTTTCAAGCGGTCCCGGCGCGTTGATATGGGTGACGCGAAATTCATCCCGGCGGCTTTCGGTCAAATGGGTGAGAACCGAACGACCGATCCGGCCAAATCCGTTGATGCCGATGGTAAGTGTGATGACGTGATCCCCTGGGTTGCCGGCGTTTCGTGAAACAAGGCGTGGTATGCGGGCAGCTCGCGGCAACGCTAATGGCTGTGCGCCGTTTGTCCAGACGATAGTGACGCGGCGTTCTGATTATTTGTTGCACCGGCTGTACCTGTGGGCATAGGATGGGGGAGGCCGTTTGCGCAGGGCGGCAATCGAGGGCAGGGCAGACCACAAATGAGCGAATTAGACAGCTATCAAAAACGCATTTCGGCAGCGCTGGATACGATATCGGAAATTGTGTCGCGGGCAGGAACAGAAGAACCCCCGTCCGAGCCAACAGCCGTCGGCGATGACTCCCAGACCGTAACGCGACTAGAGGAAAAGCTGGCGCGGGAAAAAGAGCGGGTCGAGAAACAGAACGAGAAAATCGAGGTTCTCAAAGAGCGGCGCGAGACATTCACCACGCATATGGAAGAAAAATTCAGCAAACTTGTAGCGCGCATCGAGGGATTTGAGATGCAGGTGCAGCGCCTGAAAGACGCCAACGCACAATTGCGCGACAGTTCGACAAATCTGCGCGAGAAAAATCTGGAATTGCTGGGTGACGCGAACGAGGTCAACCAGTCGATGGCGGCTGAACTTGAGGCGCTCAAGGCGGTGCGTGCCGCCGACGTTCAGGAAATGGACGCGATACTTGACGAACTAAAACCACTGGTGGAGGGCCGCACCAATGCCTGAGATCGACATTCACATCGGCGGGCGGGTCTTTCAGGTCGCCTGTCAGACCGGCGAAGAACATTATCTGAAATCCGCAGCGGCGCTGTTGGACAACGAGGCTCAGGCTCTGGCCGATGCCATCGGACGCGTGCCTGAAACCAGGATGCTGTTGATGGCGGGGTTGATGCTGGCTGACAAAACCGCCGGACAAGAAGAAGAAATGCGCTCGATGAAGAAAAAACTCGACGCTGCAAAATCAGCCAAGGCGACACCCGTGCACGCGCCTGAACCGGAAAAAATAGAGGTCCGCGTCGAAGTCCCGACTCTGCCCGACGATCTTGTGCAGCGGTTTGCCGATATGACGCGCCACGCCGAGGACGTAGCCGCCGAAGTGGTGGCCGCCGCTGCCGATTAGGGTCAGGACCCGGGGATTACCCGTTGGCTTCTCTGATTTTGTCGGCGGCTTCTTTGTTGAAGGCGATGCTGTTTTCGGCCAGCAAAGTGTCAAGCTCACCCGACAGGGTCATCTCGGTGATGATGTCGCACCCGCCGACAAATTCTCCCTTGACGTAAAGCTGCGGAATTGTCGGCCAGTCGGAATACACTTTGATCCCGTTGCGGATACCTTCGTCCGCGAGCACATTCACGTCGTGAAAATCCACGCCCATGTAATTGAGCACCCCGGCGACTTTGCTGGAGAATCCGCATTGGGGCATGCTCGACGTGCCTTTCATAAACAGGACAACGTCGTTGCTGGTGACGGTTTCTTTGATGGTATCTTGTGATGCGTCTGTCATTTTGAAGTCTCCTGAACGGGCTGCTTGGCGGTCTGATTGTGCTGCAACCATGGCCGCGGGTCGGGATATCTGAGTGCCAGATAGAATTTATATAGGTGTCTTACAAGAACAAACAATGCCGCACCAATCAGGCTCATGCATAATAGAATGACTGCGAAATTGACGCCTATCATTCGCTTTCGCTGCGTGAAGGCACAAATAATTTGGCATAAGCACGGTGATCTTGCGGAATATCATAGCTGCGCGGCGTGCAACACGCATGGCCGGAATAGTTGAAATGAACGGTGGAAACACCGCTGTCTGAATGATCCGGCCGTTGCGATGGTTCAATGCCGTTTCTCCACGTCCAAAATTTATACGCCGCCAACACCAAAAGCGGTGCCGCCAGCAATAATATGAGAACGACGTTCAGCATATCAATCCGGCGCTTTGGTTGTCAGGGCCAGCGCGTGCAACTCGCCCTGCGAGCCGTCCATCTTCCCCCTGAGCGAAGCATAAACGGCGCGCTGCTGTTGTACACGATTCATCGACTTGAACTCATCGGCGATAACTTCGGCCGCATAGTGGTTGCCGTCGCCCGCCAGATCGGTGATCGTCACGCTTGCGGTCGGAAAGCTTTCTTTGATCAGGCGCTCGATTTCAGCGGCTTCTATCGCCATCGGTGGTCTCCCTTATCTGCTGGTACAGATTTAAGCGCCGGCGCGGGCTTAATCAAGTGCGCGAAAGCGCCGTTAGCGCCCGCAGTTTTCCGCGATCATCGCGATCATTTCAAACATCATCGCCGCGGCGACCATGGCTGTTATCCCATTCGGACTGTCCTTGGTTGGCATCAGACACACCACGTCGCCCCCGATAATGTTCATACCGCGCACTGCGTGCAACAGCGCGGTGGCTTCGTCGATCGTAAATCCGCCTTCGCCGGGTTCGATATTGGACACGCCCGGCGCCACCGTCGGATCGAGACAATCTAGGTCAAAAGTGACGTAAACCGGACGGCCCGCCAGCACCTTTTTGATCTGCCTGATAACATCGGCAAGCCCGCGCTGTCGAAATTCAGCCATGGTGACGACATTGTAACCGTAATCGTAGCTGGGTTGTAGCCAGTCCAGCGTGCGCGGGTGCCCGCGCAGCCCGATCTGCATCGAATGATGCGGGTCCACCTGACCCTGATCCGCCAGATACGCACCCCAATGCGCAGCCGATTTTTTGGCACCGAGAAAGTGATCGACTTTGGTGAATACGTCTGTATGAGCATCCAGATGTAAAAAACACACCGGTTCGCCACCGGCCAATTGACCGCCGCCAAGCGCCTGAACGATGCCGCCGGTAATTGAATGATCGCCGCCGATCGATACGGGCCGCGCCCCGCTGGCGTCGATGTCACGATAAAAATCGGTGATCCGTGCGATGCAGTCTTCGTTATCGTTGGCGCGCGGCAAAGGTACGTCGCCAACATCTGCTATTCTGGCCGTTTGCCACGGATCCAGCCCAAACCCGCCGTGTACCCGCCGCTGTAGCGCCGAAACGTTTCGCACGGCGCGCGGACCCAAATGCTGGTCGCGCTCTGTCGTGCCGTTGCCGGTGGAATGCGGCACGCCAACAAGTGCGATGTCCTGCCCGTTGGGTCCGGTGTTGTCACAGCGAAAAAGTGTTGCGATACCCCACCAGTAAAGGTTGTCCATCATGCTGGCGTCGTGATGGTCGGCCATTGATTTCCCCTGGCTGTTAACGTCCCGCTTGTGCTTTCATCATGCGGTCTGACTTTTTACGCACCAGCACCAAACGCAGATCGTGCATCGCCATCAGCAATTGATCGGTGAATTCTTCCAGCTCCGTGTCCGAAGCTTTGGACTGCGCCCATTGCGCGGTTAAATTCAGGTGGTCGATGGCACGAAAAATGTCGTCGATCGCGCGGTTTGACAGTGTTTTTTGCCGTGCCGCGATCCAGGTCTCTATGTCTCTGGTTTCGGCATCTGTGGGCGGTGTTTCATTGTGCGGTTTGATTTCGCCGTTGCGCACATTGGCAACGGCGATTTGCTGAAGTTCAAGACGACGTTGGCGGTTTTCCAGATCGACGCGAAACACCATGGCACCGTTTTCGCGGGTACGAAAATATAGCCCTTCCGGATTATCACCCATTTGCCCGTCCCTGTGATTTCGGGTGGTTGCGCCACCCTGATTATTCCTATGTCAGTAAGGCACAAAATTCCTGAATGCGCAAACACGCAGTGCGCAAATCGTCATCAGAGAGTGCAAAACTGACGCGGAAATTAGGGCTGGTGCCAAAGGCGGCCCCAAATACCACGGCGACGCCGGTTTCCTCCAAAAGTGCTGTGACAAAGACCTCGTCGTCGGTGATTTTGGTTCCCTTGAAAGTGGTTTTGCCGATACATCCGTCAATCGACGGGTAAACATAAAAAGCGCCCTGCGGGGTCGAACAGTCGATCCCCGCCGCATCGTTCAGCATGTCCACCGCCAGATCGCGGCGTGTCTGAAACTGCGGGAGCGCCCACCCCAGGTAATCCTGTGGGCCATTCAGTGCTTCGACCGCCGCCCATTGTGATATGGTGCAAGGGTTTGACGTGCTCTGCGACTGTACCTTGCGCATGGCCGTGATCAGGTCTTTCGGCCCGCCGGCATAGCCGATACGCCATCCGGTCATCGCATAGGCTTTGGAAACGCCGTTCAGCGTCAGTGTACGATCGTAAAGCGCAGGTTCCACCTGTGCCGGGGTGGCAAATTCAAAAGGCGGATAGCACAGGTGTTCGTAAATATCGTCGGACAGAACCCACACATGTGGATTGGCCTGCAAAACATCGGTGAGGGCACGCATCTCGCTATGGCTGTATCCTGCACCCGTGGGGTTTGACGGAGAATTGAAGATCAACCATTTGGTCTTGGGGGTGATCGCGCCCTGCAATTGCCGGGCGGTCATTTTGTAATTTTGCGTCAGCGTGGTTTTGACAATCACCGGTGTGCCACCCGCCA
>Ga0114932_10002038_pt1 | contig 21977 bp, 17 predicted proteins | sample 2SBtaG_2_FD_87286 | JGI IMG/M metagenome (GOLD analysis project Ga0114932, IMG submission 87286) | Deep subsurface microbial communities from Kolumbo volcano to uncover new lineages of life (NeLLi) - 2SBTROV12_ACTIVE470 metaG | ecosystem: Environmental > Aquatic > Marine > Volcanic ...
CCTATGTCAAAGGTTTCTCCTTCTTCGCCAATCGCACCTTGCATCATTATGTGAAACAGCAAATCACCGAGCTCCTCGATCAAATCATCAAGAGACCCTTCGTTACTTTCGATCAACTCAATGGCTTCCACGACCTCGTTCGCCTCCTCAAGAAGTCCGGGGATCAAACTGGAAGGAGTTTGATCCCGGTCCCAAGGGCATTCTGAGCGAAGTCGACGAACCAGGGAATACAACTCCCCCATTGACCCAATCGGGTCCGAAAGAGGTAACTCTGGGATCCAAAGGGACGTGAGATGGTCCGGTTCGAATTCCCGATCTAGATTCTCCCATTCGACTTCAAAAATTGCTTCGTCGTCGAGGCCTAAACGCTGAAGCACCGTAACTTTCGGCGGATTTTCGACTTCGAGTGAAAGTTTGATATCTGAAAGCACAAATCTGTTATCGCATTGTGCAACCAACAGAGGGCCAGTCAAGCTCGCAAATTCGGACTCGAAGCTTTGTCCGTCGACGATTGTGACTCCTCGGCCTACCGGGTCAACATGAAGTCTTTCCCAAGCAAGGTCAAGAAAGGAAATGCCAGGCAGAACTTCGATACTCACTTCCTTACGTTGACGAAGAAGATCAACGGTGCGTTCCGCAATTAAGGGTGAACCCGGCACCAGGTAGCCAATCTTTCCTCGGTCTATTGCTTCTAGCACCAACTGCTCAGTTATGGCTTCATAGACCTCTACTACTGATTGTTGCGATTCGTAGAGGTGGTCGAAAGAATCCAACTCCTCAAACGCATTGGCGCTTGGGTGCTTGCGCGTACGCAGAAATGTGGTGTGGGTCCTCACCAACTGGTGAACTGCATCTGACACTAGATCCTTACTACCGGGGCCCAGTCCGCCAATAACGATCTCCGACAATGCAGTACTACTAGTTCGGGGCTACAGATAGGCCGTCGGAGTCCCAGCTACCTATTCGTGGGTCGACCGCAACGTCGTATCCAACTACTAGATCCGCTAATACCGTTTGAGCGAAAGGACCAAGTGCTGCTGGGTTCGCTTCTTCATTTCGGAGTTCCCGGACATAGAAAATTAGCCACAAACGTCCGGTCGCACTGAAGTCTGACGGCATTGAGACGATCTCAGATATATCTCCCGCTTCCATTTCTCCAAGAGGGGCTGCACTTTCGCCAAATGTGTTCGCCCATGTAAGTAAGTCCGCGCACCCAACGTCGCCATTAGGCCACTGCGTCGCGCCACGCGCGTTGACTTCTGAAGCAACTACTGGTGCAGACTCCCCTGCCTCAAGCCTTTTCTTGGCGACGTTGGTTTCAGTCTCGGTTTCAGTGGCTATAAGAGTGATGCAATGCGGTGTAGCGAACTTTTCCAGACGAGGATCTGCGGCAAGCGCATGGGCTTGCGCCCACTCTTCGAATCCACCAGAGATGTGTTCCTGAACTTGGGAATTCAAATTTTCGTCATCTACCTCAAAATCGATGCCAAATCCGGCGTCATTGATGACTACCGCCGCTAAACGAAGTCGGAGCATTGAGGTGAGGCGGGCAACAAAAATTTCGTTCGTTGGATTGGCGGGATCGGGCAGGCGGCTAGGCGGTGACTCTGCGAGACTCGCTAGGACTGAGCCAACAGAGACTTCTCCTCCCGGGTAGGACGCTATGATTTTCGTCTGGTCCGTCAACGAAAGGGCCATTTCGTAGTCGCTGCGAAGTGCGACACCATCGCCGTCTTGGTCGATGCGGTCAAAAATTTCATCCCGGCTCGATCCAGTAACCGAACCGGGGTCATCGCCGCACCCCGAGAGCGTTATGAGTAGAACAAAGGCCGACAGGAGGACCGCGCCCTTTAGGTTTTTGCCGCTATTAACTACCACGCCCGAAATGGTACGGGTTGAATGTCCTATTTGGTGGGTCGAAGCTCGCGAAGAAAGCTAAAGACCTCCCCAGGCAGACTGGAACTCACATTCTCCGCGTGAATTGTGACTTCAAAAAATTCGTCTTTATAGGTGCCACCGTTGTACGGGCCGTCGTTGATTAATCGTTTATAACGAACCTGTTCACTTTGGGTGAGCTCGAGGGGGGAGATCCTGATTCGGTTCCGGTTGGCAACGCTGACATCGGTTATTTCTAAACGAACGCATTCGGATCTGAGCAACGCTATGTGAAGAAGCGTCTCTGCCGGGTCTGGAACTGGACCGTACCTATCGATCCACTCTGCTTCTATATCCGCTACCTCCACGAGTTCGCTGACATTAGCCAGCCTTCGGTATGCCTCGAGACGCTGTTCTTCGGCTTCTACGTAGTCATCTGGTAAGTACGCCCGGATCGGCAAATCAATATTTATTTCTTGGACTTGTTGGATGCCTTCGCCTCTCAACTTGGCAACCGCTTCAGTCACCATCTCGCAGTAAAGGTCATAACCCACTGCCGCAATGTGGCCTGACTGGGCGCCTCCGAGCAAATTACCAGCGCCTCTTATCTCAAGGTCGCGCATCGCTATTCTGAAACCTGAACCGAGCTGAGTCGATTCTCCGATCGTCTTCAATCTTTCAAAAGCTTTTTCGGTCAAGACCCGGTTCGGCGGGAAGAATAGGTATGCGTACGCTCGTTGTCCGGATCGTCCAACCCGACCGCGAAGCTGATGCAGTTGGCCAAGTCCCATCAAATCTGCTCTATCAACGACAAGGGTATTGACGCTTGGCATATCAATACCTGATTCGATGATCGTGGTGCACACCAGAACGTCATAGGTTCGCTCCCAGAAATCTATGACTACCTGTTCCAGAGAGCCTTCATCCATTTGGCCATGGGCTACACCAATGCGCGCCTCGGGGACCATCTCTCGCAGTCGCTCCGCTACGTCTGAGATATCTTCAACTCTGTTGTGAACGAAAAACACTTGACCTTCGCGAAGAAGTTCCCGACGAATCGCCTCAGCCACGGCTCTCTCGTCGTATTCGCCGACGTGAGTGAGGATGGGAAGCCGTTCAGCTGGCGCTGTCTGCAACAAAGACAGGTCTCTTATCCCTGTGAGGCTCATTTCTAAGGTACGTGGGATCGGAGTCGCACTTAGAGTCAGCACATCGACATCAGTCTTGAATCTTTTGATGGCTTCCTTGTGGACTACGCCGAATCGTTGTTCCTCATCAATAACCAAAAGTCCAAGGTTCTTGAACGATACGTCTTCTGACAGCAGTCGATGAGTTCCGATCAGCACGTCGACTGTCCCGTCTGCGACTTCAGTCACGACCTTTTTTTGTTGAGCAGGGGTGAGAAAGCGACTCAGAGCCTCGACTCTCACCGGGTGGGCAGCAAATCTATCTTCGAAGGTTTGGTGATGTTGTTGTGCCAAAAGGGTCGTGGGGACTAACACTGCGACTTGTTTGCCTTCAGCGATAGCACTGAAGGCAGCTCGCATAGCTACTTCTGTTTTTCCGAAACCTACGTCGCCGCAAATTAGGCGATCCATGGGGTGCGGCGATTCCATGTCGGAAAGAACATCTCGAATTGCTGTTACTTGATCGGGCGTTTCTTCGAAAGTGAACGATTCTGAAAGTTCCCTCATCCATGGCGTGTCAGCGGGAAAAGAATGTCCCGGCGTATGCAACCGCGACTGGTACAGCACCACCAGTTCTTGGGCTATCTCAGCGACGGCACTGCGCACACGATCTTTTTGTTTGGCGAAATCAGTCCCACCCATGCGGCTCAGTGTCGGCGTCTCGCCTCCTATGTACGGGCGAATCAGTTCTATCTGGTCACTCGGTAAATACAACTTGTCGGTGCCTTTGAAATCCAGAACTAAATAGTCACGTTCGGAACCCATGAGGGTTCTATGTTCCATTCCGACGTATCGGGCAACACCGTGGTGGTGGTGGACGACATAGTCACCTTTTTGTAGATCTTCAAAAGTGCGCTGAGAACCTTGTTTCGGTCGAACCGTTCGATGAGTTCTTCGGCGCCCAGTTATGTCTCTCTCCGTCAACACCGCTAGGGAAAGACTTGGCGCGATGAAACCGTTCTCGATAGGTGCTGCCATCACATGACCGCCAGCTTGTCCCATATACAAACCGGCTTCATGTACCTGTAGGTCGATATTTTCTGTGCGCAGGGTGTCAGCCATCCTCTGGGCAGACCCTTGTCCGCTAGCTGCAACAACTAGTCGCTGGTCAGGTCGAACGGATAGATCTCTAATTTGGTTGAGTAACCGTTCAGGGGTGCCGGCGATGGTCTCCCAAGGCACCGTTTCAAACTTGTTGTTCGTGGGGCCTGACGTTGTATTGGTCACAGTCCAGACATTGGAAACGCATTTACTTAGAACACGGTCAAAGGGCACATGGAGCCCAGGAAATGCTTGGGGGGTTCCGTCTAGATTTGATGTCTGCCAGGTAGTCGCAAGTGTCCGAGCTAGATCCTCTTCTTCTGCGATCAGTTCTGATGAACGATCTCTCAATCGTTTGGGGTCTAACAGTAGGACGAGTGCGTTCGATTGAAGCATGTCGCCAAGAATCAGCTCCTCGCTGGTCAACCACGGCAGCCAAGATTCCATGCCGTCAAAAAACTCTCCGGCAGCAAGACGCTCCCATTGTTCCCGACCCCAAGGTTCTGTTTCTAATAGCTCAAGGGCTCGTTCTCGGACTTGCCGAGTTGGCAGCAATTCGCGCGCCGGAGCAATAATCACTGACTGAATCTCAGCGGTTGACCTTTGGTTCGAAATCGAGAACTCGCTCAAACGTTCGACTTCATCGCCCCATAAATCAGCCCGAACCGGGGAGCTACCTGTTGACGGAAAAATATCGAGAATCCCGCCTCTGATCGCAAATTCACCTCTATGTTCGACTTGAAATTCTCGTCGATACCCCTTTGCGACCAACGACTGTGAAAGCTCTGATAAGTCTGCCCTTGATCCGCGACGTAACTCCAAGAGTTGTGCGTTTCGTGCTTCTGGGTTTATCCGCTGGAGAAGCGCCCGCACCGGCACCACTACGACATCAGGAGGGTTCCGAGATTGGAGTCGATTCAGTAGTTCGAGACGTTTTCCCATGGTCTCTGTCGCCGGACTTACACGTTCGAATGGGAGCGTTTCCCACGCGGGAAAATGTCGAACTCGCTCTTTTCCCAGCCAAACATCAAGATCATCACATAGGGTTTCGGCTTCTCTCACTGTTGATGTGACCACCACGATGGGGATCTGGCTGCTTATCTCGGTGAGTCCTGCGACAAAGAAAGCGCGGCCTGCGTCGGCTACTGCTATTTCCGCGTTTTTTTGACCGAGTAGTTGTTGAAGAACTTGGTCATTGACTAGTTGACGCGGTAATTCGGCTAAGGCTCCATCCGAAGTCACAATTGAAGACCATTTATGTCGTTCATCGCCCGCTCGACGCCATCCGTCAATATCAACTCGATTGCATCGACCCCGATGTCAACTGCCGTGTCGAGTCGCGAGCGGTCTTCCGGAGATGGTCTTCTGAGGACCCAATTTCTTCCATTTTGGGGATCCGGGGGTTTGCCTATTCCAATGCGGATTCGCACAAAATCGTCGACACCAACATGTTGCCGGATGGATTTGAGCCCATTGTGTCCGGCTGCCGATCCTCCCTTTTTCACCTTGACTCGACCGGGTTCCAGGTCGAGTTCATCGTGCACCACGATGACACAACCAACGTCTTCGACTCCATTGCGCCGGATCAATGAAGCTACGGCGTCTCCACTCAAATTCATGAAGGTCGTTGGGCATGCGAGAATCACCCGGCTTCCTAGATAATTGATGGCAGCGATTCGGGAGCGGTCGGGCTTCGAGGTGTCTAGCGCTACTGAACTGCGCTCAGCCATCTTCTCGACGACCTCATAGCCAAGGTTGTGTCGAGTTCCCAGAAACTTGTCGCCTGGGTTGCCGAGTCCTACTACTAGGTACTCAGCCGGAGTGCCGCGCCGTTGAGCAGCACGACGAAACACCGACACGGCTAGTCAGCTTGGCTATCTTCGCCAGCGCCTTCGGCGGATTCATCGGCGCCATCGGCCGCTTCTTCACCTTCGGCAAGTTCTTCACCTTCGGCAAGTTCGTCTGCTTCTCCATCTACAGCGTCTTCAGCTGCAATTGAAGCGCGGCTACGTTGACCAATGGCGATAAGCGAGTCGTCTTCGACTTGAGGAACAACGCCACTTCCGATCTCTAAGTCGGAAACACGAACGGGGTTGTCGATAGACATTTCGGACACATCAACCTCAAAGATTTGAGGAATGTTGCCTGCGGGCGCTTCAACAGTGACGGTCATCATCTGCTGCTGCACCACAGCCCCTTCTTGTCGAACCAAAGCGGCGTCACCAACGAGGGTGATGGGGACGTCTACAACGAGGCGTTGATCTATGTCGATGAGCATGAAGTCGACATGAGTAACGCGGTTGGCTATCGGATCGCGCTGCATGTTCTTCACGATTGTCAAATAGTCACTGCCGTTCACGTCCAGGGTGATGACGGCGTTAGGTCCAGCAGCGTTCAGTGCGGCTCGGAACTTAGGTCGATCTAAGGTCACCGGCATGGGCTCAGAACCCTGACCGTAAACGACAGCTGGGATCTTGTCGGCACGTCGCAAACGCCGGGAAGCGCTACTGCCATGGTTCCGGCCGATTTCAGCCTCAAGCTTCAGATCTGACGACATCGCTGGTGACTCCTGGGAAGTAAAGCTAATTGGGACCAGTCTTCTGAGACAGTCCTGAAGGGTTGACCATTGTAGGGCCCATGGCTACTCATCACTCACCCGGACAAATACCTAATTATCTAGGACTGGTTTTCGCCATCAAAGATTTCAGATACCGAAGTGTCTTCAAAGACTGATTCGAGGGCGTCGGCGAGGATACCCGCAGCACTCAACACCTCTAATTTGTCAAACCGTTTTGCGTCGGGCAGAGGAACGGTGTCGGTGACAATAACCCTGCTCAGAGCCGAACTCTCCAACCGTTCGATTGCCGGTCCAGAAAAGACTGCGTGCGTTGTGGCGCACAACACATCTGCAGCGCCATGTGCGGTCAAGGTATCGACAGCGGCACAAATCGTTCCCGCTGTGTCCACCATGTCGTCAATGATCACGCAGGTTCGTTCGTTGACGTCGCCCATCACTCCGAGTGCTTCTACTTCATTTGTTGCATGAAGTGAACGTCGTTTGTAGATAGTCGCTACTTCGCAGTCAAGTTTTTTTGCGTACCGTTCAGCGACCTTGACCCGTCCTGTGTCAGGGGAAACAATGACTGAGCCCTCAGGAATCATTGATCCTAAGTATTCAATTAGCACTGGTGCTGCTGTTAAGTGGTCAACAGGTCCTTCAAAAAATCCTTGTATTTGACCACTGTGCAGGTCAATGCTGACAAGACGGTCAGCGCCGGCCTGGCGGAGAAGGTCTGAAATTAGCCGAGCAGTTATAGGTTCGCGGCCTTGGGCTTTCCGGTCCTGACGGGCGTACCCGTAGAAGGGGGCGACTGCTGTTATCCGCTTCGCGGACGCTCGTCGTGCAGCGTCGACCATTATCAGGTGCTCCATGATCGCGTCGTTAACACTCATGTCTTCGGTAGCTGCGTGAGTTTGGATAATAAAGACGTCTCCACCGCGGACTGACTCTTCGAATCGGCATTTAATTTCGCCATTAGCGAAGTCAATGAGTCCTGGGTCACCCAGTTCGATGCCCAAATGTTCGGCGATTTCTTGGGCAAGCGCGGGATTAGCTCTACCGGTAAAGAGGTGCAGACGCTTTTTGGTTACTAGTTCCATCGCTTCTCCTGCTCTAAGAAGAGTTGTAGAACGGTCATGTGACAGTAGCTGACGCGTACTCGTCTCTCGGCGTTAAAACCGCAAGAAGTCCAATTTGGCAATGATCTCCGATCTGGACCTCTACCGACAAGTGACTTGGATTCGTGAAACCTCCACAACATAGGTGGTCTCACCGGTTGGCGCGATGACACCTTCACGACCTATCTCACATTTCCTCGAGCTCGTAACAGAGTCTCGCATTCGACGAGCTGCTTTTTGTCGTTAACTCCGCGCATCTCGTCTGGATCGTCAGCAAGCATCGCAGTCACGAGGTGCCCGCTAGCCCGGAATAATTCAACTACGTCGGTGAGATAGTACTCATTTTGGGAATTGGAGCTTTCGACTTCTCGAAGCGCTCCATCGAGGAACCGTGACTTGAAACAGTAAATCGATGTGTTGACTTCGCAAATAGCTAATTCATGGGGTCCGGCATCAACATGCTCCACAACACGCTCAATTCGGCCTTGTTCGTCTCGAACAATCCGACCATATCCCGATGGATCTTTGAACTCGGCTGTTAGCAGAGTGGCCGCGGCTCCCGATTTCACATGGTGATCTTGTAATTCGATCAAAGTGTCTGACGTGAGAAGAGGCATGTCTCCGGGCAGCACCAGCACGTCAGATTCCACGCCTGATCCGTCACTAGAAGCAAAGGCCTGAAGTCCGACTTTGGTTGCATCAGCAGTTCCGCGTTGGACACGCTGTTCAGCGAATTTTAGGCGAGTGGGGTCGCTGGACATCTGTCTCAAAGTTTCAGAGACAAGTTGCGCCTGGTGCCCGACGACGACGACCGTACATTCCAAGTCGAGTTCTTCAAGCGACTTCAAGATGTGCCGCGCCATCGGTACGCCGTTCACTAGATGCAGCGGTTTGGGCAGGGCTGATCGCATTCGTGAACCCTTGCCAGCGGCTAGAACGATTGCCCTCATGCGACGCCAAAAAATTGTCGATTCACGTCGAAAGATTCCATTCTTTCATTGCGGAATAGGTAGCAAAACGTTAGTCGCAGAGCGTCAGCTCGGGGAGGAGGGCTCGAACCTCCATTGTCGGGACCAAAACCCGATGTCCTGCCAGTTGAACGATCCCCGACCATCGAAGCGCCACAGGCACTAGGTCGACAGCACCAGCCTAACGACGAGAAGTGCGCGATATCGGTCGCTTACCGGAACAATGTCGGCCGTCTTTACGTTGGCTCTTGGCCAAGGTTCAGCTACCCTGCAGTTCCTCATGGGATCCCTCGTAAAGAAGCGCCGTAAACGCATGCGAAAGAAGAAGCACAAGAAGATGCTTCGCCGCACGCGTTATCAACGCCGAAACAAATAGCTAGTTCTCGCTAGGTCAGTCACTCAGCAGCGCTTTTCTTGTTGGTGCTGTGCTGAGGCAAAGTTTTGACGTTTACTGATGCGACTCCACGGTGTCGAAATTCTTCGTGCCGTCCTTCGACAAACCATGTACCACCGCTACCGGCTAGACGAGCTCGCTTTCCAGTTGCTTGACTGAGTGCATCTCGCCACTCTTCTAATTCAGGCTTGACGGTGAGTGCTGCAGGTTCGAGATCATTGCCATGGTCACCGAGTGGGCTACCTAGGTCGTCCCATGCCCGATACACATCTTCGGTTGATACCCCTAGAGGTGGGATAAGCAGGGTCATTTCACGTTCCAGGTACGGCAATGGTTGAAGTATCTCTCCAATGCCTTGAACACGAGCCCTTCCTCCCAGAAGACAAAACCCGACATCCGCGCCCAATGAGGTGGCTGCTACCGGGTCGGTAAAACCGGCCCACCGCATAACGGCAGCCGCATTGCTAGATCCTCCGCCAAGACCCGCCCCTGATGGGATTCTCTTATCGATCATGACCTCCGCTGTGCGACCTAGTAAGTCGAGTGCGCGATTGACGAGATTGTCTTCATTTTGAGGAACTTCAAATCCTGAGTCTGACGATCGAACCTTCAATCCCGACCCATCACTAATCACGATTTTGTCATACAGGTCGATGGATACCATCTCGGCGTCAATCAGGTGGTAGCCATCTGCGCGCCGACCCGTCACCTTAAGTGAGAGTGTCAATTTAGCTGGACAGATTAGATGTTCAGAATTCATGATTCGATGTTCGTCGTCTTCCGTGCCAGGTCTATCCATCTATCCAATTCAATCTCTTCCGGTCGAGACGTCGGCGCAATCCTCGCGCTTTCTAAAACGGCCTCATCTACTCGCCCTTTCAAGCTTTTTCGCAGCATCTTGCGGCGTTGGTTGAAGGCAATCCGAACCAGTTCTATAAGTTCCTTTTCGACATGATCCTCAAGGTTTTTATCAATTCGTTCGATTGCGACGAGAGCTGAGTTCACTCGTGGCTTCGGGTAGAAGACTGAGGGTGATACGTGTCCAACAATTGTTGCTTCTGCTCGAAGGGCCACACGCACTGACACAGCACCGTAGGCAGCATCTCCAACAGTTGCCGCTAGACGTTCTCCAGCTTCTTGCTGAACCATAACCAAGAGTTGGGTGACAGCAGGAACTTCGTCCAACACTGTCAGGACAACAGTTGTAGCGATGTTGTATGGGAGGTTCGCTACGAGGTGCCAACCAGGTGTAGTTAGTACGTCGTTCCATGAAAGGTCACGAACATCAACGTTCAGAATCGTGGCCCGTTCCCCGACCGTTGAGTGGAGTATGGGCATCAGTGATCGATCGGTCTCGATCGCTGTCACATCTGCGCCGGTTTCAACGAGCGCGAGCGTCAACGAGCCCAACCCTGCGCCAATTTCCAGTACCTGACTGCCTTCTTTAATGCCCGACAACCGTGCTATCCGCCTGACGGTGTTTGGGTCAGTCACGAAATTTTGCCCGAGGCTTTTCTTGGGGCTGATGCCGGCCTCGCTCAATATTCGCCGTACATCAGTTATGGACAAGGTCATTCGCTGACCTGCCATCTTGACCAGCCGAAATATTCTTTGCAGCCGGGCCAACCATTCCAGCCTTGTGCTTGCCAGAGTAGGTTGGCTCTGAAGATTTGCTCCTCTTTGCTGGCGTCCGCTGGGCTTCCTTCGCCTCCCATCCATTGCCATGAGCCCAATGCAAATTGAAGCCCTCCGAAGTATCCATTTCCGGTGTCCACATCCCATGTTTTTCGCGACTCACACCAGGCCATTCGTTCCCACATTTCCAAAGTGGGCCAAGTATCGAGATAAAGCTGTCCGAAGATAGTTACATCTCCAGATGGTTCCAAAGATTCGTCTGATGGTTCAGTGCTGACAGGAAGCGTTTCCGCGACAGTCGTCGATGCGGGAATGGTCGTGGTGGTCGTAATGATGACAGCTGTCTGTGTAGTCGGCGGCATCGAACTTGAAGAAGGAACTTCTACCTTTCTTGTCGTAGTTGACGGGGCCGCCGGGCGTGATGTTGAAGGTTGAAGGGTTGTCGAAGTAATCATCGAAGTTTCTGGAGGTTTAAAGCTTTCGGTTGGCGTCGCAACGGTCGTGACAGTCGATGCAGTGTCCAACGTTGGAGTGTTCATCAGTGATTGCGTTCCTGAAAACAGGTTGTCGACCAAAAATACTGCGAGGCTTCCAATCCTGAAGCCAGCCAACGATAAATCCGGTGTTGTGACTTCGGTGATCGTTCTACTCGCAGGCTCTGGCACAGGCTTTCCATCGTTGGGATTTGAGTCGTTTATCGCCATGACCGCGACACCTGCGACAGATGCCCCTAAAAGGAGCAGAAGGGTAGTTCTCTGCCAGCTCTTTCGAAGCACAGGTTGCACCGCCAACCACCCAATATCGCTGCTATTTCGTTGAGCCTACTGACATAGCGGATTCTTCTGTTCACTCGACCAGTCCGTAGAATCTTGAAGCGTTCCTCCAAGACTCTTCAGCTACTTCTTTAATTCCCACTCCTCTGGCTGCCGCTACACCCTCCCCTACCAATGTGACCCATGCTGGACGGTTCCTTTTCCCTCTTTCAGGAACTGGTGCCAGGTAGGGAGCGTCGGTTTCAACCAGGTAACGGTCCGAGGGGGTCAGGGCAGCAGCTTCACGTAGCTCCGGCGCATTCGGAAATGTGATTATCCCGCTGAACGATAGGTAAGCGCCCCGTTGCAGTCCGGCTTGCGCTTCGTCAGGACCGCCTGTGAAGCAATGAAACACAGTCTTGGCAGGGGTCCCTTCAGTGTCGAGTATGTCGAAGGTGTCCTCCCACGCTTCTCTTGTATGAATGACTAATGGCAAATCAAATTGGTGGGCTAGTTGAATTTGTTTGGCGAAGACGTCTCTTTGGACATCTCGGGGCGAATTGTCGTAGTGGTAGTCAAGGCCGCACTCCCCGACAGCTACGACCTTGGGAGATGTTACGAGTTGTGCCAGACCTTCAATTCCGTCTTTTGCGTCGTGCGGGTGCACTCCAGCAGTGGCCCACACTCCATCAAATTGATCGGCTCGAGCTATGCATTTAACGCTGTGTTCTATTGAGGTGCCGACATCAATAAGTCGCTGGACGCCTGAATCCTTTGCGTTTTGCACCACTTCAGATGCGAGGTCCATGTCATCTGGCAAGTGGCAGTGATTGTCAGTCCATTTCATGTCACTCATTTGAGCCGCGGGAACAATGGGTCACCTTTAAGTACCGGAAGTCCGGCCGGGTATTGGCCCCATCCAACACTTTCGGGGACTCGTTCTTGGGTATGGTCCTCATCAAGCCCAATGCGGCGGCGGATTTCCGCACATGCATTCGGCACCGCGGGCGAGGCCAGAATTGAAACGATGCGCAGAACCTCTAACGCATCGCCCAAGACCGCATCGACATCTGGGCCTGGTTCTGATTTCCAGGGCTCGGCATTTTCGAGGTACGCGTTGGTTTCGTGAATAATTTTCCAGGTCGAGTCAAGGGCAACGGACGGCGCTATCTGGTCCCATCCGTCAGAGATCTTTTGGTATTCCTCTGCGACAATCGCCGCTAAGGGACTATCCGGGCTTGCCGATGGACCCACTCCACCACATTTCGAAGTGACCACCGTTGTTACGCGACTCAATAAATTTCCCAGATTGTTGGCTAAGTCCGCGTTGTAGCGGGCGATCATTCCTTCGTGACTGAAGTCCCCATCGGGCCCGAAAGTTTGACCATGTAAGAAGTGATGTCGCACCCCATCAACGCCGAACTCATCAATCAGATCAGCTGGGGCAATCTGGTTGAGTCGAGTTTTCGACATTTTCTCTCCTCCAACCAGCAAAAACCCATGCACATGGACACGTTCAGGTGGAGCCAACCCAGCGCTCATCAGCATCGCCGGCCAGTAAACACAGTGGAAGCGCAAAATGTCTTTACCAATCAGATGAATTCCGGGCCAGTGGGTATCGAACATCTCGGGGTCATCGACGTATCCCGCTGCCGTTATGTAATTGGTTAACGCGTCAAACCAGACATAGGTGACGTGGGCCGGATCCCAGGGAAGCGGAATGCCCCAGTCAATCGAAGTTCTGCTGATAGAGAAATCTTCGAGGCCTTGGTTGATGAATCCGAGGGCTTCATTTCGTTTAGTGGAAGGTACAACGAAATCTGGATGCGAGGCGTACCAATCTTTGAGGGCCTGCTCGTAGCGGCTCAGCTTAAAGAAGTAGTTCTCTTCAGTTACATGCTCAACAGGGCGGCCGTGAATCGGGCAGTTTCCATCATCGAGGTCCGCTTCGTTGAAGTAGGCCTCACAACTAACGCAATAAAGCCCTTCGTAGGTTTGAAGATCAACATCTCCGTTGTCGTAACAGGCTTGCAGCAGTTTCTGTACCGCCGAGTAGTGACGCTCCTCACTCGTTCGAATGAAATCATCATTCGAGATTTCAAGTTGGGTCCAGGCATCTTTGAATCTGACTACCGTTTGGTCAGCCCATTCGATTGGCAAACAGTTGTTGTCTTCCGCCGCGCGCTGAACCTTCAGTCCATGTTCATCAGTGCCCGTAAGAAAGTGGACGTCGCGACCTAAGAGCCGATTCCATCTAGCCACGGCATCGGCTGTGATGGTCGTATACGCATGCCCGATGTGGGGCGCATCGTTTACGTAGTAGATAGGGGTGGTGACGTAGTAGGGGGTGGTCACGTCTGCCATGGTACCGACCGAGCTCTTGCCAACCGGCAGGCTTTCATCGCAGAGGCCTCATTCACGGATCTCGTGGGCCAGTGAGTACACACGATTTCTCGCTACCCCTAGGTTTGAGGTGACTTGACTCACTGCCCCGCTTTTGGTTGCGCCGTTTATCAACTCAGCTTCTAACGCTTCGACAATGACCTCATCACTTATTTCTTGTGGGGAGCCAGCACCAACCACGATCACAACCTCCCCTTTCACGTCATCAGAAAATCTTGTCGACAATTCAGCTAGCGATCCACGAACACTTTCCTCAAACATTTTGGTGAGCTCACGCATTACCGCGGCTTGTCGGTCGGAGCCACATACAGTCGCAAGATCGGTAAGCGTTCTCTTTAGCCGTTTGGGTGATTCAAAAATGACAGTAGTGCGGTCATCAGAAGCGATAACTGCGAGGCGACGATCTCTTTCCAAGCCTTTTCGAGGAAGGAAGCCTTCCATCGCCCATCGATCAGTAGAAAGGCCCGAGAGTGTCAAAGCCGTTGTTACGGCGTTGGGGCCGGGAACAACCGACACTTGATGTCCATGTTCGACGACATAACGAACAAGACGCTGCCCCGGGTCCGAAATGGCAGGGGTACCTGCGTCGCTCACTAGGGCAACACTTTGGCCCTGCTCGAGTAGCGCGACGATAGTCACCCCAACAGAAGACTCGGTGTGTTCGTTAGCGACCATGAGGCCTTGTGCGCGCAGGCCAAGAAGTTCTAGAAGTTTTCCTGTTCGGCGAGTGTCTTCGCAGGCAATCACCTCGACGCTCTCTAACACGTCACACGCGCGGCGCGAAATGTCCCCCAAGTTGCCAATTGGGGTGGCCACTAGGTAGAGAGTTCCTTTGGCAAAGTTCTCGTCAGATTCGATCATCAGCGTCAACCTAAAAACATTCTGTCATTCCGACAACGTTTCAAGCCAAGAGCATGTCAAAGGGGCTCTCTACCGATCCCAGAACTTTCTTGCCGTTAAACATTGAAGCGAAATTCGACTACGTCTCCATCTCTCATGGGGTAGTCCTTCCCTTCTAGGCGAAGTTGACCGGCGTCTCGCGCTGCGGACCAGGATCCCAATGCAAGTAATTCATCATGGGCGATCACTTCAGCTCTTATGAATCCACGTTCGAAATCTGTGTGGATTCTGCCTGCGCATTGGGGTGCCTTCCATCCATCTTTGAAGGTCCAAGCCCGCGATTCTTGTTCGCCGGTCGTTAAGAAAGTTCGCAGTCCCAACAGCTCATGTGCGGCCCGAACGAATAGCGGAAGGGCACCCTCTCCCAATCCCAAACCTTCAAGCAGATCAACTCTTTCTTCATGAGGGAGCAACGCCGCTTCGGCTTCCAATTGAACCGAAAGCGGTAAGACTTCTGCTCCTGGAAGTGCTGTGCCTAGAGCAGAAGCCAGTTCGTTGGCTTCTGTCAGCTGATCTTCTCCTATGTTCAACACCGCCATTACAGGTTTGTTGGTCAGCAAAAAATGTTCTCGTAACGCTGATCGGCGCTCATCAGAAAGATCAGATTGATAGAGGGGCGTTCCCTCCGAAAGTAAAGTCAACGCCTCTTCTAAAGCATCGACTTCTGCCACCAACACGGCATCTCGGGGGTCAGCACGCAGTGCTTTGCGGCGCCGGTCAATTCGACCTTCTACTGACTCGAGGTCAGCAAGTGTGAGCTCGATTTCTACAACTCGGAGATGCTCGATCGGGTCAGTCGGGCCCGGCACATCCTCATCATCAAACGTTCGGAGAACTAGAACCAGGGCATCAACTTCTCTGATACCAGCAAGAAATTTGTTGCCGAGTCCTTCCCCCTGGCTGGCCCCTTCAACTAGTCCTCCTATATCAACGAACTCTGTTGTTGAGTTAACAACTTTTCGACTTTCACTCATTTCAGCGAGAGCATCTAATCGTTGATCAGGAACCTTGACGACGCCAACATTGGGGTCGGTGGTGGCGAACGCATAAGGAGCAGCGAGAGCTCCGCCACCAGCTAGGGCGTTGAACAGAGAAGACTTACCAGCATTGGGTAGGCCGACGAATCCGAATCTTTCCATTGGCAGGCGAGGCTACCGCCGCTAGGACTCAAGTCACCCATCAGCCGTGAAGCCCGCCTCGTGCTGTGAAAGAATCTGGAAACTAGTTCTTAGGGAGGACGTTGTGGGACCACTAAGTGGCGTAAAAGTTGTCGAGTTAGCTGGCATTGGGCCTGGGCCTTTTTGCGCCATGCTCTTGGCGGACCTAGGAGCTGATGTCGTCCGGGTCGATCGCATGACTCAAGTAGATCTCGGGATAGACAGGGGCAGAAAGTACAGCGTTCTAAATAGAAGTCGGCGTTCGGTATCGGTCGATCTCAAGAACTCCGATGGTGTTGAGACCGTTCTTAAACTCGTCGAAGAAGCAGATGCTTTGATCGAAGGTTTCCGTCCGGGAGTTACAGAGCGACTCGGCTTGGGTCCCGACGAATGCCTTGAACGAAACCCGAAACTGGTATACGGCCGAATGACCGGGTGGGGACAAGATGGCCCAATGGCGCATGCCGCAGGTCACGACATCAACTACATCGCCCTGACTGGAGCCCTGCACGCGATCGGACCGTCAGATAAACCATCACCTCCCCTCAATCTTGTGGGTGATTTTGGTGGCGGCGGTATTTATCTCGCGTTTGGAATATGCGCTGCGCTGCTTGAAGCAAAAACATCGGGCGCAGGTCAAGTTGTCGACGCTGCAATGACTGAAGGCGCTGCTTCCTTGATGGCATCTATCTATGGAATGCATGCCTCGGGCCACTGGTCAGACAAGCGTGAGGACAATGTGCTTGACGGCGGCTCTTATTATTATGGGGTCTACGAAACTTCAGACGGGAAATTTGTATCCATCGGTTCTATCGAGGGCAAATTTCATGACGAGCTCCTCGAATTGACAGGCCTAACAGACTCCTCAACAGAGGCTCGCAACGATCAGGAAAGTTGGGCTGAGAAGAAGTCTCAACTCGCAGAAATAATTAAGTCACGAAGCCGCGATGAGTGGGACGAAGTAATGCTGGGCAGCGATGTGTGTTATGCCCCGGTTCTCGACTTGTCTGAAGCACCTGAGCACCCCCACAACGTGGCACGGGGTTCATTTGTTGAGGTAGATGGTGTTATGCAACCCGGGCCGGCTCCCAAGTTCAGTCGCACTCCTGGTGAGGTACAAATGCCGCCCCCGGCACCAGGACAACACACCCTCGAGGTGTTAACCGATTGGGGATTTTCAAGTGAGGACGTCGAGAAGCTGAAAGATGTGGGAGCTATCAGTTAGGCACTCGAGTTTCCTGTCTCTAGGGAATCGATTAAGTCCCCTGTAGCCTTGGGGACATGTCGAAGCGCAAAAAGAAACTTAAGTTACGCGCTCGTCGCAGCAAAGCCAACCACGGTAAACGGCCAAACTGCGGCAGGGGCTGACGTACTAGTTCACCGGGTCAGTCACTTCTTTCCTCTATAGCCGCAACCACAGCAGCTGAGATGAGTCGAGCCCCAGTTGACTGGTAGTGGGTACCGTCGTCTGTTCGTACCTCAATTTGTTCGCCATTCTCGTCCAAAATATGTTTGGTCCAGATGCCGTCTGGTGAGACGATTGCTGCGGCGTCTATCCATGCAGTTCGGTCACCGTCATGAAATACCTCGTGAGTGATTGGGTTCACAACATCAGGTAAAGGCACCATGAAAGGGATCCGGAAATGCGGCATGCCGACCCAGATGACCAAACGACCTGTTCGGTCGACGGTCTCCAACATTTTCTTGATCCTCTGCTGATATTGCGCGATCCATTCCGCGCTTCCTTTATCTGAAGGCCCTCCACGAAAACCTTGCCAATCGTTACCTCCTATTGAAAGCACTATGACCTGGTAGGGGCCATCGGCCACTTCGTCTCGCAGATATTCGATCCAATCGAAATACCAATCACTCACCACGCCGGTCGACTTTCTGACATCCTCTGTGTAAACCCAGCGGCGTTCTCGGCTCACCAATTCTCGAAAGCCGAGTGCGGCTCCTCCGGCGAGGGAGTCACCGCCAACCCAGATATTGAGCGGTCTTGTCTCAATTGCTTCAGGCAAAAGTGACTGTCGATCTTCTCGACTCCAGTGGTAGTAGGCCTTCTCTTGGCCTAGGTGCGAAGTATGCAGTTCAGGCCATCGATGATGAGGCGCCCCCCAAGGGTCGAACCGAGAAACCTTTTCAGTATCCAGTAGCGACGAGTTGTCTTCCTCTCCTTCCGCGGCGCTGGGAACGCCAACAATCAAACCCGTCGCCAATAGGGCGACAACGTAGACAGCGAACCGGGATTTCACTCGTTCCATAGCTCTTCAACTTCAGGAGACTTCTTAATTTCTGTTAGAAGAAATTCGGATAGCCACTCACCGCCCCAATGACTCAAATGCACTCCATCAGTCAACCGCACATCTATTAATTGCCCAGAGGAGTCAAGAAGATACCGAGCATAGTTTCCTGACTCATCGGTAAATAAGGATCGGAGATCGAGATAGTGGACTCCTTGTCGTTCGTTTGCTTCTGCGCGATACAGGTCGTTCAATTGCTTCATACGCGAGTCAAACCCGAGCCCACGCATTGGCGGCTGACCAACCCAGAGCACAATCCGTTCAGGTTTAGATGCTGCTAGATCCATAACAAGCGCTATTCGTCTTCGATATTCTTCTTCCCATTGCTCGCTAAATCGATCGAGCCATCTGCCGTCATCGGCTCTAATGTTTTGCGCGTCATTTCCACCGAACATCAAGATCACAGCGTCGGGGTCATAGGTAGTCATCACCTCAGAAATGCGCGCTGGCCAATCGAAATAGTCAGGCCGACTCAATCCACTAGCTAATTTGGGTTCAGCCGTGGCCGAGACCGACGCAGATGTTTCAGCCATCATCACAAAAGTCTCGCCAAAGAATTGGACCATTGAGTCCCCTAACACCCAAATGGTGAAGGGGTTTTCAGGGTCCCAAATTGACTCCGAAGTGTCTGTTGCACCTTGGTCTAAATGAAGTTCGGGGCCTTGTTCTTCCTCGGCTGAAAGGACTAACCATTCTTCGCTTTGCGGTTCAGACACTGGTTTGATGTGCTCGCGGCGAAGAGTTATATGTCCCTCGTCGCCTGACCGGCCCAGCAGTGAGTCACCGACCGTTCTTGGCCATGTCAACTTAAGCGTTGAAGCTGCTGCCTCAATTGGGGTCCATATCGCAACTGACAGCGAACGACCCCTGCTGTCCGGAAGACGTTCGGCGTCGGTCAGCAAGGCTGAAGAATTGATAAAGGCGGCGAGCGTTAGGCCCGCTATCCCACTTAAGAAGACTTGTCCCGCGGGGAAACCGCCGGACCTCGATTGAGGCTTTAGCTCAGCGCCAGTACCGTTTTCCATCAGAATTGGAAGTAAATAAAGGGCGCAACTCCATCAGGTCCGAACATGTCAATTAAGACAAGCCCGACTCCGAAGGTCAATCCCTGGGTCAATATTCCGCGCCTATTCAACCATCGCTTCAGGTCCTCAGATCTGGAATCTGGAATGAATTGCGCAAGCAACATGGCAGCTAGGACAAGTATCAACAAAGCATTAGACAGATCCGTGGGTCCTGACGCGATGATTATTGCTTTGAGGACTTGTACGGCCGAAGAAAAGGATTCAGCTCTGAAAAAGACCCAGGCGAAGCACACAATGTGAAACGTTGCGATCCAACGCACCACAGGGTGGAGCTGTGATTTCGGCAACAGCCGCTCGACCGCTAGGGCTACCCCGTGGATAGCTCCCCAGATTACGAAATTCCAAGTGCTGCCATGCCACAAGCCACCCAAGATCATGGTGATAAGCAAATTGCGGTAGGTATCCGCCTTCTTACCGCGATTGCCTCCCAAGGGGATGTACAGATAGTCACGTAGCCAAGACGACAGCGTTATATGCCATCTCTTCCAGAACTCTCTTAGTGAAAGAGCACTGTACGGGCGGTCGAAGTTAGTCGGGAAACGGAACCCGAGAAGCAGTGCTACACCGATAGCTATATCGGTGTAGCCGGAAAAATCGGCATATATCTGGATTGCGTAGCCATAGACACCGAGGAGCACGTCTTGGCTGCTATGACCCTCGGGGTTGGCGAAAACATCATCCACGATGGTGCTTGCCAACCAACTGGAAATGACAACCTTCTTGAATAAACCTCGAAGTATCAGTTGGAAAGCCTCTCCTGAGGCGACCTGTCGCGGATCTGGCCGTTGACTGATTTGTGGCGCCATTTCAGAAGCCCGAACTATCGGCCCCGCTACGAGCTGAGGGAAAAAGGAAAGGTATACAGCGAAGTCGAGGACCGGCATAGGTTTGATGAGCTTTCGATGCATATCGATCACGTAACTCATCGCTTGGAAGGTAAAGAAAGAAATCCCTACCGGCAGTGTCAGTTCCAGCAAAGGGATTGCGGTACCGCTGCCCAAGAGATTGGACAGTTCAACCGCAAAAAAGTCGTAGTACTTAAAAACCCCTAGTAATGCGAGATCTGCGACTATGGCCGTGCGCATCCAATTTTTTGCCGAGTCTTTGCTTCCAAGCTGGAGCTGCTTGTCTATTTGGGTTCCTGCCATCCAGTTGGAAGCAATGGCCCATAAGAGGAGAAAAACGAACCGCCAATTCCACCATCCATAGAAGAAGAGACTTGAGCAGAACATCGTTATTTTCCAGATCAATGGGTTTGGGCGCGTCAACCAATTGAGGAGGAATATGGCTACGAAGAACAGGCCGAAGGCCAACGTGGGGAAAAGCATCTGGTTATCAATGGTGAAAGGGCAACGCTAGCGTGCCGGATGAGGCAGGATGGCTTAGTGAGCGATGGTTCATCAAGACTTTTAGTCCAGCCAGAGGATTGGATCAACGCTGATCCGGACCCGCTTACGCGTTCCACGATCGAGAAGTTATCTTCTGACTCCGATCTCATTGCTGCACACTTCGGCACCAAGCTCTCGTTCGGCACAGCTGGTCTTAGAGCTGCGCGTGGTGTGGGGCCATCGCGGATGAATCGGGTGTCAGTTCGCGTGGCAGCCCGCGCAATTGGCGGCTATGTGCTTGACCGCGGACTGGCCGAAAAGGGAGTCGTCATTGGCTACGACGCCCGACCTGATTCTGATATTTATGCACTTGATTCAGCTCGTCTATTAACCGCGTTAGGCGTTCGATGTTTGCTAATCGATGAGCCCTGCCCCACCCCTGTTGTTGTATGGCATCAAATGGCTCGAATGGCTGCGGGAGCAATTGTGGTCACTGCCAGCCACAACCCCTCAAGTGACAGTGGCTACAAGGTCTATGGCCCCGACGGAACTCAAATCAGACCCCCCATTGACCAGGAGATCGAGTTATTAATGAATTTCGATTCTCTACCCGCGGAGTCGGACCTCGCTACTTCTGAAGAAGTTTCTCGCTTGAGCGGTCAGGACTCGATTTCCGCTTACGTTCAAGCAGTCATTCCTCAATCGGATGCACCATATATTTCTAGGCATTTAACGGAATGGGTGTACACGCCTCTATGCGGCGTCGGAGGCGCCGCATTGGAGGCCGCCTGTTCTCGGGCCGGTATTTCTTCTCCTATACGAGTTGATTCTCAATTTAAACCAGATGGCTCGTTCCCTGGTCTGCCATTTCCCAACCCTGAAGAGAAAGGGGCCTTAGCTGAGGCTTTCAAAACCGCTGATCGGAGTAACGTCAATTTGGTTCTTGCCAATGACCCGGACGCAGACCGACTAGCTGTCGCTGTGCGAACCAAAGATGGCTGGAATCAATTGTCGGGTGATGAGTTGGGTCTGTTGCTATGTGATCACCAACTCAAGACCACTAGTGGAAAGGATCGGCTGACAGCAAGTTCGGTCGTATCTTCCGAAGCAGTTGCGGCTCTTTGCGCTAGCCACGACGTCGAACATGTTCGAACACTCACTGGCTTCAAATGGATTATGGAGCCGGCGGCGTCAAGACCTGACAGCAATTGGATCTTCGGTTACGAGGAGGCTCTGGGATACTCAGTTAACAGTGCCGTCTTGGATAAGGA
>Ga0114932_10002041_pt1 | contig 21955 bp, 11 predicted proteins | sample 2SBtaG_2_FD_87286 | JGI IMG/M metagenome (GOLD analysis project Ga0114932, IMG submission 87286) | Deep subsurface microbial communities from Kolumbo volcano to uncover new lineages of life (NeLLi) - 2SBTROV12_ACTIVE470 metaG | ecosystem: Environmental > Aquatic > Marine > Volcanic ...
GAACTGGAATAGGTTCATGACCGCATGGTAGTCCGCTTGACCACGTGGAGGGCCACCCAAGGCAACGGGCATCGTGTCGCCTACGCTCTGGCCTTGTACTTCATCGCACTTGCGTTCCCCGTGGGGCCCGAGGATTCGACGGATGCTCAGAACTGACCCCCTTAGTAGGGTCGTTGTTCGCAAGCGAATGCCGCCGCAAGCTCGCCCCAGCCCTCCGCAACCTGCCACTGCCGCATCTGGGTTGAGAGCATTCCTCCCATGGGTAGTGGAATTCCTCTAACACACGCCTAACATCACGCCGTAAGAGTGACGGCCAATGGCCCAGTGGCCATCCTGTTGCCTACTCGACGTCGCCCTTGGGACTCGAATTGCCCATCAGAATGCTCAGGATTGCCTGGCTGACAAGCCGCTATTGAGCCTTCATGGCACTCCCCCTGGAGGGGAAATCGCCATGCAGTCCTCGTCCCCCACTCGGCTCCAAAACCCGCGACTCCTTAAGACCGCTGTCGGCTACCTCCGCCGCTCAACCGACCGCCAGGAACAGTCTCTTCCCGACCAGAAGAAAGCGATCGAACTCTACGCCGACGAGCACGGCTTCGACATCCGCCACTTCTTCGTCGACGACGCCATCAGCGGCACGAGCGTCCATCGCCGCCCTGGCTTCCAAGAGATGGTGAGCCAATCCCAGCAGAAGCGCCGCCCCTTCTCCCACGTCATCGTCTACGACGTCAAGCGCTTCGGCCGACTCGACAACGACGAGGCGGGCTACTATCGCCACATCCTCCGCGTCCACGGCGTCGAGGTGATCTACGTCAGCGAGAACTTCTCCGGAGACTCGACCGACGATCTGCTTCGCCCCGTTAAACAGTGGCAGGCAAGGGAGGAGTCCAAAGACCTCTCCAAGGTCACGATCCGAGGCCTGCTGTCCCGCGTGGAAGACGGATACTGGAACGGCGGCGTTCCACCCTACGGATACGATCTTCGCTACGAAAGCCCAGGCGGGGACGGTGGCTCGTTCCTATTCGCCCTGCGGTTCCAGCCCGACGGCAGCAAGCTTCTCCTCGACGAAACGGGTGCAACGGTTCGCAGGCTCGCACATGGCGAGCGCCTTCAGGTCTCCAAGCGCGACCGAAGCCGCCTCGCTCCCAGCGCGCCGGAGCGGGTCGAAACCGTCCGTCGGATCTTCACGATGAGCGCCGCGGACGGCATGGGGCTCCGCGCGATCGCTAACTCCCTCAACGTCGATGGAGTTCCTTCTCCAAGGGGACCGAAGTGGGCACGTATCTACTCCGGCGTCTGGACGGCCTCCACTATCCGGTCCATTCTCACGAACCCCCTCTACGTGGGAGACCTCGTCTGGAACCGGCGTACTGACGCCAGGTTTTTCAAGATTGCCGATGGACGTGCGTCGGAACGGCGAGAGGCCTATGGCCCTCGCCTTGTCCCCAACCCGGAGGAGGACTGGATCAAGATCCCGGGAGCACACCCGGGAATCGTCAGCCACCGGCTCTTCGAAGCCGCCCAGAGCGCGAGGAGCAAGCGGGGCGGCTCGGAGGTCCAGCGCCAAGGAGCGAGACCCAGGCCCGGCGCCTGGAACGGACGGCGATCTCGGTTCCTTCTGTCCGGTCTCCTGGAGTGCGCAAGATGCGGGGGGCGCTACGAGGGATGCAGGCGCACCAAGGGCAAGCCGCGGAAGGACGGCAGCGCTGTTCGCACGTACTACTACGGCTGCGGAAACTACATCCGGAAAGGGCGGGCTGCCTGCCGGTTCGGGCCCGTGAATCAGGAGAAACTCGAGCAGCTGGTCACCGAGACTGTGTTGACGTACTACGAGCGGTATCACGGCGAGGAGGGACGTCGGGCACTGTCCGCGGTCGTACTGGACTGCGTCGGTACCGACTCGGCCGACCTCGCCGGGGCCAAGCAAACCGCCACACACCGCCTCGAAGAGATCGACGTTGCCGTCTCTCGCCTGCTCGATGCGTTGACCGACGGCACCCAGCCCTTCGTTGGAGAACGCCTCCAGGCCCTGGACGGGGAGCGGAGCGGCCTGGAGACAAAGCTGCGTGGACTCGAAGAGCTGGAGCTCTCGCGCACCGATCGACTGGCCTTGGTCGAGGAATGCTGGGGATTCGTCCATGACCTCCCGGCGGCTCTCCACGTCTCATCTCCGGAGGTCCGGGTGCGGACAATACGGCGCTGTGTCGAGCGGATCGTCGTCGACCGTGAAGCCGGGGCCATCGAAGTCCAGGTAAGGCCTCTCCCTGCCGGCAGCATGTCGAACGGGCGTATCGAGGTGATCTCTAGAGTGTTCTGAAGCCGGGTGTGGCCCGGGACAGCGAGTGGGAGGCTCTGTTCGCGGCAGTTCTTTGGGACGAGAGCAGGCGGCCTACTCCACAGACCAGGGTGTCCGGGAGGGCGTGATTCGGCGTCGACTGGCACAACCCAGTAGCAAACGGCACCGAGCCCGTCTCCAACCGGACGGATTCTCTGTCAAGCAAGCTGCTACAGCCCGGGAACCCTCCGCAACTCGCCATGGTCGACCAGCGTGTCAAACTGTGCCTTCAAGGCCCGAGCCAAGACCGTGTCGGTGATAGCTGTCCCTGCCTCGATGTTTCGTTCGTGGGCAGCTTCGGTGAAGTTGGCCGAACTGATTAGGGCCCGGTCCTCGTCAATCACGATGCACTTGGCATGGAGACACGCCCGCTTGCTGCCATCGAGAGCCAAGGATCTGGGGTCGTGGTAGACCTGGGGAAGTCGATCTCCAGGCCAAAGGCCCTGGCGAAAGTGCTCGGCAAACTCTCGAAGAAGGACGGCCTCGGAGGTCTCGTCCTTGTGCTTCCGGTGGACGTTCACGAACAGTCGCACCAGCAGGTCTGGCTCAGCATCCATTCTCTTGGCCAGTGCGCCAAAGAGGGCCTTGGCTTTCCCACCACCGTCGAGGGCATAGCTTGCGATCAAGATGCTCTCGCGAGCTTCCCTAAAGAGCTCTTGGACCACGACAGCGGTGCTTCGGCTTCCACTACCCGTGAACCCAGTACCCGACCACACGAGCTCTACTCGATCAGCAATTGCCTGGGCGGCCGTCCTCTCCTCTGAAATGAGCCTTAGAGCGTGGGCGATGTGGGCGGGCTGCATTCCCTTGCCGAGCATCTCAGTGAGATCCTCATGAGTAGCTCGAACGAGTTCATCTGGGACGACATGCCGCAATCCAGCGGCCCCGTTCTCCGCCGAGACGCGTCCACTCTCTAGCGCGGAGGCGAGCGCCCCAAGCGTTGCCCGATTCAGGCGGTGGAAGCTACTCACGTCGAAATGACTTCCAGGAGGTGCTTCGCCCGGGAGCTGGCAACGTAGTGGTCCGCCTTCGAGTAGTACTTCGTCGAATCCGGCTCCGGCACACCGGCCAGAATGAGTGCGTCGGCCTCAAGGCCCTTGAACCTCCTGTGGGTTGCCAGCAGCACGCCATCACCTTTCCGCCACGCATCGAAGTCCGTGACGATGCGGATGTTCCCGAATCGTTCTGGCCACTCCTTGTGCTTGTCCCAAGGAGTGAGGATCGCAACCTGATGGACGAGCAAGGCGCCTCGATCTCTCAGGCACCACTCCTGAACGACACTCCGGGCGTGTTGGATGGCAGCGGGAAGATCGGGCTTCTTGACCATCCTGGGAGCCTCCCCCTTTGGTACATCCTCATGAACGATGCACTCGAAGCCGAGGATGTCGGCGCAGTACTCTGCGATCAGCCGGGTGTTCCGGCAGTTGGTCGGAAGGTTGAAAGGGCCTTCCAGGTCACCGGGGAGCATCGGACGCTCAAGGTAGATGCACTGCTTGGGATCGAAGAAGACGGTGAGGGGCCTTGATCCGGCGCTATCCCTGTACAGCTTCTCAAGCGCTACCCACCAGAAGTCGGCGAAGTCCTGGCCCTCGTCTACCACGATTGCATCGAACCCGTGTTCGGCAGCGACTTGCTCCGCCGCTCGCTCCAGACTCTCAGGAGCCTCGTACATCCAGAAGTCAGCATCTTCCCGTGGAGAGAAGGGCGCATTCGCGTGCAGGCAGAAAGTCCGGCATAGCTTGTGGAACGTGCTGACTTCAATGTCATTCCGATAGGACTCGGGCATGTTCTCGTCGATCCAATCGGCGAGTGGTCCGTTGTAGCAGACAAGCAACGTCCTCTTGCCAGCCCTGGCGTGGCGCTGAGCTTGAGCTACGGCGAGCAGCGTCTTCCCGGAGCCCGCTACTCCTTCAATGGCAACCCGTTCCTGCCTCTGAATGACATCGAGCACGAACTCCTGATTCTTCGTCAGTCGGTGCAAGCGCTCCTCTTGCTCGTCAATAGATCGCCATAGCGCGGGGATGAGCTTGAAGATGGGGCTGAGCGATTCGAGAATCCCCTCACGCATCGCTGCGGTCATGGGCTTGGCGCGTCGCACGCGACACCACCGCTCGAAGGCGGCAGTAATCGACTTGTTCATCGAGCGCAGCGACTCAGCACCAAGGACAATTGCCGAGTCCACGTCGGACGGAAGCGCACCTTCGTAGCGGTGAGAGGGGAACACGACGGCGTGCCCCGTCGTGAACGGCGGTGCCCCGGCGAATACCCGGTGCTCTTCAAGCCGCTTTGTAATGGCGTACTTGTTCTTCTCCGCCTGAATGAACGGATCGATATCGTGCCAGGCGCCAGCCTTCCGGTTCTTCTGGCTCCACTGATGAGTGCTCGGGTCGTAGGTGACTTCGCTGTCCTTCACCTCCAGCACAAGCAGGCCCCAACGAGGGTCGACAATGACGAAGTCAGCCTCTCCGGGCTGGAGGTAGTCAGCGCCTGTCGTTTGGTGCCGCTCCATCCGCAACCAGGGGTAGCTGTGGTACACGACTACATCACTGGGAAGCTGTTCCACCAATGCCTCAGCAACCAGCCGTTCACCAGGATTTGCGATCTCACGCAGGTTCTTGACGGGGGGGATAAGGCGTGCCATCTCAGACACCTTCGCGCGTTAGCCGCCCAAGCGGTGTAAACGTTGACCACTCCGATTCCGAGAGATCGAGTTCAGCCGGGGGAGTAGCCCCGCGTAGGAAGAGCTTATGTCGCTTCTCGCCCGTGGTGGCGTCGACCATCCGGCGAACCATCCACCTGCCGACGGCAGCCCCAACCCTTTGGTCTCCGCGAGTTAGGTCAGGGTGACTGACCAGAATCAGGCTGCCCTCGCGAAGTTCAGAGAGTGGTTGGTTCAGCGGATCGCAACGGTAGCGACCGGATTGACGACCAAGTCCCTGACTTGCGTCCACCTGCACGAAGAAGGTGCCCGCGGGAGGCTCCGTGTCAGACAGCGCGGAGAGAGTCAGCGAGCCAGGAAGAATGGTCGACCTATCACGGTCTGTGACCTGATACTGGACCTGTCGAACCGCTTCGTGTACAGCTTCAACATCCGGGAAGAACGCGGCGTCAGGAGTCTCGACAGTTGGGACCACCAAGGCGCGATCCAGTAGCTCGTTGCGGCGCTCGCAACTCGTCTCGGCGACGAGTAGGCATCCGTGGCAGGCAGCCCCATGCAGAAACCTCTCTTCCAAGACCGCCGCCGGGTCATGCTGTGCACAGACCGGGTCATTCGAGCAAAGGCGTCCGAGTTCGAGCGCGCTCGCCAAGTGTTGCTCAATCGAACGACCGACATCCACGAGCCCCCCCAACGTTCCCTCACTTCCGGCTCCGCTTGTGTAGAGCAGGATGCCGTGACCCGCTTCGCCAGAATAGACCCTCTCCCTAATGGAACTCGCTGAGTATCCGCACTCAAGAGAAACCGCAGTGATGAGAAGGTGCGATAAGGAATGCAGCATTAGGTACGGAACTCCGGGGAATTCGGCACCCTGGATGTTCTCGCGCTGCATCCAGGCGTCGAACCCTGCCACCAGAGACTCAGTCCTCTTCACCACACCAGGACGCCTCTTCCAGTCTTCGATCGCCTGGGCTGAAAAGGCCAGGAAAATACCCTCTCCTTTGTTCTCGCTTGCGGGCACCCAACTCATCTCACGGGCAAGTGGAGCCAGTTGCACTCCCAGCGAAAGTTCACCGTCGATGTCAGGCATAGCCGACTCGAAGCGCGTGAAGCCTACCTGTGCAATTACCTCACGCATCTTGTGCACCAAGACTATGCCGTCTATTCGTTCACGCAATTCTGCGGGGAGATTCGACAGGTCGCGGGCACGGGCGTAGTAGTCCCCCTCAGGCTGATCCTCGCCCGGCGTCGTCGGGGCAGCCAACAGGGTCTCGATCTCTGCCTGCTTGATGCTCTTTGGCTGTTTCTTCTTTCCTCCACCTTTTCGGCGTTCGACTTCGGCCCACACGGTGTCGTCCGAGTGTCCCTCAAGGGCGTAGAACACGCGCTGCTTCTTGCGCTCTCTCTCGATGTCCGCTTCGCTTTCAGCGTATTGGAGGAAGTCGTCATAGACCTTATCGACAGCCTCCACCAGGGCAGCATCCAGGTCAGGAATCGAGATGACGGTCAGGGTCTGAGCGAAATATGCGTTGCTCGCCGAACGAGTCAGTAGCCGCGCCGGCTTGTCGCATCTCTCATCGACCCGCGGCCCCAGCCAAGGCTGCCGTCCGGTGCACATGCCGAGCGCGGGTGTGTCAGGGAGCGTCGCATCCGACAAGGCCCTACGTGGCCCGTGAGCATCCGCTGTTGGGGCGAGCCGCACGAAGATGTCCTGGAAGTCGTTTCCAGCACCTCCCTCATCAAACCAGAGCTGTCCCACCTGTGCGGCCTTGAAGTCACTGAGCGCGAAGGCATACCAGTCCACATCGCTGAGATGTCCGCGGACGCAGGCTCGTACGAAACGCACCGGCACCACCAGCTTCTTCTTCCTGTCCTCATCGAAATACTTGCCATCCCTGAGCTGACTCCAACGGACCATCGGCCGGGTTCGATAGAGGCGCCCATGGGGATCCTTGTAGGTCTTCTCGACTTGCGCCAAGAACCAGGTGGGAAACTGGAAGGCCGTGATGTTGGCGTGCGCGACGTTGCGGTCCCCATCGTCGACGGGGGGGTTGTACAAGGCCACAGAATCAAGGCCGAGCAGGTCCTGAACCCGCCCCTCCAATCTCTCCTCGTAGATGCGGACTCGGTCGCCATTCCAGTGATCGAGGCCGCCGACCAGAACCGCGTGATCGGGCAGGTCCAGCATGGCTCCAGGCCCGAAGGTCGCAATCACCTGGCTCTGCCGAAGCTCACCGATAGGGGGGATGCGCTTACGGGGCTTACTCACGACTGCACCTCCACCTCAAACCCGTCGGGGTTTCGGAGCTTGAGGTTCACGGTAGGTTCAACGTCACGCAGGCTGCGCTGTGCCTTGAACCGGCTGGCCTCTTTCGGTCGCTTCTCCAGCTCCGGGTCGAGAGGGTCATAGAGCAGCCGCTGAGCGCGCCCCACTTCGTTTTGGTATTGCAGCTCGCCGAGATCGCCAGCGATGGAGACCCAGGTGTCGAGCAGCGACTCAACACGCTTCTTCACGCGCTGGCGCAGGTGCTCAGCCTCCTCAGCCGGCAGGTCCCTATCGTGCCCCTCCGCACGGCGAGAAATCGCCTCAGCGACATAGGTGAGTTCGCTGCGTAGCTTCTGGATGGATGCCGCTGAGAGAGGGGCAGTCATCCCCTCATGCCCAAGCCGGGCTAGAGCAACGGCCACGCCAGCAAGCCCACGGTCGATGGCTCTCGGAGAGAAGGGTGTCGCGCTCGTGGCTTCCACAGCTCGGTAGAAGCTCTCGTGCCAAGCGGTGAACCTCTCGTAGTGGGAGCGATCTCGATGGCGATGCACGTTGAGAAGAGTGATGACCAATCCGGGGCGCTTGTCATCTCGACCAACGCGGCTGGTTGCCTGAATGTACTCGGATGTGGTCTTGGGCTGGCCCAGCACGACCATGAGCCCCAAACGGGTGATGTCCAGGCCAACCGAGATCATGTTGGTGGCGAGGGCCACATCAAGGCGCTCCTTCTCATCGTCGAAGCCAAGGCCAAGCCGGCGCTTTGTTTCTGCAACCTCGTTCGTGCCGACTCGACTCGTCAGCTCGCGTACGTCGTGGAGCTTCTTCCGGTTGTCGAACAGGCCCTTGTCTTCGCCAACTCGACGCCGCCGGAAGCCATAGTCGACCAGTCGGGACTTGATCTCGTCCTCCACGATGCGCCGACTTCCTCCTAGCTCTCTCAAAGAGTTGAAGTAGCCCAGCACCGTCATGTACGGATCGGCGGGGTTCGGCAGGGCCTTTGCACCTCCAGCTTCATTCCACTCGCGTTGAGCAGCACCTAGCAGGGCGACATAGGTCCGAAGGAGGACGACCTTGAGGTTCCTGCCTTGCGCCGCGATTCCCACGTACTTCCGCGGATTCCTCTCGTCGGCACCGACCGTCTTGGAGAAGAACGAGTCTCGTCGGTTTGGTCCTGGGGGAGGAAATATGTCGACTGCCGAGCGGCCGAAGATCGCCTGAATCTGTTTCTCTGCCCGCCTCACCGTTGCCGTGGACGCAACGATCTTAGGGCGCACACCAGAACTGCCAACTGGCGTGCTGCAAAGCGCATCGACGGCCGTCTCGTAGAGGCCAACCATCGTCCCCAGCGGCCCAGAGATCAGGTGGAGTTCGTCCTGAATAATGAGGTCAGGCGGAGGCAGGGGGCGTTCGAGTGCTTTGCCCAGCCCAGGCTTGGATGGGCCATAGAATCCCTGGCTCAGGTCGTACCGCTGCACTCGACCGAAGAGGCCCGCAGCTTCGCCTACCCACGGTAGGTTCGCGAACTTGTCCACCGTGGCAATGATGAAGGTGGGGAGCCGTCGGTAGATAGGCTCATCGACCGCCAAGATCGGTAGCCCATTCTCCTGGCGACGGGCATGGAACTCGCACCGACGGCTTGTGCAGAAGACGCGCAGGTCCGTGGGCTCATCTGCACCGGGGAGGAGCTGAAAGCTGTACTTGTTGAACTTGGTACCGCACCACGGGCAGTTCTCCAGCGGGATGGGAGACGGCTTGCGCCGATCATCGTTCTGGTAGGCGATGGTGCGCCGCCGAGCCGAGTACTGGTTGTCCTTGCCCTTCACACCCATTTTGTTGGGCGTGGCCGTCTGTCCAACCCAGAGTCCAATCTCAAACGGCCAGAGCCCCAACTTGGCAACATCGTCCTGCCGCTCCAATTCGAGTGCGCAGATCAGCGTCGCAGCTCGGCCAAGCTGGTCCAGAGTCAGCAGTCGCAGCGTGTAGCGCATGATGACGGACAGACCGGCCGAGTGAATGCTCGGGTCGTTCATCCGCCTCATCAACATGGTGATGGCTGCGAGCCCCAAGTACGCCTCGGTCTTGCCGCCACCCGTCGGGAAGAAGAGCAGATCCACGACTTCTCGATCAGCGTGCGTGGGATCAACCACCCCAGGCATGTTCATGAGTACGAACGCAAGCTGAAACGGATACCAGGCTGGGTCAGCGATACTGGGGTCGCGCTGAGAGATTGCCTTTCGCATCGAGCGATTGGTGATGCGGAACGCCTCAAACACGAGGGGATCTCCCAGGCCGTCAATGCCGGCCTGGATGCGAGCCCGCGCTCGATCAGCGTTGTTGAGAAGGTCCTGAGTAACCCTTGCTCGGCTGGGGTCGGTAGGGCTGACTTGCTCGCCGATCCAGTTCGTGTACTCGGTAACCAGCGGACCCAGGAGAGTGCTCAGTTCGTCAGGGGTCGCCGCCTCCGCCAGTACCCCCATGCGGAGTTCAACTCCTGGCATCGGGGTGGGCACGACCTTCTCAACCTGTGCCGTCGGGATCCAGGCCGTACGGACCTGCTGGCAGACGCCTTCGTCATTGGAGAGAGCCACGGCCGAGACGTTGTGCCCTACCGCATGTTCCACCGCGTCCCAATACTGGAGGTCGGCGACCTTGTCGTCCCAATCGTCGCTGTCATGCCCACGGAGGTTGGGGCGCGGTACGAAGGGATGGGCCGCATCGAGGGTCAGTTCCGGCTGGAAGATGTAGGCCCCGTCTCGTGATGTGTCGGGGTCTGGGACACGTTGATTCACCACGAACACGGAAACTGAGCGCGTGCCGTCCGGCACCAAAGCTGTTCCAGTCCGTCGCACGGACAGAACTACTTGTAGGCCACCACTGTCGTGGATGTCCGTGGGAACCGGCTCCTCGCCATCATGGAGCCCAAGTTCGAGTTCTGCTTCCTTGGCAACACGACGCCATACTGTCTTTGGGGTGTGAGCTTCCCCATCCGGTACTCTCTCTTGCTCTTCACCATCGTCCTGACTGTCTTCCGTGGGCTCATCCACGGGAGCGTAGTCACCCCAAGTCAGTCGGACCCGCAGAGTCTGAGTCTCTTCGGACACCAGCACAGAGAGCCCCATGGACGAAGGGAAGTACGCCTTTCGTGCGGACGCTGCTTCGGGGACGTTGTCGTCATCGCCTGCGACGCGGCGGTCAATCTCATCCACCTGGTCGTCAGCATCGTCATCACTGCGCTCATCGACAGGAGCTTCGTAGGGGACAAGAAAGCCAGTCAGATACCACTTCGAGGGAGCGATGGGCAATATCTCGGCCTGGTACTGATCGTGGTCAGCGTCGTGCACATCGGGACCCACTAGGTCCACGCGAACAGTGTTCAAGATTCTGTCTCGAACTGCGGCGGGGTCATTCATGCTCTGGTCCTGTGTGCGATCACGCCTCTTCAGGGGGGCTGGCCGAGTCCTCAAAGAAGGAGGGAGTTGAATTGGAAGAGCTCTGCCTGCGTTTCTGTCCCGCCTTCTTGGAGGGTGTCTTCTTCTTGCTGTTCTTGTCGTGCATTCCCTCGGCGACCTCTTCGGTGTACCGCTTCTGGTTTAAGTCGAGCAGGCGGGCCAGGACCTCGTCATGGACGGCCTCCGGCCAGCGATAGCGGTAGGGCTTCTTCTTAGTGCCCCAGGTCTCCTCGTCGATTTCGTAGTCGAGCAGGAACTCGCAGTCGGTGGAGATGTCGTCCCAGCCATAGGCATCCAGCACCGCCCGGTCCATGGCGGCGTGCAACTCGCGGAGACTCACTATGTCAGACTCGTTGTTGTCAGGGTCGTGAAAGTTGTTGTAGGTCTTGGTCAGACCCTCGTGGTTACGGACCATCAGGTCGGCGCGGAACTCGTAATAGGTCTTGCCGGCGGATTCGATGTTGGGGTTGCTCTGCCATCTCTCAGGGAAGGGGAAGGTCTCGAAGACCGCCGAGTTTGTGTAGCGCAAGTCTCCCTTCATCGTTGACGAGCGGTTTCGTGCCCAGCAGTCGTGTATTGTGCTTTGCAACAAGGCGAACGCATCAAATCCATCAAACGCAAAAACGTATAATGCATTGCTGAACACAATCTTGTTTGCAACGCGACCGAACGCCACCGTGTTGCTCGTCGCGGCCAAAATAAGTACATGTTCAAGCTCGGCGGTGGCTTTCTGGAGAGCCCATCGATACTGGCCAAAGAGCCACCACTCCGATCTCACCTTCCTGTTCCATGAGTTGATTGGTGCCTTGGCTTCGCGCTCGGGCCGAGCCAGCTTTTCTATCCGACTGATGCACTCGGGGAAGTCATAGGCGACCGGGCCAGTGTAGCCCTGTGGGGCGGCCGCTCTGTTCAGGGGGTAGTCCCAGAAGTTAATCACCCAACGACTGGGGCTCGGATCTGTTCGAGTGTTGAGGTCAGTCCCAGTCATGTATGGGAGCACAACAGGCTCAAGTCTTGAATTGGATTCAAGAAGGTCAGACGCCTCCTCTTGGCTGAGAAGAAAGCCGCTGCCCAAGACTATTGAGCCTTGGAAGGACCTGTTTTGATTGGCCGCTAGTCGCTGCGGTTCGGGAAGGAAGGCTGTCTCACGTGTCGTTAGGTCAGATGATATCGCATTTACAGCTAGGCCATTGAGTCGAGGAGGCGACACGCTGCCGCTTCGACTCACAGATACCATGGAGAAATGAACGGTGGCGTTGCCTGGCCATGGCTTGTTTGTTTCTGCGGCCAATACTATGCCATTCTCACGTACGATTTGGCCGAGTCCAACTAGGCGCGTATCGCCTTGGGCGATGGTATTCGTTGCGATGAATCCAATGCTGCCGCGTGACTCTCTTGTTAGTCGATAGCACCTAATGAAGAAGTAGGCGCATAAGTCCGCAGTGCCGCGAACACCCCTTTTCCCTTCCGCTACTGTCTCGACCAAGAATGCACGCCACGCCCCCCCCATTGCTGTTTCAATCTTAAGGCCGCCCAAGAACGGGGGATTACCCACCATCATATCGAAGCCCGGATTCTCCCCCCCGAACACTTCGGGAAACTCGATCTCCCAGTGCATCGGCGGCACCGGTTTCTCCCCGCCCCGAAGCTCCGCAACCGTGGCCTCCAGCTCGTGCCTGCTCACCTCGTCCGCCTGCCACGCCTGCACCTTGCTGAGGTACTGACCGCGCAGCTCTTTCCTGGTCTTCTCGTTGTCGCCCCCGAAGAAGGCAGCCACTGCCAGGTCCCCGATGAGTCGGGCGTCAGCCAGCGCGTTCTCGGACTCCCACCATGCCTCCTTTCTCTGATCGTAGTCCCCTTCGTTTAGCCCGTGCAGTGTGTCCCGCCAGCCGAGTGCCGCCTCGATGTTCTGCTTGAGCTTCTCCTCAAAGAGATCCATCGTCGGCGAGGTCCCCGTCTTCCAATGGAAGGCAGCAATCTGCTTCTTCGTGAGCCCCACAAGGGAGTCGCCGTGCTTGAGCGCGTGATCGATGAATGTGAAGGCGTGGTCTTTCGCCAAGGTCACCAACCAGATGGAGAGCTTGGCCAGGTTAACGGCGAAGTGGTTCTTGTCGACGCCATAGATGCACCGCTGAGCCACCAGCCGTCGGGCGTGGAGGATGGGCTCCTCATCGGCTGGGATATTGGGCATCGTGTCGTGCAGCTCCCAGGCGATTACCAGGTGCTCAGCGAGCTGCCTCGTTGTCTCCACAAGGAACGCACCTGAGCCCATGGCCGGGTCGCAGACCTTTAGGCCGAGGATTTGATCAGCCGTGGGGCGCTCGCCCAGCACCTCAAGCACGGGCCGAAGCGTGGTTCGCACAATGGGCTCGGTGAGTTCCCGTGGTGTATAGTGCGACCCTGTACGGCGGCGCTCCTCGCCCGGTTGTAGATATAGGGTTCCTGGGGCCATTAGCCGTGGCGTGCCGGCAGTGTCCAAGGACCGCGGAGAAACCCGGCGGCCCAGGGCGGCGATCATTTCCTCTGGGGTCGCTGCCTCCTTGAGGGCCTTGAGGGCAGCACCACTCAGTTCGCTATCGGCCTGGTCCTTGAGCCACTTCTTGCGCTTGCCCCCGTCGACATCAAGAAGATCGTCAATGTTGATGACTATGTGTTTAGGTCGGACGGCAATGGAGCGTCCGAAGGCCCGCTCCACCTCATATCCCATCATTGCCTCGTAGACCGAGCCGACCTGTTCAACGTCAAGTGCACGGTAGGAGAGGCGCTCCCCGTCGAGCATAAGAAGTGCATCCAGTACACGGTAGACGCAGCCGTCCGAGACTCGGGGTGCCTCAAACGTCTCGCCCATGACTCGCAAGACGGCACGGGGTCGTCCTTCGAGGAATGGGAACTCGTCGGGGTTGAATAGCTGACCGTGGCGTGTCGGAAGGTGGAGGCCACCGTGCCCACCGCCGTCGAAGATTAGCCGGAAGAGGGAGAGGAGCCATGCGTAGGCGCCATACCGCTGGTCCATCGTGTCCGGGTAGCGACCGGCATCGGAACGCAGGCGGTCGTAGAGGCCCGACACCGAGTAGTTGTTCGCGTAGACCTCACCTTCGGGCATCAGCCCCTCGTCTTCGGCGTAGAGCACGAAGATGAGGCGCATGAGCAGGGAGAGCTGTCCACCGTAGACGTGTTGTGGGTCTTCCCGTGCGGTCTGATTGAAGACGCGCTGGCCGTCCTCGGGGTCCGACGCCTGGAAGCCTCGCAGCAGTTCCCAGAGAGCGCCCAAGACCTGGTCCGATAGGGCGTTGGAGACCTCGGCTTGATACTTCCGGCTTTGAGAGAGAATGTCGAGGAGTCGCCGTCCATCCGGTGCCGAGAAGACCCGGTGCTCGGAGAGCAGCATGTGTAGTGCTGCAAAGATGGGCCTCCCGCCTACCTCGCACATGGCGCTGACGGAGAAGGTCAGGTGCCCGGAAGACTCGCCGCTGGGGGCGTAGACAAGTCGCAGGGCATCGCCGTTGAAGAGCAGACCAACGGGGATCTTTACTTCACGCAGCAGGCGCTCGAACTTCGACTGAGGGGTGGCAGACCATCCCGTCTGTTCATCGCTGGGGACTTCATCGAAGGATGTTCCTCGTGGAAGGACCTGGACGAGTAGTAGTGGCTCACCGTCGCCCATGCTGTCCACCACGACGTACGTGGGACGCAGGGTCTCGTTGTAGTCAGGGAGGATCAGCTCAATGCCGTCCGGGATCGGAGGGCCATCCGCTGCACCGGCAATGTCTTCGCTTGACCAGTCGAGTACGGTCTCGAAGAAGGCCAACGGCTCTTCGATGAAGGAGTCTTCGTCCACACCCGCACCCTGCCCAGGAGGCGCTTGGACGATGGAGAGCAGTCGCTGTTGGAGCTCCACAACATTCTGACTCGGCACCGCTTGGGCCTTGATCAGAGCGGGTGGTGACACGACAAGACCGACAGGCTGGAGGAGTCCCAGCCAGTCCTTGTGTGCACGTAGTTCGGGGTTGTTCTTCGCCATTACTCGCTCCTCAACCCGACACCGGCCACAGATAGACGAGCCCGACGGGCTCGATACGCTTGGCCTTCACCTCGTACCCGGCACGGATCCGAACAGGCTCCTCCTCGATTTCGACAGCCAAGTCCAGGAGGCGTTTCACCCAGTGCTCCTGGTTGTCGCTGTACTGGCGTTTCTCGTCCTTGTCGAAGCCCAGTGTGGGCTGCATGGCTTCGGTAGCCGCTTTCTTGTGCTGTCGCTCGATGCGGTCGCGTTGGGCTTCCAGGATTCGCTTGATCTCGCGTGCTTCCTGCTCCCCCCTGGAATTCAGGGCGCGTATCGCCTGCCCGGAGAGCACCTCGGCTCGGCGTTCAAGGTGGGGATGTAACTCGTCTACGTCTTGAGCGGCATGTGCTTGAAGACGTTGACTGATGCCCTCCGGAACCTCACGAAGACGTGGCTGAGCAAGGGCGTCATCGAGTAGTTGGAGGACTTCCTTCTTGCTGCCTTCGCCAACGGGCTTGAGCTTGGCTCGGCCCCTGGTGGCGGGGTCCTGCCACTCCGCAGCGACAGCCAGAACCTCATCGTGCAGACGGGTCGCACCGTCTCCGTACAGAGACATGCGACCGAGAGCGATGACCCGAGGTACAGGGTCGTCGGTGCGCAGGATGCAGGCTCTGGTCAGCTCGTCATGCAGGAATCCCTGGGCAAGGAAGCGGCCGAGCAGCCGCTGAGCCACGCGATGTTCCAGGTGTAGGTGGACCACCTTGCCATCGAGGGTTCCGGGGTCTCGGAAGACGACGGGGCGGATGGGAGCTTCCTTCCTCCACTCCCATCGCTTCTGCCCCTTCTTGATGGGGGCGCGAAGGGCATCGAGCGTGTGCGCCCAGGTGTGGTCCGCGCCCATTCGCTCGTGCAGGCGTGGGATGACCCATCGCGCAGTCGCGGGGTCCTTGACAGCCTCGGCGTCGTCTAGGGGCTGTAGGGATTCGGCGCCCAGAATCTCAAGCGAGGCGGACAGCGCGTCGCGGAAGTGCCGGTCGTCCAGACCGATCCAGTCACGAGAGTCCTTGAGCATGTGCTCCAGGCGTTCCACCTGGGTGGAGAGCTTGGCCTTCCGTTCTCGAACCTCTTCGAGGTCCTCTTGCACGGCCACCCCTTCCGGGCTGGACTGAACCTCCTTGTCGACTTGTCCGAGCGTGTCGAAGAGGTCATCCACTACTTCGTGGTGAATGCCCTGGGAGAGCATCTTGTCCACCCGCTTGGCGACTACCGGCGCAAGGCTGCCTAGCTCTTCGTGGATGACTTCGGATTTCTTTACCAACGTGTCTAGCACACGATCTTCGGCACGTTGGTGAACGACGAAGTAGTGGCAACGGACTGCGGGTGACCGCTGGAGTTTGCGGTCGATTCGGCCATTGCGCTGCTCCATGCGACTGGGGTTCCACGGGATGTCGAGGTGGAAGAGATCAGCGCAGTGGTTCTGGAGGTTGATGCCCTCTCGGGCAGCATCCGTCGCCACGAGAATCCGCAGCGGGTGTTGGTCGGGATCAGCGTTGAAGGCAGCCTTGATGTCCTCCCTGCGCTCTTCACCAATCCCACCGTGGAACGTCATGATCCGGGACTGGTCCTGGTCTGAGCCGGCGATCACTGCTTCGAGTTGCTGGACCAGGTACCGCTTCGTGTCCGTGTACTCGGTGAAGATCAAGACGCGGCGCTTGTTCCACTTTGCTCCCGGAGTCCCGAGATCTGGGCAGAGGTTCTTCTTGACCCACTCCATCAGGTGTCGGATTCGGCTATCGGGCAGATACCGAGCCTCGTTGGCGATGCGCGCCATTTCAGTGATGAGCTCAAGCTCGGGCGCCATGGCGTCGGCTGGCCCAGTGGAAGCCGCTGTGGCCGCTTCCATCTGGGCGTCCTCCTCGGCCGCAACCTCGGCTTCTGCCAAGACAGCTCGCTCGTCGTCGGAGCCTGGGGGAGAGAAGAGCAGGGATAGCGATGCCGGCTGAACCTCTTGAATTTGTTCGGCGCTGGCCTCCTCAGCTTGGCGCTTCATCGCCTTGCGATGAACTTCCAGTGTTCGTGCAAAGGCCTCGATGCTGGAGAGCAATCGCTTTTGGAGCGAGATGACCACGAGCATTGCCGACGCACGCTGCGACTTCGTCGCGTCCTTCAACCGCTGCTCTCGCGCCTTCCTGTATCTTTGGAGCAGGTGTGAGAGCGCCAGTTCGGGTGCGTCATCGGGCAGGCCGTCGATGTCGATGCGGACGATCTTGCGCTCCGGGAACTCCTCGCCAATCTCGCGGAGATCGTGCTTGAGGCGGCGAATCATCACCGCGTCCCGAGATGCGTGGTGCACGGGCACGCCACGGCAGAATTTTTGCGGATCGAGCATCTCCAGGAGGGAGGAGAAGCTGTTCGAGTGGCCGTTGTGGGGTGTCGCTGACAGGAACAGCTTGTGGCCGAACAGTGGTGTTAGGTCTCGAATGGACTTGGTCAGCTTCGAGTCGATGGCGTACTTGCTGCCGCTTGCCGGTGCAGCGTTGTGAGCCTCATCGAGGATGAACATGGTGTCACCCCGGAACTCGCCCAACCAATCGCGCAAGGGGGCCGCGTAGGTTTCATTGCGGATGAGCGACTGGGAGATGATGAAGCGGCTGTGGGTGGTCCACGGATTCACGCTGTAGCCGCGCTCCTGCCGCTTCGCGGTCACATAGTCGCGGTCGTAGATCATGAAGGTCAGGCCAAACCGCTGCTCCATCTCGTCCTTCCACTGCCGCACCACGGAGGGCGGACAGCAGATAACGGTGCGCCGGACCTTCTGGCGCATGAGCATCTCGCGCAGGATCAGCCCAGCCTCGATTGTCTTTCCCAAGCCGACGGAGTCCGCGATGAACAGGTTGACGCGGGGCATGAGCAACGCCTTGCGGAGCGGCTCAAGTTGGAATGCCTTGACCTCGATGCCGGCGCGGTAGGGCGCCTGGAACAAGCGGGCGTTGGTGGAGGTCACGCAGTTCCAGCGCAACGTGTTGATGTACGCCGAGAATAGGCGCGGATCGTCAAAGCCCCGGCCGGCTATGGCTTGCCAGTTGGACCCGTCAACCTCCTGAGCGTCTATCTCTTTGCTCCAGAGAACTTCGAGGGGCTCGCCCAGGGCATCGTCCTCGACGCAGGAGAGACGAACCAGCGGGCTGTCGACGGGCTCCGGTGGCGGCGTGACGCCTTCAATGAGGTACATGCGCGAGCGCACGCGGACAATCTGGCCGGGTTGGAGATTCAATTGTGCCCCCGCCTCGGAGTCTTGCCCCCATCTCTTGCCTGGTCTCGAACTTGTCCGGCCACCCAGATATCTACGTCGCTACGGCCAGAATGCCAGGAGCCACCGGCCTTGAACCCTGGAAGCATCCTCTTCCGAGCGAGCCGATGGAGCGTCTTCTCTGCGAGCTTGAGCGTCTCCCCTGCGTCCGAATCGGTCATGTTCATCTCCATGGAATCAGTCGATTTGCGAGTAAAGAGAACGTGGCAGAATTGACCAAAGGAGTCTAGGGCGCTTTGCCGCGGATGGGGACTTTGCCGTGCGGTAGGCAGCCTCGGCTACTCGAACTCTGCCTTGGCAAATCAACCTAGGTGAACGAGTTCCCTGGAGTCCAAGATCCTGACCACTGTGTTCAGCCGACAGATGGGGTTGCAGTGCCTAAGAGAGCCGATTCGGCTGCTTGAGATTTGAGTAAGTCATTCTCAGGTCCAGCACCTCGCACCTGCCAGTGTCAGCCCCTTTCGTGAGCAGGAACCTAGTTGGTCGCGGGACCGCGTCTGCGGTGTTCCCCACCTAACCCAGCTCGCTCCTGTGGTCATGACATCCTCCCCCCTCTGTACTTCTGACGCTGGGCACGCTCCTGGGCAGCGGGACCGTGCGTAGCGATGAGTCCCAGTAGACAACCGTCAAGAGAGGCCTACCCACAGACTTGAGCTGGATCAGGAAGCACGCCAGGACATCGGTGATCTTCACGGCTTGCACGTAGCCAAGAACAGTCCGTGAAAAGACGTTCGAGCCTCAAGATGCACTGAGAAACGCGACCCTCTAGTGCCAGAACGGGCTGGCACACCGGAACACTGGTGGATGTGGTGGCCACCGGGAACAACCGGGGTGTCCGAGCCTCGGCCTTGATTCGCAGTTTGGGTGGTTGCCCGCGTCGCGGCCTATCCTTACGCCGGATCCCCAGCCTCGAGAATCCCCTCGCTCACCATCACTTCCCCGAGGGAAATGAAGCCAAGGTGCGGTGGATCGCCGTGTTCGGACTCCCCACTGCATGGCGTGCACTGAATCTCCAGAAATGGTGACTCTGGGTGGAGAACATTCCACCCGCGATCACTAGCTATCCGCACACACTCATCCCTGAACGCGGCCTCTGTGGTCTTCGCACCCAGTGCGCAGACTCCTGATGTGACACCCCCGGCACGGATCCACTCCAGTGAGGCCGGGTCCCCCGTGTCGCCAACGGGATCCCACCCGGTCCTGCGCAGAAGCGCTTCTATCGACTCCCTATCAAAATGCAATATCTTCATTCGTGTCTCTTTACCATCGGAGATCCCGCGAGTCCAGGGTCGAGTGAGTAGGGAACGCGGGGGAGGGTTAAGTACTTGCTGTATCGCAGGGCAATCCCCCGGGCTGCTGGTCACGCATCCCGCAGTCCTCTTGTGTCCTGGATGTTATGACCTGGAACGCCCAAATCTCTGTGAGTCCCGCCCTCAGCCGCCAAGGCTAATTCGCGTCCAACCAGGCCCCCTCCCCCGCAGCCTCGCGCGTGAACTGCGACCCGGCCCAAGCGCCGGTGTTCCCGTAGTCCAGCACATCCGGCCTCCGGGATTGCGCTTCAGCTGCCACGCCGCGAGGGCCAAAGCCACCACGCAGTCATCGTGAACGCCACTGGGTGCGCCCGTCCGGACGTTTCCAGCATCCGTCACGCTGTACTGAAACGACTCCAGCTCATCCATCCCCTCCGGCCACAAATCCTCCCTCGGAAGGACGATTCGACCCTGCTCCAACGCGAGAGCCAAGTTGTCGATCAGCGCGGCCTTGGACTTGGCGGTAAACGGATAGGGATCTGAATACACACCGGCCCGAATCAAGTGCTCGTAGACCGGATCCCCCACGCCCGTCACATCCGCCAAGACTCGGGCACGGTTGTAGCGGTCGCATGCGGCCTTGATCCGGCCAACCTGCAGCGCCCAGTCCATTCGGTGGAATCTGTCGACAAAGACGACCTCACGGCGACGGTTCATGATGACCAGGACCGTGTAGTCCTCCACCTTGGCTAGATCGAGTCCCGCACAGTAGTGACCACCTGACTCTGGATCTTGCCAGGTCCCGGTCGCCGCTTCCCGCACCTTGCGGAAGACCGAACCGGCCCCTTCCAGGAATTCCGCCTCATACTCCTGGCGGAAGGTCTTTTCCGGGACCCGCGCACGTTCGGCCTCGATGGCCTTTGCGTCCAAGAACGGGTTCTCGCGACTTGGGCAGTTCCACGACTTGTACTCAGAGTCCTTGCCCTGGCCGCGTCGAAAGAGATCGTAGAAGTAGCCCTTGCCTTGAGGGGTGGAGATCAACAGAGCCCATCCCTTCTTGTCCAGCAGCCTCTGGGAGAGGTGGGACTGCCAGATCAAGGGCTTGAGGCGCGAGGCTTCGTCAACGATGACCCAGTCGAGACCCTCACCGAGCAGAGAAACTGGGTTGTCAGCGCTCTTGGCGCGAATCTCTGAGATGCCGCCGCCAAGATTGCGGATCACGAGTTTGCGCTCGCTCTCCTTCATCGTGATCACGCGGTGCTTCAGTTTAGTGGCCGCCACCAGCACCACCTCGCGAAACACCTTGTCGGCGAGATCGTAGGTCGGGGCCACGACCCAACCCATGGACCGATCGCAAGGCGCCAAGGCCGCGGCAATACCCTCCATCGCGGCGCAGAGAGTCTTCCCCCACCTGACCCCGCAGGCGACGATTCGCCTTGGATGCTTGGATTGGTGGACCTCCTGCTGGCCTGGGTGCGGTTCGTAGCCGAGGTCGCGAAAGAGCGCCTCCTTGTCGAGGCGAGGCCCATTGGGTTGGCTACTCATCACTGCCCTCCTCTACCGCGGGCTGTGCGATCAACCAGCGACGTAGCTCCCGCTCGGTCACTTCCTCCACCGTTAGGGCGGCCCGCTCAGTGGGCTCACCACAGATGACGCGCTCGTGCTTGATCGTCATCTCTAGCGAGCGCACGGCATCCATGGCTGTGGCCAGTGGCATGCTGCGCAGGGTCTCAAGGGCCTTGCCCTGCACGGCTTTGAGCATCTTGAGGTGCCTGGCGTTCATCTCGGCCACGGTGTCGACCGCTTTCTGGGTCGAATCCTGGCGGGAGCGGTCCTCTATGTCCTGCAGGCGCCCCTGCCAGCCATCACGCTTGGCGAGTTTGGTGATGGCCTGCTTGCTCACGCCGCAGCGTTCGGCGACCGCACGGTAGCTACGCCCAGGGCCCAGCCCGAAGTAGATGTCAAAGGCGTTGGTAGGGATCTTGCGGTTCATAGGGTGATCCCCCGGGAGTCGGCGGTTTGCGAATAGGAGTCGCCGGTGGCCGCAAGCGTCGCCTGCCGGCCGGTGGCTTGCTCCCAGCGACGGATGGCTACATCCACAAACGCAGGCACGATCTCCAGTGCGCGGCAGCGGCGGCGCAAGCGCTCGGCCGCGATCAGCTGTGAGCCGCTACCAAGAAACGGCTCGAGCACAATCTCCCCGGAGCGGGTGTGCTGCTCCATGGGGATCTCGAACAGGCGCAGGGGCTTTTGGGTCGGGTGCTCGTTGCCTACGACACGCGACTTGCCCTCCCAGTCCACCTCCCATACTGAAGAGATGCCGTTGGCGAGGTAGTGCGGGGGCTTGTGGCCTTTCTTCCAACCGAAGATGCATGGCTCGTGGGCCCACCGGTAGAAAGCGTAGGTGAAGGTCGAGGTGGGCTTTTTCCAGATGATGGGCTGGTGGCGCAAGATCCCGAACTCGGCCAGGACGGCATCGATCACGGGGTACTGGAGATGGGCATGCCACATGTAGAGGCCAGCGTTGTCCCTGAGGTGCCCGAGCAAGGTTCTCAGGAATTCCCGAAGGAACTCGCCGAGGTCAGTGATGTCGATTTCTCGGTACTTGTCGCTCCAGTCCTTTCCTGAGCCTTCAGGCCGGTCATTGCCGGTGTAGTCGACGCAGTAGGGTGGATCGGTTGCCATC
>Ga0114932_10002042_pt1 | contig 21936 bp, 20 predicted proteins | sample 2SBtaG_2_FD_87286 | JGI IMG/M metagenome (GOLD analysis project Ga0114932, IMG submission 87286) | Deep subsurface microbial communities from Kolumbo volcano to uncover new lineages of life (NeLLi) - 2SBTROV12_ACTIVE470 metaG | ecosystem: Environmental > Aquatic > Marine > Volcanic ...
CAGAACAGGTCGTTCATGCCCCAGAGCCCGAGCGTGGGGCATCGGATCTCCGCCAGGCGTTCCTCCTGGTTGTCGACGCGCATCGTCTCGAACACGTGCCGCGGCCGGGTCTCGGCGACGGCGAAGCGTTCGGCGACCACGCCTTCGGGCAGGCACGCGGGATCGTGCACCTGCTTGGCGAACACCCGCTGCATCCCGTCGAGGGTCAGGCCGTCGGGGCCGAACACGCAGCGCAGCATGGACCGGATGCCGCGCATCGCCATGTACGTCTCGCGGGCCTCGAGGCCGCCGGGCGCCATCAGCACCAGCTTCTCGACCCGGTCGGGGTGCTCGACCGCCATGCGGATGGCCTGGGCACCTCCCTGGGAGTTGCCGACCGCCACGAAGCGCCCGACGCCGACCGCGTCGAGGGCGGTCAGCGCGGCCTCGACCATGTTCGGAAGCGTGTAGGGCTGGTCGGTGGGCTTGGACGACAGCCCGTACCCGAGGCTGTCGATCAGCAGGCAGCGGAAGCCACGCTCCACCAGGTACGCGGCGTTCTCGGCGAAGTTCGACCAGCCGCTGGCGCCGGGGCCACTTCCGTGGAGGAAGACGACCGGAGTCCCCTCCCCCAGGTCGTGCAGGTGGATGCGGTGGCCGCCCCCGACATCGACGAAGGTCCCCTCCGGCTGGCTCATGCCTTCCTCCCTGGCGGCGCGAACGCGATCTGCGGCGGGTGGTGCCCCCACTCGCTGATGTGGTCGTAGGTCGTGGGCTCCCAGGTGGCGTCGTCCACCTCGCGGCCGCCCCAGCCCAGCTCGAGCTCGAAGCGCGACGGCGTGCGCGCGTAGAAGCTCAACATGCGGTCGTTGGGGTGACGGCCGAGGGTCTGCATGATGCGGGTCCCACCCGCGATCGCCCGGTCGTAGGCGCGACCGACCTGGTCGACGTCGGCCACCTCCACCATGAAGTGGTGCAGGCGCTTCTCGAGCGGTCCGCCGAACGCGAGGCTGTGGTGCCGAGCGTTGCAGTGGAAGAAGGACAGGTCCACGGGGAAGCCGAAGACCTCGCACACGATGTGGTCGGAGAGCTTGAACCCGAGCCGCTCGTAGAAGGCGCGGCTCGCGGCCTTGTCGTTCGTGGTGAGCACCACGTGGCCGAGGCCGCGCTCGTCGGCCACGAAGCCTCCCGGCACCCGCTCCGAACGGAAGGGGGCCGCAGCACGGGCGAGGCCGCTGACCAGCTCCACGGGAACGCCAGCCGGGTCGTGGAGCAGGTAGCGGCGAGCCGCACCACGCGGTGCGGGATCCGCCGCCTCCACGGGGTGGTCACCGAGCCGGGCGAGGAGCGCATCGAGCGCGGCGGGGTCGAGCTCCCAGCCCACGGCCGCCAGATCGTCGGCAGGTCCCTCCCTGACCTCGAAGCGCCAGGCGTGGCCGTCCATGCGGAAGCGACCGCCACCGACCGGCTGCAACCCGAGCACGTCGGTGAGGAACGCGGTCCACCGCGCGACGTCACGCACCTCGAACGACAGGAAGCCGAGCTGCATCAGATGAACCAGTCCCGGGTGGTCTGGCCGAGCGTGACCCCGCCGTAGTTGCGCGACGAGGCCTCCGGCCGGTTCGCGTAGTGGGCGCGGGCCCCGTGGACGTCGCAGAAGAAGCGGTGCATGGGGCTGGAGGTGAACAAGGCCCGGCCACCGCAGAGCGTGAACAGCTCGTCGACGACCGCCACGCTGCGGCTCACCAGCTCGGAGCTGTGCCAGCGCCAGGCCACGCGGTCAGCGACCGGCAGCCGCTCGCCGGCGACCGTACGGCGCATCATCTCGTCGAAGTTGCGCCGCCTCACCAGGTCGAGCTGATCGAGGGTGCTCGCGGCCCGCGCAACCGCCTGCTGGGCGGCCGGATCGAGCGCCGCCTTCTGACCATCGGCTGCGCCCACCTTGGCGCCCGTGACGTCGACGTAGAAGGCCAAGGCCCCCCTGGCGATGCCCAGGGCGGTGGTGCTCACGCTGCGCACGAAGACCTGGCCGAAGGGCAGCCGGTAGAGGGGCGCCGGATTCACCGCATTGCCGGGGCTCTCGCAGCGGAAGCCGTCGGTCATCTTGTGGGTGCGGTGCTCCGGAACGAACGCTCCGTCGACCACGATGTCCTTGGACCCCGTGCCGGAGAGCGCGAAGGTGTGCCAGGTGTCGTCGATGGTGTAATCGGCGCGCGGCAGCAGGAAGGTGCGCATGTCCGGGGGCCCGCTGTCGACGGGGGCGAAGCCGCCCAGGAAGACCCAGTCGCAGTGATCGCAGCCGCTGGAGAACGACCAGCGGCCCGACACCCGGAAGCCACCATCGACCCGCTCCACCTTGCCCGTGGGCGCGTAGGACGACGAGATGCGAACGCTGTCGTCCTGGCCCCAGACCTCCTCCTGCGCGCGCAGGTCGAAGAGCGCGAGCTGCCAGTTGTGCACCGCGACGACGCCGAGCACCCAGGCCGTGGAAGGGCAGGCCTCGGCGATGGCGACCTGCACGTCGAAGAAGTCGTTGGGGTGGCACTCCGCGCCGCGCCAACGCGCCGGTTGGAGCATGCGGAAGAAGCCGGCCTCCGTGAGATCCGCGATGGTGGCGTCGGTCAACCGGCGCAGCGCCGTGGTCTCGGCCGAGCGTGCCCGCAGGACCGGCTGCAACGCGCGGGCGCGCTCGAGGTAGCTCATGGGCGGAAGACCTCCAGGGCGTTGTCCCGCAAGAAGCGCGGCCACACCTCGGCCTTGAAGCCGACCTGCGGCAGCTCCGCGAAGATGCGCTCGAGCGACAAGCCCATCGGCCAGTACCCGGCGTACATCACCTTGTGCGCGCCGCGGCTGTTGGCGTAGTCGACGATGGCCTTCGGGTAGTAGCGGGGCGCGAACGCCGAGGTGCAGTAGTACAGGTGCTCGTACTTGAGCATCAGCTTCACGGCCAGCTCGGTCCAAGGCTCCGCGCCGTGGCGCATCACGAACTTAAGCTCGGGGAAGAACCAGCACACGGGGTCGATGCGCTCGACCTTCTGGGGGTCCATCGGCACCCGCGGACCAGGCACGCCCACGGTGCAGGCGAAGGGCAGATCGAGCTCGACGCACTTGGCGTAGATCGGGTACCAGCGGCGGTCGTCGATCGGGACCTGCGGGCAGGTGCCCGACGGGAAGGCCGTCACGGCCTTGATCCCGAGGTCACGCTGCGCCTCCGCGATCGCCCGGACCTCGTCCATGCCGCGGTTCGGGTTGGCGTGCCAGCTGCCGAAGAAGCGATCGGGCCGTTCCTTCACGGCCCGCGCGCCGAGGCTGTGCTGCACCCCCACCATCGCGCGCTCGATGCCGAAGGCGTCCATCTTCGCCACGGTGTAGGCGATGTAGTCGTCGCTCGCGCCGATGTCGGGCACGTTCCGGAAGAGGTGCTCGGCCGGCATCTTGGCGTAGTGGCGGCTGCGCTCGTCCAGGAAGAGCGGCTGCATGAAGTCGTACCAGTCCCGGGTGTCGGTCCCGGGGATCTGGAGCATCAGATCGATGACGCCGATGTCTTGGGGGTAGCTCATGTGGAACACGTTCTCGTTCTGTGGTAGCTAGAACACGTTCTACACGTCCAGCGCAAGGGCTGGCAGCCATTTAGGAGCGACGTGGCCTGGGATCGAGAGCTGGACTTCCTGGTCATCGGGTCGGGCGCTGCGGGCTTCGCGGCCGCGCTCCGGGCCGCTGATGCCGGCCTCGACACGCTCATGGTCGAGGCGAGTCCGCTCTACGGCGGGAGCACGGCGATCAGCGGCGGGGTGGTGTGGGTGCCGAACAACCCGCAGCTGGCGAGCCGGGGGATCCAGGACAGCCGCGAGGAGTCTCTGGCCTACCTCCGACACATCAGCGCGGGGCGCGTGCCCGAGGACCGGCTCGCCGCCTACGTGGACGGCAGCCTGCGCATGCTGGACTGGATGGAGGAGCACAGCTGGCTGCACCTCGACGCGCTGGAGGCCTACACCGACTACTACGCCGAGGCCCCGGGCGGGAAGCCGGGCGGGCGCTCGATGGAGCCGGTGCCCTTCGACGCCACCTTGCTCGGCGACGCCTTCGGCACCCTGCGCAAGCCGCACCCGCAGTCGCAGGTGATGGGACGCTTCGGCATCACCGCGCGGGAGGCCCACGGCTACCTGGTCCCCACCGTCTTCACCCGCGTGAAGCTGGTCTGGCGCATGGTGCAGTACGCCCTGCGCTTCTGGAAACGGCACGGCGGCCGCGACACCAAGCTGCACGCGGGCAACGCGCTCATCGGGCGCCTCATGCGGTCGCTCCAGGATCGGGAGGTCGGCCTCTGGCTCTCCAGCCCCGTGACCTCCCTGGTGGTCGAGGACGGGCAGGTGGTCGGCGCCGAGCTGGAACGCGGAGGCGAGACCGTGCGGGTGCGCGCACGCCATGGGGTGCTGCTGGCGGCGGGAGGCTTCGAGCAGAACCAGGCGATGCGCGACACCCACCACACCCAGGGGGAGTCACGGGTTGCATGGAACGCAGGCAACCCAGCCAACGTGGGCGCAGTGTTGCAGATGGGCATCGACGCCGGCGGCGCCACGGATCTGATGGACGAGGCCTGGTGGACCCCCGTCACCCGCATCCCCAAGTCCGAGCCCAGCTGGGTGCTGGTGGTCGAGAAGAGCCTGCCGGGCTCGATCTTCGTGAACCGCCACGCGCAGCGCTTCACCAACGAGGCGGCCCCCTACCAGGACGTGGTGAAGGGCATGTACGAGGGCGACGCCGTGCCGGTGTGCTGGATGGTCTTCGACGCCGAGTTCCGCAAGCAGTACCCGGTGGGGCCCGTGGCCCCCGGCTACGCCATCCCCGACAAGCGCCTGTCCCGACGCTTCCGAGACGGCTTCTTCAAGCGCGGTGCCAGCATCGAGGCGCTGGCGGAGGCCTGCGACCTCGACCCCGTGGCCCTCAGCGCCACGCTGGAGCGGTTCAACCAGATGGCCGAGACCGGCGTGGACCAGGACCACGGCCGCGGGCAGTCCCATGCCGACCGGTACTACGGAGACCCGCGCGTCGGGTCCAACCCATCGCTCCGAGCCCTCACGGAGGCCCCCTACTACGCGATCCCCGTGTTTCCAGGCGACCTGGGCACGAAGGGTGGCCTGGTCACCGACCCAAAGGCACGGGTGCTCCGCGCAGACGGGTCGCACATTCCCGGGCTCTACGCAGCCGGCAACTGCAGCTCGGCCGTGATGGGTCCGAGCTACCCCGGCGCCGGGGGCACCATCGGTCCGGCGCTCACCTTTGGCTTCCTGGCCGCCGAGGCGGTCGCCGCGAGGAAGGACGCATGAAACGCGAAGGCTTCGCCACCGGCTGGTTCGTGGTCGCCTGGTCCAGCGACCTGGCGCCCGGGGCCGTGCTGCCGATCCGCTACTTCGGCCGCGACCTGGTGCTCTTCCGCACCGAGTCGGGTGAGGCGAAGGTGCTCGACGCCTTCTGCCCGCACCTCGGCGCCCACCTGGGCCACGGTGGTCGGGTCGACGGCGAGCACGTGGTCTGTCCCTTCCACGCCTGGGCCTTCGACGGCACCGGCCGCTGCGTGCAGATCCCCTACGCCGAGAAGATCCCGCCGCGCGCACGGGTCGGCAGCTGGCCGGTGGTCGAACGGAACGAGGTCGTCTTCGTGTGGCACGACCCCTCGGGGGGGGCGCCCGCCTGGGAGGTGCCCGAGATCCCAGAGGTCGGCGACGCCGGCTGGACCCCCTGGTACACCAACCTGCTGCCCGGCGTGAAGACCCGCCCGGCGGAGATCGTGGAGAACGTGGCGGACTCGGCGCACTTCCCGGTGGTCCACCGCACCGAGGTCGAGCGCTTCGAGAACCACTACGACCGGCACATGGCGACCCAGCGCACCATCGGAACCGCCACGCCACCCCAGGGCGGTCGGGACCACTTCGACATCACCGCGACCTACCACGGTCCGGCGTTCCAGATCTCGGACATGAAGGGGGTGCTGCACAGCCGGCTGTTCCTCGCCCACACACCGATCGACGACCACAGCCTGGATCTGCGCTTCGCCGTGATGCTCGAACGGGCTGGACCACGCACCGAGCAGTTCGCGCAGTTCTACGTCGACAACCTGACCCTGGGCTTCCACGAGGACATCGGCATCTGGGAGAACAAGATCTTCCGCGAGGTCCCCGCCCTGGTGGCGGAGGACGGCCCCATCGGCCGCCTGCGGGCGTGGTATGCGGGGTTCTTCGTGTAGCCCGAGGTCGAGATGTGGTGGTGTGCGCTGGCCGCGGCGGCGGCCCCCGAGATCGTGGACATCGGGCTCGGCTACACCCACGCCTACGTGCTGGTCGGCGAGACAGGCTCCGTGCTCGTCGACGCCGGCTACGAGCAACACGCCGACACGATCCTGAGCGCGGTGGACACCGCCGGGATCGAGCCGGAGAGCATCACGCTCCTCGTGGTCACCCACGGTCACCACGACCACGCGGGCTCCGCTGCCGAGCTGCAAGCGCGCATGGGCTGGCCCGTGGCCGCCGGCCGCGGCGACGAGGCCCTGTTCCTTGCCGGAGACTCAGCGGTGACCCCCACCGGCCTGCGGGGCCGCGTGATCGGCACGACGCTCCACTACGCGTTTCCCCCGGTCGTTCCCGATGTGTGGATCGACGACTCGCTCGACCTCGCGCCTTACGGGGTGGACGCCACCGTGCGGGCGGTCGGCGGCCACACCCGGGGCAGCCTGCTGGTGGAAGCCGGCGACACGGTGCTCGTCGGCGACCTGATCCGCGGGCACCTCGTGCGCCGTCACAAGCCGACGCTGCACCTGTTCCACGACGACCTGCTCCTCGCCCACGACACCCTCCGCGGGCTGCACGGCTTCGAGACGGTGTTGCCGGCCCACGGAAGCGCCCTGGACGGTGCGCGCGTGCAGAGGTGGCTCGAGCGCCGGGCTCCTCGCCACGAGGCGAGGTGGCAGCGGAGGCACGGCTAGCGACCGGCCCGTCAGTACCCCCGCAACCTCGCCCATCGATCGCGGTGGTAGCGGGCGCTTCCCAGGGTGTGGCTCAGGCCCAGCGCGCGCTTGAGGTAGAAGCCCACGTCGCACTCGTCCGTCATGCCGATGCCGCCGTGCAGCTGCACAGCCTCCTTGGCCACGTGACGGTAGGCCGCGCCGGCCCTCGCCTTCGCGAGGCTGGCCAGCTGTGGACTCGGGTCGGCTGCCGCGGCCAACACGGTGGCGCGCGCCAGCTCGATGGCCACGAAGCAGTCCACAGCGCGATGCTGGAGCGCCTGGAACGCGCCGATCGGCTGCTCGAACTGCACCCGCTCCTTCAGGAACGCGATGGTGATGTCGAAGACCGCCTGCGCACCGCCGAGGGCTTCGGCCGCGAGCGCGATGGCCGCCCGATCGAGCGCGGAGCCGAGCTGGTCCAGCGAGAGGGCGCAGGGGCTGGCGGGAGCACTGTCGAAGGAGACGGAAGCGACGTCGCGACCATCCATCCTACGGCCCGGCTGGACCTGGGCATCGGCAGCATGAACCTCGAAGAGGCCGAGCTCCGAGCCCGACCGCGCCAGGACGACGAAGCGACCGGCCGCGGCCCCATCGTGCACCTCGACCTTGTCGCCCGTGAGCGTTCCTCCGGCGCATGCCGCGCCACACGAGGAGAACTCGAGGCCGCCATCGCCGGCGCGCTCCTGCCAGGCCAGCGCGGTGACCTGCCCGTCCAGCGCGGTGCCCGGGAACAGCACGGTGCTCAGCAAGGGGGTGGGCGCCAGGAATCGCCCGAGTGCCTCGAAGACCACGGCCTGTTCCGCCAGTCCCCAGCCGAGGCCGCCCTGCTCTTCGGGCGCGGGGATCGCGGGCCAACCGAGCTCGACGAGCTGGGCCCACAAGGGCGCGTCGACCGACACACCCGCCGAGCGCAGCTCACGGAGCCGCTCGGGGCCTGCGCTCGCCGCCAGGACCTCCGCGGCGCTCTCCGCCAGCATCTGCTGCGCTTCGCTCAGCACCGCCACCTCAGCGCGCCTTCGGCAGGCCGAGCACCCGGCGCGCGACGATGTTGCGTTGGATCTCGCTGGTGCCGCCTTCGATGGTGTTGCCACGCGACCGGAGGAAGTGACGTCCCAGGGCCTGGTCGTGCTCCAGCATGCCCGTGTCGTCCCAGGTCAAGGCGTCGGGCCCCGCGATGTCGACGGCCAGCTCCCAGCGGCGCTGGTTGAGCTCGGTGCCCGCGATCTTGAGGATGGAGCTCTCGGCCCCCGGCTGGTGCCCGGCCTTCAGTGCCTCGTTGAGCTGGCGGACCAGCAGGCGCATCGCCTCCTCCTCCATTTCGACCTCTGCGATGGCGTCGCGCAAGGCAGGGGCGTCCAGGCGTCCTGCGGGGTCGCGCCCGTGCACGTCGAGAGCGTGCCTCGCGAGGCCGTAGCCCTGCAGCACCTCGGGCCTTGCGCCGCCGGCCGCGATGCTCTCGCCCACCATCGCGCGCTCGTGGGCCAGCAGGGCCTTGGCCACGCGCCAGCCATCGCCCACCGTGCCCACCACCTGGTCGGCCGGCACCACCACCTCGTCCAGGTACACCTCGCAGAAGGGCGAGGCGCCGGAGATGAGCTGGATGGGGCGCACGGTGATGCCGGGCGAGCTCATGTCGATCAGCAGGAAGGTGATGCCTTCCTGCTTTCGGCCGGCGCTCGACGTGCGCACGAGGCAGAAGATCCAGTCGGCCTTCTCCGCGTGGGAGGTCCAGATCTTCTGGCCGCTCACCACGAAGTGGCCGTCTCGCAGCTCGGCCTTCATGGTCAACGACGCCAGATCGGAGCCCGCGCCGGGTTCGGAGTAGCCCTGGCACCACCTCAGCTCACCGCGCACGATCGCGGAGAGGTGGAAGGCCTTCTGCTCGTCGGTCCCATGGGCCAGCACGATGGGACCGATCATCGTGAGCCCGAAGCCCACAACCGGTTGGGGCAGCCCACGACGGCGCAGCTCCTCGTGGAACACGCGCACATGGGACGGCGGAAGCCCCGCCCCACCGTAGCGCTCGGGCCAGCCCGGCGCCGTGAAGCCGCGCTCCAGGCAGACCTCGAACCAGCGCCGGTGGTCTTCGCTCGCGAAGTCGGCGTTCTTGCCTCCCCAGTGGCCCTGGAACGGTGTGGACACCGAGTGCCACAACGAGCGAGGTGCCCGCTCGTCCATCCACGCCGAGAGCTCGATGCGGAACGTCTGGGCGTCTTCGTGCGCCGTCACAGCAGCCACTTCAGGGGCGTGCCCCACAGCACCTTGAGCGCCTTCATCAGCTTCTCGGTCTTGTCCTCGGTGTACGGATGCCACACCGCCTCCTCCTTGAGACCGAACCGGTCCGTGAGGATGGGAAAGGCGCGGCTGTAGTTCAAGAGTCCGTCTGCGCCGTTCACCGACCCCAGCCCGCTGGCCTTGACGCCACCGAACGGAAGCTCCAGCGCTCCATAGATCATCGAGGTCTCGTTGATGGTCGCGGAGCCGGCCTCCAGACGCTCCGCCAGACGCTGACCCTTCTTCTTGTCGCGGGTCCAGACGCTCGCCGACAGCCCGTACCGGCAGTCGTTGGCGAGGCGAAGGGCTTCGTCGTCGTCGTCCACGACCACGATGGGGAGCACGGGGCCGAAGGTCTCGTCGGTCATCACCGCCATGCTGTGATCGACGTCGACGAGCACGGTCGGCGGGTAGTAGTTGCCGTCGCGCGCTCCACCACAGAGCACCTTCGCACCGGCCTCGACCGCCTGGGCCACCTGCCGGTCGACGATGTCGCATTGGCGCGACAGGATGAAGGGTCCGTAGTCGCGATCCTTGACCAGGGCCCCCATGCGCTCGCTGACCTGGGCGATGAAGTCGCTCGCGACCGCGCGGTGCACGTAGATGCGCTCGATGCCCGAGCAGAACTGCCCGGTGTTCATCACCCCTCCGAAGACCGCACCGTGCGCCGCGCGCGTGATGTCGGCGTCGGCGCAGACGACCATGGCGTCCTTGCCGCCAAGCTCCAAGGTGAAGGGCACCAGGTTGCGGCCGCAGGCCTCGCCGATCTTCTTGCCGGTGGCGACCGAGCCGGTGAAGGTGAGCTTGTCGATGTCGGCGTCGACCAGGGCCGCGCCGGTCTCGCCGTCGCCGAGCACGCACTGCACGAGGCCCGCGGGGAAGCCGGCCTGCTCGAACACCTCGACGGTGATCCGGCCCACGTCCGGGGTGACCTCGCTCGGCTTGAGCACCACGGCGTTCCCAGCCAGCACCGCCTGGACCGTGGGGTTGATCGAGAGGATCAGCGGGCCGTTCCAGGGAGAGATGATCGCCACCACCCCGTAGGGCTTGTGGATCACGCGGGCCGACTTCGCGCGCAGCAGGTGCAGGCCCGGCCGCCGCTCGGCCAGCACCTTCTTGACCCGCTTGCTGTAGTAGTTCATCGCGTCGCAGGTCGCGAAGAGCTCGATCATCAGGGTGTCGAGGGTGGGGCGACCGGTCTCGGCGGTGAGCCGCTCGATCAGCTCGTCCTGCCGGGAGAGCATCACAGCGAGCGCCTCCTGCATCAGGGCCGCGCGGTGAACGAGCGTGGTGCGCGCCCACTCGGCCTGGACCACGCGAGCCCGCGCCACGGCGGCTTCGACCTCCGGTGCCGTGGCCACGTCGTAGGTGCCCAGGGATCGCCCGTCGACGGGCGACAGGACCTCGAAGGCACGACCCACATCGCGCTCGACCGGCTTCAGGACCGCCATCTACTTGCTGGCCTCGAGGAGCTCGGCCGAAGGGTAGAACTGCCGTGCCCACTGCCGGAAGACGCCGATGGGGCCGTCGCCCTCGCACAACAACGGCGGGTCGATGAAGTTCTTGTTCTCCCACACGGGGATGTCCTGCTCGAGCTGGCGGGCGACCTCCAGCATGAAGGCTTTGCCGATGCCGCCGGTGATGCCCTTGCCGATGTCGCGCACGGTGAACGCGAAGCGGATCGTGGTGAGCTCCTCCTCCACGGGGGCGGCCGACGCCATCAGGAGGGTCTCGACCAGGCCGGTGAAGCGCGTGGTCGTGAAGCCGAAGCCCCAGGTGTTCACCTCGATCTCGCCGTCGGCGGGGCCCCGCTTGGTGGTCATGCCCGTGGTGGACCGGCTGAGCATGTGGGGGCCATCGCGCTTCACGATGGTCGTGGTCGGCATGGTGCGGCTGCCGTGCAGGTACTTGAAGTGGGCGGCGTCCACCTGGTTCTCCGCCATCTCCTGGTTGCAGGTGCGGATGGTCCACTCGCGCGTCCGGATGTCGGTCCAGCCAGCATCGCTGTACTCGCCCACGTCCGGGATGTCCCAGTACGGCTCGCGTCCGGCCAGGTCGTGCCACACCAGGATGAAGCCGTTCTTCTCGAGCACCGTCCAGGCCTTCAACCGGGCGCGTGGAGGGATCTTGTCGGCGTAGGGGATGCGCGTGCAGGCGCCGCCTCCGTCGAAGGTCCACGCATGGAAGGGGCACTCGAGCCCGTGCTCCGTGATGTTGCCACCCTCACCGAGGTGGGCACCGAGGTGCGGACAGTGCGCGTCGAGCACGCAGGCCGTGCCCTGCGCATCCCGGAACAGCACGAGATCGCGTGCGAAGTAGCGCAGAGGCTTCACCTGCCCGGCCTCGAGGTCCGAGGAGAAGGCCACCGCAAACCAGCCGGTGGGGATGGGGAACTCGAAGCGGCGCATGCTGGCGTCCTCGTCAGTCGGCGAGTAGAACACGTTTCACTCAGCATGGTAGAACACGTTCTACCTCCCCTGCCAACCCTCGCGAGGAGCCACGATGAGCGAACCCCACCTGAGCGTCGAGCGCGAAGGCCACGTGGCCATCGTGACGATGAACCGTCCCGAGGCCCGCAACGCCTGGAGCCTCGAGATGATGGCGCGCATGTGGGACGCCTGGCAGGCGATCGACGCCGATGCCGAGGTGCGCTGCGCCATCCTGACCGGCGCCGGCGGCACCTTCTGTGCGGGGGCGGACCTGAAGCTGATGCACAGCGACCAGTCCGACGATCCGTGGCACGCGCGGTTCCGCGAAGACGAGGATCTGCACTGGAAGGCGCTCTTGCGGCACCACCGGCTGCAGAAACCGCTGATCGCCGCGGTGGAAGGCTTCGCCCTTGGCGGCGGCACCGAGATCCTGCAAGCCACCGATCTCCGCGTCGCCGGTCGGAGCGCCAGCTTCGGCGTGACCGAGGTGCGGTACGGACTCTTTCCCCTCGGGGGCTCCACCGTGCGTCTCCAGCGCCAGATCCCACGCACGCTCGCGCTGGAGCTGCTGCTCACGGGGCGCCGCGTCACGGCCGAGGAGGCCCTGCGGATCGGGCTCATCGGGCACGTCACGGAAGACGGTGGTGCGATGGCCAAGGCCATGGAGCTCGCCCAGCTGATCGCGGCGAACGGCCCGGTCGCGGTGCAGGCGATCAAGCGCAGCGCCTACGACACCTGGGAGCTGCCGGAGTCCGAGGGCCTGGCCCGCGAGCTCGAGGTCGGGCAGCCGGTCTTCGCCACACGCGACGCGCGGGAAGGTCCGCGCGCCTTCGCCGAACGTCGCACGCCGCAGTTCGAGGGACGCTGATGGACCTCCCGACCTTCGCCTTCTGGGCGCGCACCGACCGGGACCGCGTGGCGGTCATTGGCCCCGATGGCGCCCAGGTCACCGTCGGCGCCCTGCAGGACCGGGCCAACCAGGTGGCGCGAAACCTGCGGGTCCGCGGGCTGGAGCACGGCGACGCCGTGGCGATGTGCCTGCGCAACTCCGTGGAGGTCTTCGAGGTCGCCCTCGCCGCCACCCAGATCGGCCTCTACCTGATCCCCATCAACTGGCACCTGGCCCAGCCCGAGGCGGCCTGGATCCTGACCGACAGTGGCGCGAAGGCCGTGATCTGCTCGGCCGACAAGGTCGCGATCTGCCGCGGCACCGATGCCCGGGTGTTCGCCGTGGGCGGAGGCGACGGCGTGGAGGACTACGCCGACCTCACCACGGGCCCCACCGAGCCGCCCGAGGACCGTGCCGCCGGCGGCACCATGACCTACACCTCCGGCACCACGGGCAAGCCGAAGGGCGTGCGCCGGCCCCTCCCCCCGGCGCCACCCGAGCCCGTGGCTTCGGCCTACGCCATGTTTCTCCTGATGTACGGCATGAGTCCGAACCAGGGCGTGCACCTGGTGGTGTCGCCGACCTACCACACCGCAGTCGTCTACTTCTCGACCTCGGCGCTCCACCTCGGACACACCGTGGTGGTGATGGACAGGTGGACGCCGGAGGGCATGCTCGAGGCCATCCAGACCCACCGTGTGACCAACACCCACATGGTCCCGACCCAGTTCGTCCGGCTGCTCGCCGTGCCCGACCGCGATCGCTACGACGTTTCGAGCCTGCAGCACATGGTGCACTCCGCCGCACCATGCCCCGTGCCGGTGAAGCACGCCATGCTCGCGTGGTGGGGGCCGGTGGTCTACGAGTACTACGCAGCGAGCGAAGGCGGCGGCACGATGGTCACCCCCGCCGAGTGGCTCGAGCGCCCGGGCACCGTAGGGAGGCCCTGGCAGACCGCGGAGATCGCCATCTTCGACGACGACGGAACCCGGCTGCCCGCGAACGAGGTCGGCACCGTCTACATCAAGATGGCCCAGGCCTTCGCCTACCACCGCGACCAGCAGAAGACCGACGAGGCGTGGCGCACCGACGGCTTCTTCACCGTGGGCGACGCGGGCTACCTGGACGACGCCGGCTACCTGTTCCTGTGTGACCGCAAGGCCGACATGATCATCTCGGGCGGCGTGAACATCTACCCGGCAGAGATCGAGGGGGCCTTGATGGGCCACGCCGACGTGATGGACGTGGCCGTGTTCGGCATCCCGGACGACGACTGGGGCGAACAGGTGAAGGCGGTGGTCGAGCTGCGACCCGGTGCGAGCGGCGACGGCGCCGCGCTCATCGCCTGGGTCCGCGACCGCATCGCCAGCTACAAGTGCCCGAAGACCGTGGACTTCGTGGCCAGCCTGCCACGCGAAGACAACGGCAAGCTGAAGAAGCGGCTCTTGCGGGATCCCTACTGGGAAGGCCTGGAGCGGGCGATCTGATGGTGCTCACCACCGCGATCGACATCGCCGCCCCCCCGGAGCTCGTGTGGGAGGTGCTGGCGGACTTCTCGAGCTACCCGGCGTGGAACCCGCTGACCCCGAAGGTCGAGGGCTCGCTGGAGGTGGGCACCACCGTGACCCTGCACGTCCGGCTCGGGGGCAACCGGATGACGCGGCAGCACACCCTGTCGCGCGCCGACGGGGAGGCCCTCTGCTGGACCATCCAGTCCTCGGTGCCGTGGTTCATGCGCGGAGAGCGCTGCCAGACGCTGACGGATCTGGGCGACGGGCGCACCCGGTACGAGAACGAGGAGCGCGTAGAGGGCCTGGTGGGCCCCCTCGTCAGCCTGAGCTACGGCCGCACGATCCAGGCGTCGCTGGAGGCCGTGGGAGAAGGCTTGAAGGCGCACGTCGAGGCACTTGCCCCCTGAAGTGAAACGTGTTCTACTTTCAGGTAGAACACGTTTCACTTTGGAGATGCCATGTCCACGCGTTGCGACTCGGTCCAGGACTACTTCGACACCCTTCCGCAGCGCTTCGTCGCCGATGCCAGCAAGGGCGTGGAAGCCATCTACCAGTTCGAGATCAGCGGTGATGGCGGAGGCACGTGGCATGTCGTCGTGTCGGACGGTGCGCTGGACATCAACTCCGGGGCTCATGAGGAGCCCTCGGCTCGCGTGATCTCGAGCGCGGACAACTACCTGAAGATCTGCAACGGCGACATCAACGGACTGCGGGCCGTGATGACCCGCAAGATGAAGATCGAGGGCAACCTGGTCCTGGCGAGGAAGATGCAGAAGATGTTCCCCACCGGAAACATCTAGGCCACCCGAGCATGGATCGATCGCGCTTCGTCGCGCCCTTCGTGCTCCAATACAGCTACAAGCGGAGCCTCGGTCCCGTGCTGTCGCAGTTCGCGACGGCACTCCGGGACGGGCGCATCCTCGGCGCTGTTGGGAGTGAAGGCCGCGTCCTCGTTCCGCCCGTCGAGGCGGATCCCGCCACCGGCGCGTCGGTGGGTCGCCTCGTGGAGGTCGGCCCGGCCGGCACGGTGATGAGCTGGACGTGGGTCGAAGAGCCCGGCGACACCGACCCGCTCGACCGGCCCTTCGGTTGGGCCGCCATCCAGCTGGACGGAGCGAGCACCCAGCTGCTCCACGCCGTGGACGTGGCCCGCGACGCCCTGAAGGTCGGCCTGCGCGTGCAGCCCCGTTGGTCCGACGAGCGCAGCGGCACGATCCTGGACATCGCCTGCTTCGAGGCGGTCGGCGCGACGGTGGTGATCCACCCCAGCGAGGGCGAGCCCGTGACGTGCTTCGAGGCGCCCACGCGCATCGGCTACACGGTGTTCGCCGGCGCGGTCACCGCCGACTTCCTGGAGGCCCTCTGCGAGGGTCGGCTGGTGGGACGACGCTGCCCAGGCTGCCAGAAGGTCTACGTGCCCCCCCGCGGGTCCTGTCCGACCTGCGCGCTCGCCATGGAGGAGCCCGTGGAGGTCGCTCAGGTGGGCACGGTCACCGCGTTCTCGGTGGTCCGCATCCCCTTCGAGGGCCAGCGGCTCGAGCCGCCCTACGCCTGCGCCCACGTGCTCCTGGATGGGGCCGACGTGCCTCTGCTGCACATCGTGGGCGGTTGCGAGGTGGACGACGTCGAGGTGGGGATGCGCGTCGAAGCGGTCTGGGCCGACCCCATCGAGCCCACCCTGGCCTCGATCCACTTCTTCCGGCCGGTGGCCTGATGCGGCGCGTCACCATCGAAGGCTTTGCCGAGATCCCACCGGTCGACCGGGACCTGGACCACGACGAGGTGGAGGGGGTGCGCATCACCACCGCGGGCGCGCTCGAACAGGCCGGCTTGGGTCGCGACGACGTCGACTTCGTCTGCTCCGGGAGCTGCGACTACGTGATGGGGCGTCCGTTCTCGTTCGCGATGGCGGTCGACGGCATCGGCGCCTGGCCTCCGAAGGCGGAGTCGCACGTGGAGATGGACGGCGCCTGGGCCCTCTACGAGGCCTGGGTCGCGTTGCAGTGCGGCGACATCGACGTGGCCCTGGTCTACGCCTTCGGCCGCTCGTCGCTCTGCGATGTGGGCGAGGTGGAGCGCATGGTGCTCGACCCCTACACCCTCGCTCCGCTGGGCATCGACAGCTTGTCCCTCGCCGCACTGCAGGCTCGCAGCCTGATGGAAGCCGGCGCCAGCGAGCGGGACTTCGCCAACGTGGTCGCGCGCAACCTGCGGGCCGCCGGCGAAGCGGTCGACGTGCAGACCCTCTTGGCCGCGCCGCTGGTCCGCGACCCCCTGCGCGCCCACGACGGCGCGCGCCGGACCGACAGCACCGCCGCCATCGTGCTGCGGGCGGACGGTGTGGGTCCCGCCATCACCGGCATCGCGCACGCCGTCGACGCGCACCACCCCGGGATGCGCGACCTGACCCGCGCGCCCTCGGCCGCTGCTGCATGTGCGGCGGCGGGCGGCACCCGCGGCGTCGAGATCGCCGAGTTGCACACCCCCTACGCCCACCAGGACCTGATCCTGCGGCGCGCCCTCGACCTCTCCGAGGCGGTCCAGATCAACCCGACCGGCGGCAGCTTCGTGGCCGACACGCCGATGGTCACGGGGCTCGCTCGCATTGGCGCGGCCGCACGAGCGGTCCGGGAAGGCGCGGGCAAGGCGCTGGCCCACGTGACGGCTGGTCCGCTGCTGCAGCAGAACCTCGTCTGCGTGCTGGAGGCCTCGTGAGGCCCTGCGCCGTCATCGGAATCGGCCAGACCCACCACGCGGCGAAGCGTCCGGACGTGAGCATGGCCGGGCTGGTCCGGGAAGCTGTCCTGCGGGCCCTGGAAGACGCCGGTCTCGACTTCTCGGACATCGACGCCGTGGTGATGGGCAAGGCGCCAGACATGTTCGAGGGGGTGGTGCAGCCCGAGCTGTACCTGGCGGGAGCGCTCGGGGCGGTCGGCAAGCCCCTGCTCCGGGTGCACACCGCGGGCAGCGTGGGCGGCAGCACCGCGGTCGTGGCCACGAAGCTCATCACCTCCGGTGTGCACGAGCGCGTCCTGACCGTGGCCTGGGAGAAGCAGTCCGAGTCCAACGCCATGTGGGCCCTGTCGCAACAATTCCCCTTCCAGCCACCCACCACAGCGGGCGCCGGCGGCTACTTCGCGCCCGTCATCCAGGAGTACATCCGACGGTCGGGCGCTCCGGCGCACGTGGGCTGGCAGGTGGCCGTCAAGGACCGCCAGAACGCCCTGAAGAACCCTTATGCGCACCTGAAGATCCCCGACATCAGCCTGGAGAGCGTGCAGGCGTCCCCGATGCTCTGGGACCCGATCCGGTACCTGGAGACCTGCCCGAGCTCGGACGGCGCCTGTGCCCTGGTGCTGAGTGCCGACGAGGCCGGCTGCCGCGACCCGGCTTGGGTGCACGGCACGGCCATCCGCTCCGAGCCGATGCTCTTCCCGGATCGGGACGAGGTGAACCCCCGGGCGGGCTCCGACTGCGCCCGCGCGGTGTACGCGAAAGCCGGCATCACCCCCGATCAGCTGGACTGCGCCGAGCTCTACGTGCCCTTCTCGTGGTACGAGCCGATGTGGCTGGAGAACCTGGACCTGGTCGAGAGCGGCTGGCGGGCGGTGGACCAGGGCGTGACCGCGCTCCACGGTCGCCTGCCGATCAACATGTCGGGGGGGGTGATGAGCACCAACCCGATCGGCGCCAGCGGCATGATCCGCTTCGCCGAAGCCGCCCTGCAGGTGCGCGGACGCGCGGGCGAGCACCAGGTGGACGGTGCGCGCCTGGCCCTCGGCCATGCCTACGGCGGCGGCTCGCAGTTCTATGCCACCTGGATCGTCGGTTCGGAGAAGCCCTGATGCAGTTCAACCTCGCAGACCTCATGGAAGCCAACTGCGACGCGTTTCCGGAGCGCCTCGCGGTGGTGTGCGGCGACACGTGCCTGAGCTTCGGCGCGCTCGACGAGCGCTCCACCCGCCTGGCGAACCACTGGCGCGCCCACGGTGTCGGCGAGGGCGACCACGTCGGGCTCTACCTCTACAACGGCCAGGAGTACCTGGAGTGCATGTTCGCGGCGTGGAAGCTGCGAGCGCGCACGATCAACGTGAACTACCGGTACGTCGCCGACGAGCTGCGCTACATCGTGGCCGACGCCGAGCTCGTAGGCCTCATCTACGAAGACGACCTCGCGGCGCCCGTCCGGGAGGTCGGCACCGACGGGATGAAGCTCACCATGTGCCCCGGTGCGGCCTACGAGGCCGCCCTCGCTGGGGCCTCCCCCGCACGCGACTTCGGTCCGCGGAGCCCGGACGACCTGGTCATCATCTACACCGGCGGCACCACCGGCATGCCCAAGGGCGTGATGTGGCGGCACGAGGACCTGTTCTTCGCCGCACTCCAGGGCGGCAACCCCGGGGGCGAACCGATCCGGGACCCCGAGCGGCTCTCCCGGCAGATGAAGGAGAACGGCGACGGGCTCCACATCCATCCCGCGCCGCCGCTCATCCACGGCAACGCCCAGCTCGCGAGCTGGATCGCCCTGCTCAACGGTGGCGTGGCGGTGTTGGTGCCCGGCCGCAGCTTCGACCCGGAGCGCTCCCTGGACCTCTGCGAGCGCTACGAGGTCCACAGCATCAGCATCGTCGGCGACGCCATGGCGATCCCCCTCATCGAGGCCGTGGCGAAGCATCCCGGGCGTTGGGACCTCTCGGAGCTCAACGTCATCGCCTCGGCCGGCGCGGTGCTCTCGGCGAACCTCCTGGCGCGGCTCGAGGAGCTGATCCCCTCCTGCATGGTGCTCAACAGCTTCGGCGCCTCGGAGACCGGCCACCAGGGCACAGCCTTCTACGAAGACGGCAAGCCCGTTTGGTTCATGGACGAGGAACACACCGTCGTTCTGGACGACGACCTGAACCGGGTGCAGCCCGGCTCGGGCGTGGTCGGCAAGCTCGCCCGCTTCGGACACATCCCGCTCGGGTACTACAAGGACGAGGACAAGACCGCGTCGACCTTCCGCAACAAGGACGGCGTGCGCTACGTCATCCCGGGCGACATGGCGATGGTGGCCGACGACGAGAGCGTGGTCTTCCTGGGCCGCGGCTCCATCTGCATCAACTCCGGCGGTGAGAAGGTCTACCCGGAGGAGGTCGAGGAGGCCTTGAAGCACCACGCGAGCGTGCTCGACGCGGTGGTGGTGGGGATCCCCGATGACCGCTGGGGCCAGCGAGTCGAGGCGCTCGTCACGGTCAGGGACACGGTCGACACCCAGGCGGTGGCGCGGTTCTGCCGCACGCGGGTGGCCGGCTACAAGGTCCCGCGCGCCATCTGGGTCGTGGACGACCTGAACCGGCAGCCCTCGGGCAAGCCGGACTACACCTGGGCACGGCAGCATGCCCTCGAGCTCGGGGAGGGCGCGTGAGTCTGCAAGACAAGGTCTGTGTCATCACCGGCGCCGCGAGCGGCATCGGCCGTTCCATGGCTCGCGTCTTCGCCGCCGACGGCGCCCGGGTCGTGGCGGTCGACCTCGACGCGAAGGGACTCGCCAAGATCTCTGCGGAGCTGGGGTGTGACGCTGTCGAAGCGGACATCTCCTCGGACGCGGGCGTGGCTGCGATCTGCGACCGTGAGCGCATCGACGTGCTGCTCAACAACGCCGGCATCCTCGACCAGCTCACGCCCCTGCTGGACGTGGACGACGCGCTCTGGGAGCGGCTGATCCGCGTGAACCTCACCGCACCGATGAAGCTCTGCCGCGGGGTGCTTCCGGGCATGATCGAGCGCGGAAGCGGGAGCATCGTCAACACCTGCTCGGCCGCGTCGCTCTCGGGCGGTCGCGCGGGGTGCGCGTACACCTCGGCGAAGCACGGCTTGTTGGGCCTCACGCGCAGCATCGCCTGGTTCTACGGACCCCAGGGCATCCGCTGCAACGCGATCGCGCCGGGAGCCATCAAGACCAAGATGCACATGAGGCAGGTGCCTCACGCCGGCGGCATCCAGCGCTATTCGGACTACTTCAAGACCATCCCGCCCCACGGAAGCGCCATGCAGGTCGCCCAGGCCGCGCTCTTCCTGGCGTCGGACGCCGCCAGCTACGTCAACGGCGAGGTCCTCAGCGTCGACGGCGGCTGGAACGCGTTTTGAGTGATCCGTCCCCGACACGGGCCCGCGCGATGTGGTCGTTGCCGGACGAGGTGGACGGCGACTGGGCCGCGCGCAGACGCCTGGCGAGCGCCGTGCGCACCCTCGTGGAGCACACGGCCCGCGCGTCGGACGGCGACCTCGAGGGCGCCGCGGCCCACGTGCACGCAGCGATCGCCAGCCTGCCCTTGGGTCCGACCGCCGCAGAGGCGTTTCGGGACGGGGCCTACATCCACGATGCCCGTCCCTGGCTCGACCGCACCGCGATCATGGGCCAGAGCAACCCCTGCGCCCCTCCGCTCAAGCTGACGCACGAGCCAGGGATCTCCTTCGGGACCGTGGTGCTCGGCGAGCGCTTCGTGGGTGCCCCCGGCCTCGTGCATGGCGGCGTGATCGCCGCGATCTTCGACCAGGTGTGCGGCACCTGTGCGGTGATGGCGGACCTGCCCGGGCTCACCGTGCAGCTCGACGTCCGCTACGACAAGCCGGCGCACGTGCACGTGCCGCTGATCTTCCGCGCCGAGATCGCCGAGACCGCCGGCCGACGTGTCGTTGTCACGGCAACGTGTGCCGAGGGCCGCGAGACCGTGGCCACCTGCACGGCGACCTTCATCGTGCTGACGGGCGACCGCTCCGAACTCTTCCGAGGAACCTGATGCACCTCGACTACACCGACGATCAGCGAGCGCTCCGCGACCGCGTCCGCAGGCTGCTCCAGGAGCTCGTGACCGACGAGCTCCGCGAGGAGCTCCACCACCAGGAGGGAGGCGGTCCGCTGTACCATCAGGTCCTGCAGCGGCTCGGGCGCGAGGGGCTGCTGGGCATCGGTTGGCCGGTCGAGGCCGGCGGACAGGGGCGGCCACCGATCGAGGAGTTCATCTTCTTCGACGAGGTCCACCGCTCCGGGTTTCCGATTCCGCTTCTGACCCTCTCCACGGTCGGCCCCACCCTGCTCGCGTACGGCAGCGACGAGCAGAAGGCCGCGTTCCTGCCTCGCATCCTCGCGGGCAAGCTGCACTTCTCCATCGGCTACAGCGAACCCGGCGCGGGCACCGACCTCGCCAGCCTGAAGACCGTCGCCGTACGCGACGGCGACGACTACGTGGTGACCGGCCAGAAGATCTGGATCTCGCTCGCCGACCACGCCGACTACCTGTGGTGTGCCTGTCGCACGAATGCGGATGTCGTGAAGCACAAAGGCATCAGCATGCTGATGGTCCCGATGGATGCGCCAGGTGTGTCGCGCACCCCGATCCGGAACCTGGGCGACGCGAACATCTGGGCGGTGTACCTCGAGGACGTGCGCGTGCCCGTCGATCACCGGGTCGGACCGGAAGACGGGGGGTGGCGCATGATCACCCGCCAGCTGAACCACGAACGGATCGCCCTGATGATGGTCGGTCCCGTGGCTCGCCTCGCCCAGGAGGTGCGGGACTGGGCAGCGGACACACCCCAGCACGACGGGGTGGTCCTGGACCAGCCGTGGGTGCGGCGCAACCTCGCGCTGGTCGACGCGAAGCTCGAGGCACTGCGTCTGCTCAACTGGCGGCAGGCGTGGAGCCTGGGACAGGGCCATCCACGGCCGCACGAGGCCAGCGGCATCAAGGTCTTCGGCTCCGAGTTCTACGTCGAGGGCTACCGACTGCTGCTCGAGGTCCTGGGCGTGCAGGGCCTGCTGAAGCGGGGGTCCCCAGGGGCTCTGTTGCGCGGCGAGCGGGAGCGGCACTACCG
>Ga0114932_10002044_pt1 | contig 21916 bp, 40 predicted proteins | sample 2SBtaG_2_FD_87286 | JGI IMG/M metagenome (GOLD analysis project Ga0114932, IMG submission 87286) | Deep subsurface microbial communities from Kolumbo volcano to uncover new lineages of life (NeLLi) - 2SBTROV12_ACTIVE470 metaG | ecosystem: Environmental > Aquatic > Marine > Volcanic ...
ATCTACTTCAACACCACCTTCTTCTATCACAACCGTAGGTACAGAACGTATATTATACTTACTTGCTAAATCAGACATATTGTCTGTATCTATAAATTCCACGTAATGTCCTTCATTTTTAATTTCAGTCATAACTGGTTTGAAAGCTTTACAAGGTCCACACCAAGTTGCTGAAAAGTATTTCATTGTTTTCATTATTTACTCCAATAATAATATTTGTATAATAGTGTTGTATTCTTAGTTGCATAAGGGACTACTATTTTATATTTAATCATTTTATTTTCCTTAACTTGACTTCAAGCTATGTATATCTTCTATTTTATAAGTATCACCATTTGATGAAGTGAATACTTCTGGTAAGTTTTCATATTGACCCCTTGGTATTTTACCATGGTCTGTCATACTAACACCCTCTCTTTCAGGTGGTAACTCATCTAAGTTACAAGATTCCCATTGCACTTCTTTATCACCAATTCCAACCATCGGTTTACTTCTATTCATTTGATATAGTTGTAATAATGGAAACTTCATTTGTTCATTTGCTCTAACATATAGTCGTGTTTAATAACGTGAGGTGGTTTACCCAAACTCTCTACGAACTTATTCCACGAACCATTACTAATTCTTTCTTCCATTAACTCAAGTATCTCATCCCAAGTCATTCTACATATCTGGTCTTTATACCAACCAAGAGGGTCATAACTCATATCTGTAAATCCTGTAAATGTTTAGGAACGTTTTGTTGTATATAGTGTTGTATAACAAACGCTTCAATAAAATGCGTCATCAGAAAAAACAAACTAAGTAGTGGTATAAATATTTTAAAGTCAAGTCCAAATGTATCTATTCCTAAATACATTATGAGAACCATACCCATACTCTTTGTAAAGAATCCAGCACCACTAAATGCTAAACTCATCACACTACCACGAGCTACACAAATGTATATACCGATACACATATGTAGTAAGTTTAAGAACATCGGTGCTAATACACCCAATAAAAAATACATCATTTATTCACCTTTTATTATTAAATAAGCAGCTCTGAACCAACAAAATATAGCCACAAACGTTAAAACATAAATCATACTTCTTCACCATATAGAGAAAACTTTTTCACTGGTTGTGGTTTCTCTACACCATCTTCAATATACACTTTACCAGCTTTAGCATCTATGAAGAATTGTGTTGCCTTATGTATTACATATACTTGATTTAAACAATCAGTAAGACTACCAAACACTATATCACTCTCTTCATTTATTAAAGCCCATCTATCTCCTGGTGGTACTCTTTCTGCTACTAACTCTTTCATATCTTACTCCTCCTTACCATCTGGTAAATCCCAATATCTTTCTATTTCATCAAAGGTATCTTCTGACGATATATTATCATCACCTGTATAATCGATACCATAGTTTACATAATCATAAATATAACGTTGAATGTCCTTAGCGTTAATAAATAATCCAGTTAGGTATTCTCGTGGATGAGTTCTACTTCGCATCGGATTTTCTTTTTGTATCCTCTTCCATATGTAACTACCTAGTAAGTTTAAATTAGTCATTAACTACTTTATAATATTCTTTTTATATTTTATTTTAGTTTTCTTTTTTAAATGTACTTCAGAGTTAGTTTTCTTTCTATGACACTTAACACATAACGTTTGAAGATTCTCCATCATATAATAACTCCAATCCAAGTCTTTAGGTTTCAATCCTTTTTGTTCTACTAAAGGTCTGATATGGTCAACGTGCCATTTACCACCTACTTTACCACAATGATTACATTTACCTTTATCTCGTTTGTTTAGTTGTACTCGTTGTTCACGACTATGATACACAATCATATATAGAGTAGCACAATCTTCGTGCCAACTTCTTCTTTCGTTTATACCACCGTCATCATTATTAATCATAAACCCACACCACCTACATTGACCTTTTATCTTTGTCCAATAAGATTCTGGTTTAGGTGGTTTTCTAAAATCACCATCCCATTCTTCTTTTTCTTTTCCAAATGTTCTTTCGTGTTTTTTACCAAATCTACTTAAAGGCATTATACTTTTTCCACAGTTTATTATATTGTTTATAGTCTTTGTGACTTGGACTCCATTGTACGTTATTAACTATAAATCCTATATGGTCCTCAACTAATTCATAGTCCGTATACTTGTGGACATACAATCCATCTTTTGATTTGGCACCTCTTCGAGAACCCATCTTATCATATCCAAATACATTACAATAATTCTCAATCTGTTCTGATAACTTTGTTAACTTATTACGTATGATTCTACGAACAGCATATCTATCAACAACATCTTTCATTAATCTAAGTGATACTCGTGTTCCATCTGTCAACCAATTAGGATTATCTGAAGTCTCACACCACCCTCTTAATTCTTTGATTGCATTAATCTTACTACCAGCATCTAAAGCTTCATCTATTATATTTTTAAGTGTAGGTGTTTTGTATATAACTTCTAATAATTCTACATTATTTGACGGCATACCATTTACCTTCGTTATTCAACCATACATATGGATTCTCTGGATTCTCAGACCATTCAAACTGTGAGTAATACTGATAGTCTTTACGAAGTAAGTTAGCTCTATGAGAGGAGTGAAAAGCTTCGTTACCTAACCACGGTGGATATTCATATTTATCAGTATTGATTTCATACAAAGACATAGTGTTGTTGTAACCTCTGTTAATCCATTCTTCAATCATTATATTAGTGTATTGTTTTAATACCTCTACATAAGGTGTCCACATAATAGTAGCCGGATGACTTTGCCAACCTTGTTTCTCAGTATTGTTGATAGCGTTAATAATCTGCATACCCTCTACACGTTGTTTACCTAATCGTTTCCAATCAAGTACAGAGGCTGAGTGTTTAAAGCTTTCGTATGGGAGGAACGTTTGCATTAGTTGTGTCTTTCTTTAGTTGTAATCTCTCAGGAAGTATCCAGGTTGAGTCTACTTCTTCAGTTACGGGTGGTATATAATAAGGTGCATCTATAGTAGAGTCTTCAGGTAGTGTAGTGCGTATACCCAACCTCTCTTCAAATTTATTTAAAGCAGGTTCTAATGTGCCATTGTGGTCTCCAATTACTATAGCAATCGAAGCTACCACCATTGTCCAGAACCAAGCTCCAGCTTCAGCAAACATTAGTTGATTACTCCTACTATCTTAGAGGCTTTTACCACTTTAGTCTCAAATGGATAATGTGAGTCTTTTAGATATTCATTAACTTTAGCTTCTGCTACCGTTACTGAATCACATTCTACTAAATAACTTCTACGGATTTTCTTTTCACGTGTTCCTCGTTTAGTAGCTATCTCTTCTGTGAATATAACTTGCACTTCAAAGTACATTTTCTTGTCTCCTTGTTTTTCTGTACCAATCAGGTTTACTATTGATACGTTCTTGTATTCGTTGTCTAATTAACTTCTGGTCCTCAATCGTTGGAGTCCAGTCGTTATATAAATCATTATCTTTAAAAATCTCTATAGGAAATACACGATTACTATCGGGATTAAAACCTCGTGACTTCATTTCATTCACAATCTCAGTATAACGTTTATCCAGGTATAAGCCTTTGTCATAGAAGAAGTAAACGTGACCGGAATTTAGAGTAAAGCTTTTCGATATTTTTTCTCTAATGAGTCCAGTCTTACTATTGAGTGTACGATTAAGAGCTGCAGGCACCATAGTGATTTCACGATACTCAGCAATCAGATGTTGGTCGTGTAGTTCTGAAACAGGAATGATATTGATTCGTGTCATATAATGATAACTATAATTTAATATTTGTTAATACAAAAATATTTTATTCTGCAGAAGCTGCCGTGTTGAATATAGAGCCTAAAAACTTTTCTTCTTTAAAGCTTCGTTCAGTATTTAGTTCAGTAAGTAATATACTAAGCTCTATACGTACATCACTTATATTAGGTGTATCTTGATTTAATTCAGATTCAATCAATTCTAAAGAATCAATCAACTTATTTAATTTAGGTAAGTTCATAATAACTCCAGTGTTTAGGTTTACATAATATACAACATAATAATGATAAAGTCAAGCACTTTATGGTGATAAAAATAAATTGTTTACCAAATCATCATAATGCCTCAATGCCTATCACAAGTGATAGTAATGTTTGTTAATCCCTATAGAGAAAAAAATTGACCTCGATATGGAAACGACTCAGACGCGGCGTATCAAAATGACATGCGGCTAGGTTCACGATTAAATGCCCGCGGTGCCTTGTGTTACAGAGAGCTTGTCATTGTGACATAATGAATGCTACTACCAGCCAGATGTACGCTATCATTACTAAGTATAGTGTACCTAGCACTTCTTTTATCCAGTACATTGTATTACGTTTTATCATTGGTACTCTTTTCTTTTTAGTTGCCAGCAGTATATTACTGGCGAGTATTACGAGAAGTTCCGTTAGCTCCGCCGCCGTTGAAGTTACCTTTATACTTAGCACGGTAACTTACTTTACGACCACGTGACTTACCCTTGGCATTACCATATAGTATATCATTAGTATCATACATACTCAAGTTATACAGGGCACGGAGTCCGGCTCGTGTAGGAGGTTTCAGTTTCATATCTGAGTCCTTTGTTTTATTATCATTTATCATACTTGAATATAAGACAAAAACTATATAACTGCCAAGCGTTTTCTGCAATTATTATATATCAAACGAGACTACTACTTGGGCTATGTTTCAGTCCTAATGACCCTCGATACAATATGTCCCGATTATCCCAGCCTTCATCTCGTTATCAAAATCTTCGTGGTGGAACGTGTCAGTATCTCTGTCTCTACACGTCGGTATCCCATTTACCCACCACTTATTGTTTAATTTTTTGAGAGTTCCAAATAAGTAGTCACTCACAACCCACTATCTTCTCAAATTAACGTAGAAAAGACAAAACCACGATATTCAATCTCTAATTCATATATGAATATACAACAAAATAGGCATGCAGCACAAGCTTTTTCTGCATATTTCTGCATATTTTATTGCATCTCACGGCCGGGGTGAGCACCTCAATAGAGGATTTTCTGCAGTTTGGAGCGATTTTGCTTGACTTGTATGCGGTTTATTTCGTAAATTATAGGTTGCCATATGCGTATTTTCGTGCTAGGCTAGCCGTTTCAACATATGAATATACAACAAATAAGTCAATAAACCAAGCATTTTATTCCAATGATTGGAAAAAAACTACTCCCAATAGACGAAATTACGCGTGTATTGGCATGATTCCGAGCCACATAGCATGACATATCAGTACGCATATACTTCGGATTCGACACGCTATGTGTAACAAAACTCACTTAGAAAAAAAAATTTGCCTGCACGCACGTGGGTAGTTATTAGCTACTTGATATTATATAGTATAGGGTTGGGTTATATGTTTAAATATATGTAAAATCACGTGATATCGAGTGAATTAGGCGTGCTCATTGAGATGGTGTATCACATTACGTATATCACAACAAAGCACAAAAAAAACTCTAAATATAGAGTTAGTGTGTCATTGTGATATGAATTCCGACGGTCTGGAACTGATAATATTGCTATAGGTAAAAAATATTACAAGAAATCAAATTTTCAGATTCTATATGTATAGAGTATAGCCTTGTGGTACTAAAAACTATTCTGCTGGTGTGGCCCAATCATCATCACCATATTTATTTGTATTCATCTTTTCATCTAATCGATTCGTAGAATTTAATCTTGGAGCTCTTTTATCTTGATACCTATACATTCTGAACACCCATATTAACTGTAGTGATAAAGCTATTGCACTTATCAATATCACGATATCCTGAAATGTCACTTATATAGTCCTTTCTTTATCTCTTTTAAAAACTTTCGTATTTGATATATACAAAACACACCAATCAAAACAAGAGCAATGTAATCAATCATTATATTTACTCCGTAAATCACTATGGCGTCTCACAATAGGGACCTTCATATGGAATGTATTTCTTCTCATCTTTACTTGATGTACTTAAACACGGTGGTTTTCTAAAGGTGTTCATTGGTTTCATTGTTTCACGTGGTTTCCTAGAATCCAATTGATTCGTAGAATCCAACGGTATACCTAATCGTGGTATCTCTATGTTGGTTACCTTATGCACAACATGCTGTACTTTATAATAACCAAGTTTAATTAAGTTCATTATTACTTTCAATGTATTGTTCACGAGCATATTGTCTCCATATGGCTAATCATTTGTGCACTTCATCATTTTATCTTTGATAAAATCATCAAGCTATATCTTCAAAGTGTTTAAATATATCTTTATGCATCTCTTTACTAAGATTATATGATACTATCACGACTGCTATCCAGAATGCTATCTCTACTATGATTTCAAACATTTGGACCACCTTTTCATAAGTCTTGTGATGAACTTGGGCTCTTTATCACAATAAGCCCTATATATCATTAACATTAAATAATCACGGTTCAATGCTTCTTCTCGTTCACTCATTTAATGCTCCCTTCATACGTGGGCCAATCAATTGGACTGCCTATCACTACGAAACTATTCTCACTCACTTGTTGAATTTCATACACGTTATCTTGAACTAAGTCATATCTAACTCTATGTTTAAACGGTATCACATACTTGAAGTGATTTAGTGTAGATTGTTCTTCACCTTGAAAGTTCGGTAGAACTTTCGAGGACTTTATTTTAAATGTTGTCAATGTAGATAGCGTTGGATTCTCACCACTTGATAGTGATGATAGTAAAAATAACGATGATAAAATAATTTTTTTACCTCTCATTTATGTTTCCTAAATCTAACGGTTGTTGAATTGAGAGTCTTATCGGGTGTCTCTCTATTATCAATATATATAACCAAGTTTAATTAAAATACAAAATTTTTTTTACTTCCTTAAGTTATCGGAAATTTTATAGTCGTAAATCTCCTCGAAGTCCTCTGTTTTTAACATTCTGATAGCATCCCAAGTGAGTTTTGTACATACCTTTGCACATATCTGACAACCTATACACTCATCAAATCTAACTTGAACGGGTGGAATTGGTATATCGTATTTGTCTTTTGGGACTGGTTCAATACAATCCACTGGACAAAATGGTATACATACTTGACAACCTGTACAGTTGTCTTCATCTACTACTGCTATTAATTTTGGTTTTTTCTTTTTGTGATTAACTCTTTGAGCTGGGTCTGGAACTGTTTTATAATGGTCATACATTTTACGGATTAAACATATCCCACACGTGTTTAACAAATAACCCTACGAAACCTGTACCTATGATACCTCTCCACTTTGACGTTGATTGTCTGAATTGTGTATTTTGTTTTGTTTCGGCCCATAGTCCTGTATGTGGGTCAAACATATTATCTTTAATGAATTTCAAATCAGTTCTGTTCTTCATATGTTCAGCTTCATTGTGAATTTTTATTTCATTAATGGTATTCTTTATAGTATCTATTTTCTCGTGTATTAAGTCAAATTCTTTTCTATCTGATTGATTCATTTAGCTTTTCCTTAGGTATCTTATTAACCATATCCAATATAGGATACACATCATTAATAATATTATGTCCATATGCTTCACTAACCATGAAGTGAACTCTTATATAAATATTACTCATCAGTAGTTTCGTCCCATACTTCTTCTAATTTCTTGCGTAATAATGTAACATTTTGTGGTGTTGTTAACATACGACCTGTCGGTTTAACTATAAAGAAACAATTATAACATAATAAATGTAAGTTGTCTAATGTATGATTTTTAGGGTCACCGTCTAAGAAACATATCATATACGGACCTCTCATATCTTTCTCTCTGTAGTCATCATAACCACAGTTACTACATTCTTGTTTTAGATACCCATCTCTCACTACTCGTTCTTGTAGTTTCCAATGTGGATAGTTAGGGTGTTTACCATCAAATAAATCTTGTATCTTGACACCCCAACCATTATTACCTTTAGTAGTGATACCCTTACCTGATTGATTTTTATTTTGCTCAAATAAGTCATACATTATAGCATACTTTTTGAAAGTATTATAACTTACACCAAGATGTTGAGCGGCTGCTCTAATAGATAGTGTAGACCTGATGGCCCATTCTATTCTACTTTTTGGTATTGGTCTACTACGAAACGGATTCTTTTTCTTTGGTCTATTTTCGTAGTCGTGTAACTCATTGAGGTCTGACATTAAGCCTTCTTTCTGTACTTTCTCGGCTTCGGTTTACTATATTGATTTGTTCTAATTTGTTCTTTTAGATTAACTATGGTTTCATTCATACGACTATATCTATTAGCACCAATTAAAGCCATAGCCATAATACCTAAAAACCCACCACTAAAAATACCTATTAGAAAAATAAATAAATTACCATCAACTTTCATCAAATCTCCTTTACTGATTCCTCAGCTGCTTGTTTTTCTTCTTTGATTTCTTTTTTGAAGTCTTTTTTCTTTCCACCGTGATAATCGTATGCATGACCTTCTTCTATAAGAATATCATTAATACTAACCCAACCATCAGATGAAATATCAATATCACTATCGGGGTTGTTAATGCATTCAGTAATGTGTTCACCGACAAATTCAGGTGCGACAAATACTTCCCCAAGGACTCTACCAAATTTACCTGTCCCAAATGATATAAGTTTGAACTTCCCTGCTTCGAGTAGTTCTTTGTTTCTTGCTTTTGCTGCAAGACCTTTTTTCTTCTCATCTAAATCTCGTGTTCTTGATTCCCACGTATCAATACCCATATATCGAATACGCTTCTTCACTTTTAAATCAAAACCTAAATCAATATAACAATCGATTGTGTCACCGTCTAAAACTTTTATTAATTCTGCTTCATACTCTCGTGTTTCAAGTTTTTTACCCATTAAAGTTCTCCTAATATATACTTTTAAATAAATATCAGTATAACGGAGAATGAATGACTTGTTACTTTTTCTTTGGTGTTATATTATAACCTACATCTTCTAATTTTTCATCAGGATTATCTAATAATGAACTATTTTGATGCACTACAACGATATCTTCTTCTGACATATCTGACGGGTTATCTTCATAGTCTTGTTTTACGATATCAGCTTCAGTTTGAATAGCATTTGCTATATCATTTAATTCTTTTATTTGGTCTGCTGTTAAAATATCAACTATTTTGTTCATTTTCAAAATCCTCCACTAATTCTCGTTCATCACTTCCAAAAGCTCTTCTATATACAGTTTTACCACCATCAGGTGATTCATATATATAACGTTTTTCTTTATCATCAACAATATCTTCAGCTAACTTTTTTTTGTAGTATTCTCGTACCCAACCATCATTAAATGGACTATTTGCTTGAACTTTATCTTCTATGTCTGACATAATTTCTCCTTAAAAATCATCTAACCGAGTAGATTCACCTTTCCACCATTCAACTTTACCCATTGTCTTTTTAGGTTTTATATATTCTTTCACTATAAACAACTTATTAAACACATCACTATCTAAATTTTTTTGTAATCTGAAGTATGTATGTGCATCTTCATAATTACTTGTTTGTAATTGTTTTGTATCTATTACTTCATCATTACTAAAAAGTTGCCAAGTACTCATATATTCTCTCCTGTTATTAATCTAAAATTATATAAAAATCTTTACTTCCGTCATACCAAGTTGCAGTTAATCTCATAGTATCACCTACCATACTTTTTACTGGTGCTATCATATTATTTAACTCACCTTTACTATTACTATAACTAATTATATTTGATGTAGCTACTTCTTGACCATCAAAACCTATCATATATGAAGTATCTACTGAAACATACTCACCGTAATTATTAAAATTTCTATTTACAATATAACCTAATGTATCACCAAGATACCAGTATAAATCACTTTCCCATCTAACCCAAAAGTTTTCAATATTTTTATCACCTTCTTTAACTGAACCAGTGACTCTATGAAGTGTTTGCCAAGTATCTCTATTTAGTGTTAAATGATGGTAACCTCTACCATCTTTTGATAATCTTAAATCAAATGATAATTCTTGATATATCTCACCGTAATTATCTTCACACGATATAAATAATAAACTAATTAATGTACTTAGTATTACCTTTATTTTTAGTAAACTCTTCACTTTTATTTCCTTTTTTCTGTTTGGACTTGTTTTTGATATTTGTTTTTTGTCGAGCTTGTTCATTTTGAACTTTCTCTTCAACTTCATCCCATTGTTCCCAATTATGAACTGTAGGCATCTATCTTCTCCTTATGTCTAAATATAATACTAAATATGCATATAAGTCAAGCACTTTTTTTTATTCTCCATTTTTCTAGCCTGTCTAAAAACTCGGTAATAGTATATGATTTTTTGTGTTCATCAAGTATTTTTAATGATTCTAATAACTCTGGTTGTTGATTTATGATTCTATGTAGTATCATAAAACCAACTGATGGATAAAACGTCTCAAAACTTTCTTCTCCTAAAACATTTGTGTCATATAGTGCATCCTTTTCAGAATCACCACTCAATAATAAATAGTATGTCATTTTACTAAAATTAAGTCTTTCTCATATGTTTTTAGCGATTTTATATGAAACTTAAATATTTCATATTCCATAACACCAAGCTCACCACTTTCTTTAAGTATCTCTGATAAATTTACTATTGTTTGAAAATTATCAGGAGTTAGTTGATTACAGTCAAATTCAACTATTATATCGTGACGTTTTGTTAAATCATCATTACCATATAATTTTATTCTTTCTTGTAAATCAAAAGCTGTGTTTGGTTGTTCTTCTTTTCTATACTCATGCATATAATCAGAACCATAATCTAAATATATCTTACTACACCACGGCTCTATCTCTCGTAGTAAGTTTATGTTACAATTATATGCTTTGAATCCGATATCATATTTAGATGGTATATAAGGATACATCATATCATCGTGTTGTACCATGTGACCCCATTTACGAATAAAATTTCTTGTACTACGGAGATTCTGTGCTAACCACTCTGATGATTCTCTACCCTTCATAAAAACTTGACCTGCTGGATTTCTAAGTGCTCCATCTTTAAATCTTGAACCACGACAAGTCATATGATATACAAAACCTCTCCAAGTCTGAACTAAGTCATAACCATTCAATACAAATCTATTAAAGATATCACTATCCTCTTTTGATTGTGGAGCATATAATGGGTCGTGACCACCTATTGATTGAAAATCTTCTTTGTAAATAGCCCAAGGAGCAAATATACCTTTTGTTGGTCTATCGTGATTTTTTGAATTATAATCCATCACAAATTTTATTAGTCCTCGTTCATCAAACTCTTCTGGTTCAATACCAAAATCTTTTAGTATCTTTTCTGGACCATCAGGATGTAGTGGTGGTTCTATTCTTGTTACACTCACTACTGTACCTGGACACCCTTGTAGATGATTCAATACATATTCATCCATACCAGGACAAGCATACATATCAGCGTGATATATCATCACAATATCATTTGTAGCCATATCTACTAACGTATCATATAAAATAGTATGTCCTAATCTATTTGGACCTTCATTTCTTGTTATCCTAATATTACCGTCTTTCTTTGCTGTCTCTTGCATCCATTCCCAAGTACCATCATCAGAAAAATCATCAGCCCAGCATATCTCGTGTATTGGGTCAAGATTTTTTCTAATACTTTCATATGACCACTTTAAATACTTTAAATTGTTTCTACTCGGTTGTATAAAACTAATCGGTTTCATCTACTACTGCTCTTCCTTTTAAGTTTTCCCAATCTCTTTCAGGTCTAACCTCTAAATTTGTCTCCCATACACCTTTAATAGTATTCATATTCACACCTAATATCTCACCAAAGTTTATGATGGCTTGAACATCTTTTGGAAAACAACTACCACCAAACCCTAACTTACCATCTGGACCTGGTATATTCATATGTGAATGACCAACTCTACCATCTCTAACAAAACCATCTAACGCTGTTTCCCAATCAACATTACATTTCTCTGCTATTTGATACATTTCATTCATAAATGATACTTTTGTTGCAAAGAAACAATTACACATATATTTAATTAACTCTGCTGTTTCCCACGTTGTTTCGATAATAGGTATTGATTCACCGAATCTCCATCTAAATAACTCAGCTGTCTCGTGTACTCCTTCAATACCACCAAGTATAACTCTTGATTGATTAATAAAATCATACTTAGCACTTCTCTCTGTTAAAAACTCTGGATTAAATACTATTCTTAGATTATCAAATTGTTCTTGTAACATAAATGTCGTACCAGGTGTTACTGTTGACCTTAACAATATCACGTTGTCATCACGTTCATTGACATCTGAAATATCTTGTAGTGCTTGTTTTACAATATCTAAGTTCATAGAACCATCTTTGTTTGATGGTGTTGGTACTGATAAAAATATAAACTCTGATTTGTTTACAGTATCTTCAATAGTGTCTACTGATTTTGATGTATCTTTATCATAAACTCTAACCGTAGCGTCACAACCTGTACCAGGTGAGAAACCGAATCTTACTGCAGAACCTACGAATCCGTTACCAATTACTCCTATTGAGGGCCGATATAAATCTTTGGATTGTTCTTGTTTGTGTTGTGCATTAACCATTTTTCGATATAATCCTTTATGTTTATTTGTGGATTCCAATTTAATAATTCTTTTGCTTTTGATGAATCAGCTAGTGTCATATCATATTCACCTGGTCTTTCTGGTAGATATTCTCTTGGGTAGTCTTTACCAAACATATCAGCAATTTCGTTTATTGAAAAGTTTACACCTCTACCTAATTCAAAATCTTCAGCTCTAAAATCTTTACCCATAATACTAATCAAGGCATTAGCAATATCATTAACGTGTGTAAAATCTCTTCGCTGTTCTCCTTTATTAGTAATTGTTAATGGTTTATTAGTCATATATTGTCTTTCAAATATTGCCAATACTGTTGCGTAATCACCTGTATGAATGTGATACTTTCCATAAACATTGTAAAATCTACATATAGAAGTATTTAAATCATATAACTTACTATATAATTCACATAAATGTTCACCAGATAACTTTGACCATGCATATGGACTTTTAAAAATACCGTGATGTCTTGTACTTGAACCTGCATAAATAAATTGAGAATTATTTCTTCTTGCATATTCTAATATACTTAACGTACTTACAAAATTATTATGTATAGTTTTATGTGGATTGACAATAGAGGGTTGTATTCGTGCTAAAGCAGCTAAGTGAAATATTACATCAGGTTTATCCATATAAAAAGAATAATCTAAGCGATGACATAAATCAACACCGTGATATGTACATCCGTTTTGATGATTTGTTGATAAACCAGTTGAGTAATTATCTAAAGATGTTACTTCGTGACCTTGTTCTACTAATTTTTTAATCAGATTAGCACCGACAAATCCGGCACCACCTGTAACTAATACTCTCATTAAATATCCTCCAAAAACCTTCTTGCTAATTTGTTAAATGGTGTATCTATGTTTCTGATATTTTCAACTGTCATCCAATCTTCCATTGGATTATCAGGAAAATCTTTTACAAATTCATTCGTTACACTCTTACCTGTCCATAAATGCATTGCATATGATTCATCAAATGTTTCATCAGTAGTTAATGTACCACCTAACTCACTAACTATACCATCTGAATAATCACACTTTGCATAGTCAACACCATTTCTAAAAAACCATCGTAAATGTTCACTATGATATAAAGGCCAAGCAAATGATTTATGTTCTAAAACTGTTACCTTATCTGGAAATTCTTGTGCCAATTTATATGGTAGTTCTATAGAATGTTCAACCCATACATCATCATTAAAATCTGTATATCTACTCAACCAAGTCTTTGGAAACTCAGCATCTGGTTTAGATAACATAACTGCATTAGATAACTTAGGTAAATTAACACCCTCTTTTGACATAATAAAATCACCTTGTTCACCCTCAATATCTAATAAAGGTTCAAACGACTTGTTACACAAAACATCTGAATCTAAATAAATGCCACCTTCTTCAATTAACAACTGAAGTCTTATTACATCTGCTTGGTGTGCAAAGTGATTAACTGGATTACCAAATATCTCTGTGGGTGGTTCAATTTCAACTGGTGTTATATAATCTAATGCTCTATCCCACCATTCACCGTATGGTTTGTGTTTATAGTAGAAAAATATGTTATCTGGTTTGTTTACATCGTGAGCTGATTTAATTGTTAGATATCGTATTATATTAAAGACATCAGCTTTTGGTCGTGTCATCGTCTTACCGACTTCTGATACAAAATGTGTATATTCGTCCCAACCAAATGTAGGTGATAGTCCGTAAATGATGTGAATGTTATTTGGTATTTTACTCATAACTTATTTAATATAAATATTCCTTTAGAATTGTTTATTCCAATTTTCTTTCCAGGCTTCTTCTGTATAAAATTCATTAAATTTGTTTTTTGTAGTTTCACTACATTCTTTGTAAAAATCATTATCATTCTTCAGTTTATCACCATATATTTGGGCACTATATATATCACCTACTTCAACTGTAGTTGATGGGTGTAATACTTCTTGTGTATCTAAACCTCTATAACCAATACAAGGTATACCGTGAAATGCACAATTCATTGCAAATGTCCCTGCTGCATGTGTTCTCATTAAATGAACACCTATGTTATAATCACCTAATGTCATTATCCAATCTCTCCAATCCATATAATCTAAATACTTTATATCTTCAATCAAATCTTCTTGTTCTTGTTTTCTACCCATTGACGGTGAATGTATTGGGTCTCCAATGTTTCTCGCAACCATATATGAATCGAATCCACCATACCAACTTACGAAATTACCACCAATCATTGTGACATCTCCCCATTCACTTCTCGGTACTAATCCTTCAGGTATCATTAAACTTCTCATCACTCTTACGTCTTCACAACCTAATCCTCTATAATAAAATAAATCACTTTCATTATGACAATACACCCAATCAGCTTTCATTAATGTATTATAATAGTGGAACTGCCACTCTACTTGATAGTCTTGAAAGAACCAATGTGGTCCTTCTTGCATAACTGCTACTTTATCACAACACTTTCTTATAAAATCTAAATTAACATTAGGGTTTTTCTTTGGTATAATTACAATACCCAAATCGAATTTTTCATTAGGTAAAACATTTAAACTACACATTGGTGCGTCAAGTGCAATACACCAAGCAACTTCCGTTCTTGAGTTTGGAAAATCTCTTGGATATTTTTTATTATCACCTGTTTCTGAAAAGAATGCTACTTTCACTCGTAAACATCCTCCCAACTATACATCTTAGTCTGTTTGAAAAAGTTGTGAGCATTAAACTCTGATAATTTATTTGCTTTATCGTACCAATTGTGAGCTAATCTTGCACCACCAATATCACCAGGTGTAACTTCACCTTCACCTTTTACGTATTTTCTTTTATTTACGTGTTTTCTATTATGAACTAATAATACATTCTTGATAATATATTGTGGTAATTGACCTTGAAACATAACTAATAAATTATTCATAAAAGCTGTATCTTCGTGTACAAAGAATACACTCTTTGGTATATTTATACCTGCTCTTATTACTTCTGAAGATATAACTAATCCACAACCATTGAATTTTAACTGAGTTGTGCTTCTTACATCTAACTCTTCAACTTTATCATTGAATGAATTCATTTCATCAATAGTCATATTATATCTAAGACTCCACCAGTTCTCTGTATCTACTCTATCCATATCAATAAATGGTTTATCAGTAAATTCTGGATGCTCTAATATTTTCCAAGAATCATCCCACATTTTACAAGTTGCAAAGAAACTAACATATTTAGGTGTTTTATCTTTCACACCTGTGTGCATTGTATCTAATATCTGAAAGGTTTGTCTTGGTATAAGTGAATCTGTTTCACCCCACATCAACACCTCGGCCTCATCACAAAAGTTATTATTAAAATCTCTTCTATAATCAGCTATAGTATATAGTTTATTACGTGGACCTCTGTTTGATAATCTTACGTCATAGTTACCACCAAGTATACCTACTTCATCATTGTCCTCATAATCAAAAATATCAAACAAGATTTTATTAAACTTATCACGAATAGAACTCATTGATATTTTATCTTCATCTAATTTTTCAAGTGTTTCATCTATATTGAAATATAAATCTATAATTACGTCTTTCTTATTGTCAATCATATCAACTGCATTCTTAACACTTTGTAAATATTCTTCTACTAATTCTATTTCATACCATTGTACTAAACAACCTATAGCTATTTTATTATTCATTTAACTCTCCATAAAAGTGTTCATACGTCTTTTTCATAAAGTAATTAGTTAACTGATTATCTGTATTATTCGGTATTGCATTATACTGATAAATCCATCCAATCTTTGTAAATAGTAAGTCATCACCTAATATTTCTTTTCTAGCCATATCACACATATTAAATTCATATGGTAATAGTTTTAAATCTATGTTATGTTTATGTGTTAACATATTAACTGGTGTTTGGTCTGTACCAGTATGAAATGTTTCTTGTAACTGAATTAACATATCTTGGTTTGTAAAGTAATAACTTACTATGTCATTAAAAAATTGTTTATGGTTTTTATTAACTAAAACAAAACCACAATCAAAGTACTTATACCAAGGCATCATATAGTTCTCAAAAGCATATTTTGAATAGTTTTCTATACTTCTTAGTACCCAATCCCAACTACCATCAAAATATGCACCACACAATTTACCTTCACTCATTTCAAAAAAATTAGGACATTCTGGATGTACTATTGTATCTGCATCTATCATTAAAACTTGGTCATACTCTATTTCATTTGCATCTAAGATATCAAATAAATAATATCTTTGCCAACAAATTGCCATTTTCTCTTTTTCTAATATTAAATCATTAAGAACAAAAAGTTTACAATCATTTTTCTCACACCAACGTTTCCAACTATCAATAGAATATTTATATGCTGCTCTTCTACTACTAGCGTATCTACCTTCACCACCTAAATCAATATCCATCATAAAAACTAAATTCTTACTCATAATTTAAAATAATCCCCTCTCTATCATTCATAACCCAACCAGCGGCTGTTTTGAATCCACTGACTTCACCGATGTGTGGACCTTTAGTTACGAGACCTGAATTGATTGCTTCATCTATTGCTCTTTTAATTTCTACATTTGGGTTACCATAATCATCCATAATAATAATTGGATTATTAAAATAATTCACTACCTTCTCTATATCGTGTTTTACGTGTTCATAGGTATGACCAGCGTCAATCATTACAACATCTGCTTGAGGTAGATTTACTGACATCCACTCTTCTGAGTAAACATCCATATTAATAAATTCAACGTTATCCATATTAGAACATTTTATTTCTGCTTGTTCAATATTCCATTTATCTTTTTCTATACCATACACTTTTTTAAATATATTACCATACACAGCTGTTGAATTACCTTGACAGCTACCAATTTCTATCATCGTTAAATCTTTAAACTTATCATCTGAAAAAGTTTTCATAATGTCTTTTTTAAAGTTTCTACTTGTTGTATACTTTGCTGTGTCTTTATGTGGCATTGTATCTAAGATTTTATCATATTTTATTTCATTGTGATTGTAGTTATGTTTTATAAAATCCCAAGTTTTTTTCATAATATCTGTTCTACTATCTTTTGGTATACCATTAAAACTATAATTGTAACCATATTTTATAACAAATGGTGTTTTATCTTCATTCAATTGCCAATTAAAATTAAATAACTCTTTTCGTTGTAAATGTGTTAGTTTAAATGGTAGTGGTAACTCTGTATTTACATCAACTTGATTAATCTGTAACCAATAGTTCATAGGTGTCTGTTCTGTACCTTTTTTTACAGTTTCATCTTGTAGTTTAATAAATTCATCAATATTATCTATGTAGAATTCTTTGAATGATTGAAATAAATCTTTATGCTCTTCATTAAAAACCATAAAACCTGAGTTAACGTATTTACTCATATCAAATGAATGACCAGTTGATTCATCTAACTCTTTTAAATGTTGTGAAAATATATTTTTATAACCTTGTATACTTTCATAAATCCATCTCATATTATCCATATCACGCCAAGCTGTGAACCTTCTATCTGTCATATTAAAGAAATTAGGTGCATCGTGTCTAATCATAAATGAACTATCAACTAATGCGATTTGGTCGTATTCAATACCTCTTCTTTCAAGTTCATCAAATAAAAATATTGCTTTCTGCCAATTTATTCGATATCTAAATAAATCTTCTTCAACTGGTTCTGTAAATGGAACGAATATACAATCATTTCTTTCACACCAATATTCCCACGTTTTTCTTGAGTATTGAAAGTAATCATAACCACCATACTTACTCATATGAATTTCATTTACTACTGCAGGCCACCATACTATATTCTTTTTCAATTTAATAACTCCTGAGGAAATGAGCTAGTTTCACTATTCATTGAATGTAATAACTCTTGATTTCGTTCTCTAATTAATGATACAAAATTACTATAGTTTTGATAACCGCTTTCTGTCCACGAGAATGGATGCATTAGTACGTGAAGTTTTTGAACTTTACTAAAATCTACTTCTAATGGGTGACCAAATTTCCATAAATTATTTGAATCAGATAAGTACGTCACGTTCAATGTTTTTGGTTTTTCTTTTTTAAAGTAATGAAAAAATAACTCACCATTACAATTAATTAAATCATCAACTTTTACATACCAAGCAAGTAGTTCTGGATTCAAATTTGGTCTATGGAAAGCAAATCTATCAATTTTAAACTCATAATAATGTTCTAATACTTGTATATCTCTTCGTATGTTCTCTGTAATTTTATTGGCACTTAAATTTGGTGGATTTTGATGTAAACCAATTTTGTGACCTAACTCATTAATTTTTTGTACTGCCTTAATATTTTTTTCTGATAAAGCATTATAAGTATTGTTTCGTAACTGAACTGTATACGTAGATGATATACCTAACTCATCAGCTTCTATTCTTGCCATTTTCAAAGCTCTATCAACTGAAAACTCAATATCGTGTCTAACTACACAAAACTTTTTAGTATTTTTGTTTACATCTGCAAAATCAACTATTGGTAAGTTAACTTTAATTAATTGTATTATATTTTTAAACTCACTATGACTAAACATTTAAAAGTCCTGTGTGTTCAAATTTATCAACTACATCACGATACATTCTACCTTGAGGTGTTGATGTGTTAGATAGTAAACCTCGTTCACCTTCAAGACAATACTCGCTCACTCTATACGTTGGTGATAAATATCTAATTCTATCTAACAACTGATTATCATACATAAATCCGTGAAAGTTTTCTATTGGTTTTTCCCAATCTTTCATACTTAAACCATCTTTTGGTGTGCTATTTCCATAATACCCCATATCCATATTATCTGTTAATCCCGTTCTATCTAATTCAACTCTATCCATATCAAATCCACCACCCATTTTTTCAATCAGTTCTGTTTTGAAAAAGTCAAATGAACCTCTAACTTTACCTGTCCAATTCACAATTCCATTTGATAGTATTAACCAGTTATCAGGTTCAACTGATGAAAAATCATTACGTGTCGCGTTTTTAAATTCAGGTAAATCATTCAATGAGTAATCATTTCTAAATAATGTATTAAAACTATTATCTAATGTATTTACGAACAAGTGATTATTTAATAAAAAATTATCATCGTGTGTTAGTAATAACATTTCATAATCTTTATAATCATATTTTTCTAACCATTGATTTGTTACTGCCCAATCACCACAGTTATTTGGTTCTAAACTATATTGCCATCCTGTACTTTCTAGCCACTCAACACTTGGCACATCTTCATATAAAATCTTATCAAGTTTTTCTAATGTACCATCACCTAACTCAGATAATATAGTTTCTTTCTCTTCCTTTGCTATCTGTGGGTCTCTATGTGATACACAAAAATAATCAACTTCCCAACCATAAGGTATATCTTGAGTAAGTATTTGTTTATAAAAAGTAATTGGAAAATGCCAACCACTAACAACAACTGCTAACTTTTTCATTTGTGTCTCCTAAAGTTTTTGATAACATCTATGATTGTATCAACATCATTGTCATCTAAGTTTTGATGTATTGGTATATTAATTGTTGTATCTGATATTTCTTCAGATACTGGTAGTGATACATCACTCTGACTATAGTGTTCAATTAAATGTAATGGATAGTATCTAAACGTTACATATATACCGTTGTCTATCATATATTGTGCAAATTCATTACGCCATTTGTTTTTTATTCTTAACCAAAACATAAAATATGATGATGTACAATCCTCTTCAGGTTCTGGTGGTAAAATTAACCAATCAAGACTCTTTAACTCTTCTTTATATGTATCCCATATATGTTTTCTTCTACTTAAAAACATATCTACTTTTTTCATTTGTTCTAAAGCTATAGCAGATACGATATCGTTTGATACAAATCTACCAGATGTACTACCTAATTCAATTTCCCACCAAGTTTTTTTATCTTCTTTTAGTGAATCTACACCTGATTTTATTTTCGACACTAATCCTAAGTATCGATATTGTAATGCTTTCTCATAGTATTCATCATTTTGAAAAGTCATCATACCACCATCACCTGTAACTAATATCTTCATAGCATCAAAACTAAAGAAACCAATATCACCTAAAGCACCACAGTATCTATCTTTATACTTTGCAAATAACGTATTACAACTATCTTCTATTATTTTTATGTCACCAGAAACTGATTTTATCTCATCGAACTGTACAGGGTTACCACCATAATGTAATAACAAAAGTGCCTTAGTGTTTTTTGTCATCTTTTTTTCAACTTCTTCTGGTGTAATATTAAATGTATTTAAATCAACATCACAAAATATTGGATTAGCACCAGCATCAATAATAGCGTTAGCACAACCTATAAAATTTACTGTCGGGATAAGTACATCATCACCTGGTTTGATATCAAGTATCTCTATTGCACCATAAGTTGCAGCGGTTGCACAATTAAATGACAGAGAATATTTAGAATTTAATCTCTCTCCAAATTGTTTTTCAAATTTAAGTGTTTCGTTTGCTGCTCCGACCCACTTAGACTCGAATACTTTTTTTACTGCATTTGATTCATCTTCACCAAGTGAATTTGAAAATATTTGAATCATAAAACCTCTTTTTTAAACTCCTGAATGAGCTTCTTCTCCTTGTTGTATTGCACCTTGTGGTACATCATTTAGACTCTCAAATAAAAACTCAGGGTGACATTTATAATTACCTTGAGAACGACCTATCCATATAGCTGTCATACACCATTTATCTCTTTCAGTTTCTAATACTTTGTTTTTATAGTGATACTCAGTAGGTATTTTTGTTAATTCTGACATCTTAGTTTTATTATTAACTAAGAAATCTTTCCAATCATAATTTGAACTTAGTGATTTTATTTCATCACTCTTATTCATCGTCATCAATAAATATACTTGAAATTTAATTAAGTCTGAAATTACATTTATGTCTGTTTCAAAACCTCTTTGTTTTTCTAAAAATTCTATAAATTTAAAAAGTTCATTTTGTAATTTATCACTACTCTTTACACATCTTAACCAAGTTGCTTCTTCGATTGGCCATAGTATCTCTGCTAGACTTTCATCATAATGATTCCATCCACCACCGTCATATCCAATATCTATATATTCTCTTAATGTATCATATTCTGTTTTAAACA
>Ga0114932_10002045_pt1 | contig 21914 bp, 17 predicted proteins | sample 2SBtaG_2_FD_87286 | JGI IMG/M metagenome (GOLD analysis project Ga0114932, IMG submission 87286) | Deep subsurface microbial communities from Kolumbo volcano to uncover new lineages of life (NeLLi) - 2SBTROV12_ACTIVE470 metaG | ecosystem: Environmental > Aquatic > Marine > Volcanic ...
GCCCCATCCACTGCGTCCCGCCTTCCGGATTCAAACCCGGCAGGTATTGATGGGCCACATCCATGCTGAGCCGGCCGATCTCCGGCGCGTCGATCTCCAGGCCTTCGGCATGCAGGTAGCTGGCGACGTTGATGATCCTGACGGCGCTCACATGGCCGCCTTCTTCGCTGTAAGTTGCCTCCACCAAACCGGCAGGCGTATCCAAGCGCAGAATGCCGGGCTCTTTCGGCGTCACCAGACCGCGTTCCAAAGCGACGGTGACCGTGCCGATGGTGCCATGCCCGCACATGGGCAGGCATCCGGACACCTCAATGAACAAGATGCCCAGGTCACAGTCACCCCGCGTCGGCTCATAGAGGATAGCGCCGGACATCACCTCATGACCGCGCGGCTCATACATGAGGCCGGTACGAATCCAGTCGTAGTCGGCCAGAAAATGGGCGCGGCGTTCCCCCATGGTGGCGCCGTCCAGGTCCGGGCCGCCGTCGGTGACGACCCGCACCGGATTGCCGCAGGTGTGAGCGTCGATACAAGTAAACGTGCTGGCACTCATGAACGAAATCTTCCGATACGAAACGGTGTCAGATCAAGCCCCGGATCGTCGCCGCGAACAAGTGCGCTGATCAACCGGCCCGTCGTGGCGCTGCCGGTGAGACCCAGGTGGCCGTGACCGAAGGCATAAAAGACATTGGCGAAGCGCTTTGAGCGATCAATCACCGGCAGCGAATCGGGCGTGGACGGTCGATGCCCCATCCACTGCGTCCCGCCTTCCGGATTCAAACCCGGCAGGTATTGATGGGCCAGATCCAACAGCGCTTTGGCGCGGCTGTAGTTGGGCGTCGCGTCCAAACCGGCAAATTCGACGGCGCCGCCAATACGAAGACCCACGGACATGGGCGTGGCGACGAAATGATCCTCGGCGAATGTCACCATGCGGTTAAGCCGCACACCCGGGTCCGGCAGGGTCGTGTTATAGCCGCGCTCCGTCTCCAGGGGGCAATAGTCACCCAGGCGATTGCTGAGACGATGCGACCAGGCGCCGGCGGCGATCACCAAATGGTCATATGGGATCTGTCCGCCATCGCCGCCGATGACCGTTGATGTGCCAACGTCGACGGCCGCTACTTCGACAATATCGGCTTTCAGGACATGCACGCCGCGTTCGCTGAGGTGATCCATGAGCCCCAACACGTAGGCCTCGGGGTCTGCGTAGGTCGCCCAGTCTTCGGTCCTGTAGGCGCAATGGGCGGCCGGGCCGAGGGCCGGCTCATATTGTTCGACGCCGGCCCGGTCCAGAGGCTCACAATGGAACCCGAGCCTTTTCCGGATGCCCCAATCGGGTGACACGTCGCGGGCGGCCTCGGACCGGTAAACCCACAAGTGACCGTCCTTTTTCAGGAGATGGCCGAGACCGGTCGCCTGATGGATGGTCCCGTGATCGTCGAAGGCCGAAGCCAACAGCCCGGCCATGGCCGACGCGCCGGCTTCGAATTGACATTGGTTGGCGGCGGCCAGGAACCGCGACATATAAGGCCACAGCCGCCAGACATAACCCAGGCGGATTGACAGCGGCCCCAGGGGGTCGAACAAATAGCCCGGCACTTTCCATATAATGCCGGGTTCCGCGATGGGCATGACTTCCGGCTGGGCAATGGCGCCGGCATTGCCGAACGACGTGCGGTCGCCGTCCGGATCGCGGTCAACCACGGTGACCTGATACCCGGCCTGACGCAGGAAGAATGCACAACTCAGCCCGACGATGCCGGCGCCGACAATGACAATCTGTTGACCGGCCGAACTCACGGCGCCGCTTTACAGGTTCGGCCGGTTGGCCAACGCCGTCTCAATAATTTTCGCAACCATGCGGCGCTCTTTGCCGTCCAACGTCAGGCGCGGCCGGCGCACCCATTCGCTGCCTTCGCCGGTCATCTGGTTCGCCAGTTTGATCATCTGGACCAGCTTGACGTCCACGTCCAGGTGCAGAAGCGGCATAAACCAGCGATAGATTTCCAACGCTTCGTTGACCTTTCCGGCCAGGGCCAGTTCCACCAACCGCACGGATTCGCGCGGGAAGCTGTTGGCCAAGCCGGCGACCCAACCGACGGCGCCAAATAAAATGTTTTCCAAGACCAGGTCATCGACCCCGCAGAACAGGCGATAGCGATCGCCGCAAGCGTTGATCATGTCGGTCATTCGGCGGCTGTCGTGTGACGATTCCTTGACCGCGACGATGTTCTCCACATCCGACAATTGGGCGAATGATTCCGGCGACAGGTCAACCCGGTAGCCGATCCGATTGTTGTAGATCATGATCGGCAGGTCCGTGGCCTGGGCGACGCCGCGGAAATGCGCCATGGCTTCGCGCTGGTCCTGGGCGTAGACCATGCAGGGCAGCACCATCAACCCGGCACAGCCGGCGCGCTCGGCCCGGCGCACGTGGTCGATGGCCATGTCAGTGGTGTATTCGGCAACGCCGGACAACACCGGCAAATCGCCCGCGGCCTCCACGGCGGCGATCAGCACGGCCTCCTTCTCATCGCCATAGAGCGACGGGTTTTCCCCCAGCGTGCCCAGCATGATGAAACCAGATACCCCCGCATCAGCGCAGGATTGAATATGACGCCCGGTGGCATCCAGGTCCAACGACCCGTCTTCCTTGAATTCCGTCATCAATGCCGGCAACACGCCGGACCATTCGCCATTCATAATTTTCTCCTCCGTCGCTTTCAGAGATTTTGCCCGCTTCACCGGCCGTCGCCAAGGCGGATTGCCCCGCCGGCCGAAATATCTGCCGACTGGCCGGTCACAAATTGATCGACCGCGCACTGCACGACCGGCAGGTCCGGTAAGTCCAGCTCTCCGGCCGCCACCACTCCCAGCGCCAAAATGGCGTCGATACTGGCCATGATCAGCGCCACCGGTGCCTTGCCGTTGCCGATCAGTTCCAGCATCACCGCACTGGACGAACTGGACCCGATCATGCCCGGCAAAACCAGGACCTTGCCGCTGATGCTGTCCTTGAAATTGGGATGCGCCGGCTGGGTGATCCGTCCTGTATTTGGATCGACGCCACCCCAAAAACTGATGGGTGCGGCCAGTTTCAGCACGGTGCCCGACGCCTCTCCATCGATCAGCACCATCCCTTGAAGCGTTACTGCCATGCCGCGTCCTCACGCATGACCTTGCCGGCCAGAGCCGAACGGACGCAATCGGCCAGCGATCCGAAGATCACACCGTATCCCGTGTTCGGCAACGTGTAATGGGCGAACTTGCCGGAGTTGGTCATCAGCACGCCATCCATCCGTTTGAGGATCGGCGTCACCACGACGCAGGTATCGACAATGAACTCGACACCCTGGGCTTCCAGGTCGCGGCGCAGTCCGTCGGCCTCCAGGGCGTCAATGATGTGGCGGCCCGTGCAGACATATACGGGGATGCGGAATTTTCGGCCGTCCGCCAGCGCTGCGAGGGCGCGGGTTTCGGCTTCGGAAAAATGCGGACTGCCCAACGCCAGGCAATCGACGGCATCGCCGGTGGCGTTGCTGAGATCATCGCGGGCGGCGCGGACCCCATCAGCGGTGATCGTTATCGTCGCTTCGGGCGCGGAATCTTGCAAAGCATCGCCAAGCGTTGCCGCCTCCGGCGTCACACCCGCCACGTGGAACAGACCAACGGCACCCTTTGATGCGGCGGCGGCACCAACGGCTTTCAACGCATCGTCGCCAAGCGCCCCCGGCAGGCCGTTGATCACGGCGATGGTGGCGCCCGCCGCCTTGCCGATGATCGCACCGAGGACCGGATAGAAGGCATCCAAGGCCTTTAGGGAATCGCTCAAACCACCAGTATCGAAAATCAACCGGGCGCGCCGGTTTTCGGTGCGATGCAGGCCCACGTAGGGCACCCGCCCGGCAATGGCGCAACTGATGTCCAATAGATCACCGTAGCGTTCCGACCGCGCGCCGAGGACGGAATTGACGAAGGCGATGGCGTTGCTTTCGCCCCACGCCACCTGATCACCAAGCGCCGGCCGGTGCCCCGCCTGATAGGGCGCACAGGTCCATGTCGGTTGGCAACCCAGGGCCAGATATGCGTCCATCTGGCGGCGCGCCATTGTGCGGAAGTGTTCATCGGCGCGCACCCGGCCCGGATTGCTCAGATCCAAGGCGCCGACGTTCAATGTCGCCGGCACCACCGCCTGGGCATCGCCGGAGACCAGTTTCTCCGCGAAATGAACGCCGGCATCGCCGTGATAGAGGCATCCATCGATATGCGCCGACGTGATCGGCACCAACGCTTCGGCACCCAGGAATTCCGCGGCACGGGTAACGATCCGCATAGCCATGGCGCGGCCCGCGGGCGCGTCATCGGCCAGCCAGGATTGTTCCTCGGGGGTCAGTGTGAGGTTCATGGATGTACTCTAACTGATTGCGGTCCCAGTGGCGGCCCTCAATCCTTTTCGCCCTGTTTGCCGCCGGTTTCCGGAAACAGCCACATGGCCAAAACCATGAACAGGCTTAGGCCGGCGACGATCCACGACAGCTGATCGTTACCCTGCCCCGCTTCCCATTTGTGGACGGCAGCACCGACGATCAGGGTCAGCACGGACAGGCCGAGTTTGATGTTGGTCGGCATGGCGGCGCCCTATTCGGCCGCCATGGGATGGGCGGCGGCCTCGACAGGCCCGCGCGGGCGGTCCTTCAAATCGGTTTTCAGATGCACGGTGGAATATCCGTTGAACAAGTGCCCCAGCAGTCCCCGATCGAGATCCGAGGTGCCGAACAACCAGTCAGCGATGGGGAAGGTGAGGTTCATATTCACCTCCATCATCAGTCCGGCGTTGTGGTGTGCCGTGTGATGGCGCCTCAGCGTATTGACCAGGGGGCAATGGCGGACGAAGGCATTTTCATCGACATGACAGCAGAAGTGCATGAACTCATAGACCAGGTACATGCCGGTGGTCGTGCACATGATCAGCCAGCCCACATTGGCCGATATCACAAAACCGCCGGCCAGTCCGCCCGGCATGGACATGAGGATAAAAACCACCATGGCGTAGGGCGGAAAAACGGTGACCCGCCAATCCGTATGGTCGCGGAACCGCATCTCCCTGTCGGTGAAGAATTTATGATGGTTGAGCGTGTGGCGCTGGTAGATGGCACTGAGGCCCCGGTTATTGATATGGCGGTGCATGACGTACTTGTGCAGATACCACTCGAACGTGTTGCACAGCACGACGACGGCGGGGATGGTCAGCCATTCCCACCAGACGACACCGCCCATGTGACGGGTATATATGTAGAGCGCCGTCAAACCGATGGTGTAGATGACCAGAATATGGACATAGCCGTTGTACCAGCCGGCGATGCGGGCGCGGTAATCCTGGCGGAAACTCAGCTGCTTGTCGGGCATCATGGTCAGAGTTTCTCCGTGTTTTCCGCAGCGTCCGCATAGAGCACGTCGCGGATTGCCTGGGTGGCGCGCACGTGAAACGCCAGGGCATCGGCATCCATGTCGGCGGCGGGCACCGGTGTGGGTTCAAAATTGCCATGGGAGTCACGGCCCCGGACCAGGGCGGCACTGTCCCAGTCGCCGACGATCTGGCCCGTGTCCGGCGGCATGAAATGCATGGACACGCCGATCCTGCGGTCGGCACCCTGATTGGCGCCCGACGCATGGGCCAGCCGGTAGTTGTGAATCGACATCTCACCGGCACGGAGCGGCATATTCCTGGCCTTGCTTTCATCAAGGCCCGCCGTAATCTCCTGACCGCGAGTCAGCATGTTGTTTTCGTCATAGCGATCCGCGTGGTCCAGGACATCGCCCACGTGAGTGCCGGGCATCACCCGCATACAGCCGTTTTCCACACCGGCCGGCGAAAGGGCCAGCCAGGCGGTGATCACCTGGTCGCTGGACAGGCCCCAATAGCGGGTGTCCTGATGCCACGAGACGAAACTTTGTGAGCCGGCCTCCTTGATCCAGAACAGGGTGTTCCAGCAAAGGATATCGGGGCCGATCAGATCCTCAATGGGATCGAGAATACGAGGGTCGCGGATCAAATCATCCAGCCATTTAAACAGGAGATGCGATTTGTTGCGCTGGGCTGGCTCCAGCTTGCCGCCCTGGGTGGCCTCGAAGGCTTCCAGTTTGGCCCGCAAGGCGCCGGCCTCTTCTCCGCCCATGACCGGTACGGGACAGATATAGCCTTCGTGGTGGTATTGATCTTTCAGGATGTCCGTCAACACACTCATTGGGCGGCCTCCCCTTTCGGCGGCAGCGCCTCAGTCTCTTCTTGCTGCAGGGCGAAGATCGATGTGTAGCCGCCCGACCAGTCGGGCGGCAAAAGGCACGGCCTGGGATCATGATGAGCCCAGCGTGCCCGTTCGCCACGCACCATGGCTTCCATGTACTTCGACTGCAGGGGATTGTGCGTGTATGGCAGCGCGTCCGCCGCGGCGTAAACGTTCAGCAACAAGGGGCGCCCCTTATCGGCGCGGTTCGGTTTCGAACCGTGAATCATGCGGCAATTGTGTAAGGTCAAAGACCCCGCCGGTCCGTCCAGATAGTCGGCGCTATCGGTATTGATTTTCGTTTCATCCTCGGCCGTCAGACAGCCGATCCACTCATCATTTTCGTTGTATTGATGATAAAGTTCGCCGGCATGGGATTTCGGGATCATCCCAACGGGACCCTGATCAGGCCCGCAATCGTACATATAAGTGCCGACAGTAAGCGGACTGTAATTGGTGTGCGGCCAGAAACCGATGTCTTGGTGCCATTTCACCTCTTCGCCGCCGCGGGCCCATTTGAAGTTCAGCTTTGAATGATGAAACTTCACATCGGGGCCGACCAGATCAGCAACGATATCGGGAACGATGGATTGCGACGCAAAAGCCCAGTAGGTGGCATGATGATCGTTGGGACTGGATAGACGTCGCAGGCGCGGATTGTCTGCACAATGTCCCTCTTCCAAATCCCATTTCGCATCGGATTGAGTAATGCCGCGGCTTTCGTCGATCATCTCATTGGTGGCGCGGCGCAGACGATCCAGCCAATCGTCGTCGATGATTTTCTCGACCAGCAGGTATCCGTTGTCGAAATAAGATTCCCGCTGCGCCTGGGTCAGAACCTTGGGTTCCATGGCAAGAACGGCTTCCGGGGTCATATGAACCTCCTCAATCTCAACATCTCATCACGCATCGACGGAAGCCCGTGTGCAGGCCTCCGCATAGTCCACCAGACGGTCCGATGCGGTGGCCGCCGCCGCCGGGTCGCCACGGGCAATTGCCAAGGCAACATCTGCATGGCGGCGTGCCGCCAGCGGCATGTCGGCGACGTGCTTGTGGTGCATGAACCAGAACCGCCGCACCAACCCGGCCATCAGGCCCATGGCGTTGGCGGCGTATTCGTTTCGGCACGTTGCCGCGACCAATTCGTTAAACTGTCGGTCCAGGCGCATGAACGCCACGTCGTCGTCGGTTGCAGCCGCCTGGGTCATTCCCTCGGCAATGTCGCGAAAAGCTGCGCGCTCCGCATCCGTCGCCCTGACCGCCGCAGAGCGGCACATGAGGCGATCAATCTCGCGACGGACCTCCACCAGGCGCAACTGCGACCGCACATTGATCCCGGAGACCAAAACGCCGCGGCGCGGCATGATGACAACCAGGCCTTCCCGCGCCAACCGATGCAGGGCCTCGCGAATCGGCGTGCGGCCAATGCCCAGGCGCTCCATGAGACCGGCTTCCGAGAGCACCGATCCTGGCGCCAGTTCCAGGGTCACGATCAGTTCTTCCAGCTCACCATAGGCGCGCTCGGTCAAACTCAACCCTTGAATACTGTTGGCGCTGCCATCCGGCATGTAAGATCTCCCGCCTAAATCTGTTTGCGTTTTTCGACCAGGGCGGCGAATTCATCGTAGACGGCCTCATCAACACCATAGGTGTGGTCGTCGTCCGGGAAGCTGCCCTCCTTCACCTCCTTGACGTATTTGCGAATACCATCGACGGCCACTTCCGTCAGCTTGGCGTAGCGCTTCGTGAACTTCGGCTTGAAATCCGTAAACACGCCCAACAGGTCATAACCCAACAAAATCTGCCCATCCGTGCCGACCCCGGCGCCGATGCCGATGGTCGGAATGTCCAGTTGTTCGGAAATCAGCTTGGCGATGGCGCCGGGCACTGCCTCAAATTCCAGCATAAAGCAGCCCGCGTCCTGGATGGCCAGGGCATCTTCAAGGATTTTCATCGCCGTCTCCGGTGTCCGCCCTTGGATTTTGAAGCCGCCGAACATGGCGATGGTATGGGGGGTGAGGCCGATGTGCGAGGCGGTGGGAATGCCGGCATCCACCATGGCTTTCAGGATATGCGCCTGACTCTTTCCGCCCTGGGGTTTGACCGCGTCACAGCCGGCGTCCTGCATGAACCGGGTTGCATTGGTCAGGGCCAACGCCACCGTGTGGTAGCTTTGATAGGGCATGCAGCCCAGGACGAAGGTGTTTGGCGCACCGCGCCGGACGGCCTGGGAATGCAGGATCATCATATCCATGGTCGCCGGGATCGTGTTGGCATGGCCATGGGCAATCATCGCCAGGCTATCGCCAACGACGGCCACATCAACGCCGGCCATTTCCGCCCACTGCGCCGACGTGTAATCGGGCACGGACATGTAGACCATCTTTTCGCCGGTCTGTTTGGACGCGCGAATTTCGGTGATCGTACGCTTTTTACGTTCCCCGCGGTCACTCACGGACTATCTCCAAAACTGATGTATGGTTGATATATCAGGTCTAAATGTAGCTGGTCATCATGCATTGGGTCAAGGCGGAGGTTGGCAAATTAGGCGCGGCGAGGGCCCGGGTTCAAGTGACGCTGCAGGGCTTCCTCGGTCTCGGCGCCGCCCTGGTTGATCACCATCTCCTTGGCCCGCTCGCGTTGCCGCAGGCGATAGGCGTATTCATAAGGCATCAGGCCGTGCGGATCATCGACGCCCAATTCCAGAGCCGCATGGGCCGGCCAATCAGCGTTCCACAAAAGCTCGCGGGCCAAGGCCGCCAAATCGGCTTTACCTTCTTGCAGTATTGCCTCCGCCTGGTGCGCCTCGGTGATCAACCCGACCGCCATGGTCGGGACATCCACTTCGCGGCGGATTCTTTCAGAAAATCCGACCTGATAACCGGGTACACGGGGAACCAGCGGCATATCGGAACCACCGGTGATGCCGCCCGAAGAACAATCGATGAGATCAATGTCGCGGGCCTTCAGTTCCCTGGCCAATTCGACGGCATCATCGAGCCCCCATTGTCCGCCCTGGCCATCGACGCAGGACATACGGAAAAACACCGGCAGATCATCGGGCCAAGCGGCCCGCACCACTTCTGCGACCTCCAACGGCAGCCGCATGCGCCCCGCCGCATCGCCACCGTAGGCGTCTGTCCGCCGGTTGGTGACCGGCGAGAGAAATTCGTGCAGCAAATATCCGTGCGCCCCGTGAACCTCACAAATATCGTAACCGGCCTCCAGACTGCGGCGGGTGGCTTCGCGGAAGGCATCGAGGACGCGGTTGATATCGATCCGGTCCATCTCCTTCGGCGCGAACCGTCGGTTATCCGGGTTCATCCCGCTGGGCGACATGCCTTGCCATGGCGCCAGACCATCATTCGCGTCGGCGTCCATCAACGGTTGCCAATCCGCAACCGCCGTGTGGCATGAGGCCTTGTGGCCCGAATGGCCGATTTGGATCGCCGGAACGCCACCCTGCTCGCGGATAAAGTCGGTGATCCGGCGATACCCGGAAATGTGCTTGTCGTCCCAAATACCAGCGCAAGCGTAGGTTTTGCGGCCGATGGCCTCAACGGCGGTCTCCTCGCCGAAGACGATTCCAGCGCCGCCGACGGCCATCCGCCCGACATGGACCATTTGCCAATCCGTCGGTCCCCCATCATCGGAATGATATTGGCACATGGGTGACGCAACGATCCGGTTGCGCGCGGTAATGCCGCGAAAGGAAATCGGCGTGAACAGCAGGGGTGTCGGGGTGTCGGGCATCGTGCACTCAATCTATTGCCTGTTCTCTAGTGATAAGCCGGTTCGCCGGACGGGTAAATTTCAAATTTTGTCCAAGTATGGCGAAGCACGGGCGGGCATTTCACCGGCTTGGCCAATGCACTATTATTCGATCGAATGCGTTGCGGTAGCGTCTTGCCGACAACCGGCCGACGAGGTGCGCTTTGAGTGCGAAGATAACGATGGCTTGGCTACGAACGATTCGCGGCCGCCTGTATATGGCGTTTGCAGGGATCATCATGCTGGCCTTCAGCACCGTTTTCTTCGCCATTGAGGTGTTCGAAGACAATTCTCAGGACGTAGAGGTAATCGTCGCTGATAACACCGTGCGCATTCAGTACGGTGAAAAATTGGCGGCCGCGGCCAGCCGTCTAAGCGATGACGTCCGTCTATTGACCGGCGCCCGCACGAAAGTGGCCAGGGACGCGGCGAACAAATCAATCGACGCGCACTGGCGGGATTTGAACCGTCAGATCGATCAATCGGTAGAAATTGATCGGCCCGTTATTGCGGGTATCAAGGACGCCGCGAAGATGTTGCGCGAAGATTTGAACAAGCTACAGGGCAATGTCTCCATGCGGGTTGACCTGGACGCCCAACTGGCCAAGAAGGGGTTCTTGCTGGAAGAGGTGTTTGAAGCGCTGCGCCAATATCTGGATCGGATCAATGCCACCTCCAGTTCGCGGATCAACAGCGTGCTGAACGCCTTCATCCGAAGTCAGCAAATTTCCGTCGACGAAATAGAGACTCTTCTCGATGAGGATTTCAGCCGCTTTGAATTCGGTAACAGTCTGTCGGCCCGCATTCGGGAACTTCGGGACGCCGCATTGAGTGCACGGCAGGTCACCACACCGGCACAACTGAACGCCGCCATGGAGCGATTCGAACAGGCCTATGAAAGCGCACTTTTGGACCTGGACGGTATGGGCGATGAAGATGTCAGCCGGCGCGCTGCACCCTTTTTCGACCGCATGAGGCAACATGGCCGAGGCGCCACAGGTATATTTACGACCCGCCGAAATGCCATGGAGATCGCGGCTGCCTTGGATCGACAGAGGATCGCCGCGGCACGTTCGGCGGAGTTGTTCTTCAATCTGTCGGAGAACTTCGCTGCGGCCATGATTGTCGACGCCAATGCGTTCGCGACGCGCATCGACGCATCTGTCTCCCGAAGCCGATGGATCACGCTGACATTTCTTTTCGCGGCGATCATCCTCGCCGTGCTGATGGGATGGCTGGTCGCCGACCGGGGAATCGCCAATCCGCTGCGCGAGATTGCCACCCGCATGCGGGAGATCGCCGCGGGCCGCACGGACATCGACCTGCCGGCCGCCGGCGGCAGCGATGAAATCGCTAATATGGTGAACGCCCTGGGAACACTTCGCGACTATGTCAACCGGGTTGTCAGCGCCGAAACCGCCGTCGGCGAACGCGACCTGCTCATTCGCGAAGTCCTCGCCAACATGTCCGACGGTGTCTACATGATCGACAAAGACATGCGCGTCGTCTTGGCGAACCGGCAGGTCGAAAATTTGACGGAGGTGCCGAAAAATCTACTGCAACCGGGCGCGGCACTGAAAGACGCAATCAGCCACCTTGCCCGCAACGGATATTACGGCGACGGCGACCCCGATGAAGTCGTCACCCAACGCTTGGCAAGATTGACCGATCCGGAGCCGGGAACGGACGAATTCACAACACCGACGGGGCGGGTCGTGGAGGCCCGGAAAACCCCCATTGCCGATGGCGGCGTGATCATGGTGCTGCGCGACATCACCGAGCGGAAATCATCCGATCTGGCCATGCGCGAACGTGATGCCCGGCTTCAAGCCTACATGGACAATCTGCCGGCGGGGGTCACCTTAACCGGCTTGGATGGAAAATACATTCTGGTCAACCGGACCTTCGCCGAATGGACGGGCATGGACAAAGACGACCTGATCGGCACGTCCCCGCAAGACAGCCCCACGTGGCAGCTGCAAAAAGGTGTGATCAGTAGCGTCCTTGAGATGGACCGCAGGGTCGTTGAGTACGACGAAACGGTTTCCGAGGAATTTACCCGTGTGTTCGCGGACGGCCACGAACACACCATCGTCGTTTCCAAATTCCCAATCCATGACCGCGACGGCAATGTTTCGGCGGTCGGCGCCATCCGCACGGATATTAGTCAATTGAAGCAGGCGGAGGCGGCGCTTGCCCAGGAAAAGGCAATCGTTGATCGGACCCTGGCAAACACGGATCAGGGCATCCTGATGACCGACGCCGATCTTAACATCATCGCCCACAATAACCGTTATCTTGAGTTGGGGAACATGCCGTCCGACGCCGTCGAACGCCACCCCAATGTGCGGTCCCTTTTAACCTGGAATCTACGCCAACAGAAAGCCGACGAGAAAACCATCCAGGAGTTGTCCGACATTTTGGACGCCGATGACCTTGTCATTTATGAACGGACCATGCCCAGCGGCCGCACCTTGGAGGTTCGCCAAGTTCCCATGGAGGGTGGCGGCGTCGTCCGGACCCTCACCGACGTGACAGATCAAAAGGCTGTAGAACAGGCACTGGCGCAGGAAAAAGACATCGCCGAGAAGACCCTGAACAACATGGATCAGGGGATCGTCATGTTCGATTCGGCATTGAAGATTGTCGCCTATAACGACCGGTTCCGCGATCTCAGCGGCCTGCCGCCGGGCAGCATCGATGGATTTGCCGACATGAGCGAGTTGATCCGGACGAACCTGGAGCGCCAGAACGTCGATGAAGAAACCATCCGCCAACGCCTAGAATTCCTGCGCATGGACCACTATCACGTGTTTGAGCGCGGTGTGGAAGACGGCCGCGTTGTCGAAGTGCGTCATCTTCCTATGGAGGACGGCCATGTGGTCCGTACCATCACGGACATTTCGGATCGAAAGAAGGCGGAGCGGGAATTGATTGGCCTACGCGTTGCGGCCGAGGCCGCGGACAAGGCGAAATCCGAATTCCTGGCCAACATGAGCCATGAAATTCGTACGCCCATGAATGCCATCATCGGCCTCAGTGGGTTGGCCTTGAAAACAGATCTGACCGAAAAACAGGCAGACTACGTCAATAAGATCAATGGCTCGGCCAAGGCATTGCTGGGCATCATCAACGATATCCTCGATTTTTCAAAAATCGAGGCCGGCAAAATGGAATTGGAGTCGACCGAGTTTGATCTCGACGAGGTTCTCCAGGGATTGGCGGCGGTCATTTCCCAAAGGGCCGAGGAAAAGAAACTGGAGGTCCTGTTCTGGAGTGAACCGAAAGTCCCACGCGGCCTTGTCGGTGATCCATTGCGTCTCGGACAGGTGTTGGTCAATCTTGCCAACAACGCCGTCAAGTTCACCGATGAAGGTGAGATTCTGGTGCGCGTGGACGTCGTTGAACAGGGCGATGACCACGTCAAACTGCGCTTCACGATAAGCGACACCGGTATCGGTATGAATGAGGAGCAGGTTTCAAAGCTCTTTGCCGCCTTTAGCCAGGCTGACTCGTCGACCAGCCGGCGTTACGGTGGGTCTGGTCTGGGGCTGGCCATTTCAAAGAATCTGATCGAAGCCATGGGCGGCGAGATCAGCGTCACCAGTACGGAAGGCAACGGCAGCGTTTTTACGTTCACGGTGGTCTGTGGTCTGTACGAATTGGAGGACGTCGCCGTTCTCACAACGTCACTGGTGCCGAGCGAGATACGCACCCTCATCGTCGACGACAACAGTACGGCGCGGGAGGTTTTATCGGACACGGTGGCCAGTCTCAATATGCCGGTCGATAGCGTCAGCTCCGGTGCGGCGGCGATCCGCGAAGTCTCACGGGCAGCTGCCGAAAATCGCCCCTACAACCTCATTTTGATGGACTGGAAAATGCCGGAAATGGATGGTCTGGAAGCCGCCCGCCGGATCAAGGAGAACGATCAACTACCGACGCCGCCGGCGATATTTCTGGTTACGGCCTTCAGCCAGGCAGACATCCGAGAACAGACCGCCGCCATGAACCTGGAAGGGTTCCTCACCAAACCGTTGAACACCTCGGTCCTGGTCGACACTATCATGTCGGCATTTGCCAGCAACGGGGCCGCCCGGACATATGGGCCGCGGAAAACCGATGCCCGTGATGAGGCCATTGCCATCGCACCCGATATCAATGTTCTTCTGGTCGAAGACAACGAACTCAATCAAATGGTCGCCTATGAAGTGCTGAAAGATGCCGGTTTTCTTGTTCACATTGCCGGCCATGGCGGCGAGGCGTTGGCACGGGTTGGTTCCGCAAACACGGATTTCGATGCCATCTTGATGGATCTGCAGATGCCTGAAATGGATGGCTACGAAGCGACCGCTGCGATCTCAAAACTGACGGGGGGCGTCCACGCGCCAATCATTGCCATGACCGCCCATGCTATGGTCGAAGAACGCCAACGTTGCCTGGACGCGGGTATGGTCGATCACGTGAGCAAACCTTTCGATGCCCGCAGGCTGGTGCAGACGGTCAACTACTGGGCCGAACATCACCGCAGTCAATCGACAATGGCCGGGACAGCCCAATCCAATTCCATGATCAATACGCCTGTTGCAACTTCCAATGACGACAATCCGACGGTGGACGATGAGGAGGCTATCATTCAACCTTCCGGCTCAGATCAACCCGCAATGAACATTGAAGACGCCCTGGATCGTCTGATGATCCCCAAGGAAGTCCTGCAGACACTTCTCGGTGATTTCCGCACAAATTATGCCGATGCGTCGGGCAAGATCGAGGCGATGCTGGCCGATAACGCCATTGATGATGCCGAACGTGAAGCCCACAGCCTGAAAGGCGTCTCAGGCTCGCTCGGCGCAGAGGGGGTTCATCGGATCGCCGCAGACCTTGAACAGGCGATTATGGAAAATCGCACCGACGACATTTCCGGCGCACTAGCCGACTTAAACCACGAGATGGGCAGAGCCATCGCCGACATTGATGTATTTTTGGACGGAAGCGCCGCTTAATCGGCTTGCCCATCATCGGCGGCATAGGCGTAATCGCGGGCGGCACCTTCGGGACTGATCAAATTGTTGCGAAGATCGGCCAGCACCTGTTCACGGGCGCGAGCGCGCGGCGCCCCGTGCCCGGCGCCGCCCGGCGTGTGGATGATCAGCCGTTCGCCCTTTGCCACATGCTGCGTCCCCTTGCCCCGCAATCGCGTTCCGGACGCCAACGCCACGGACCCCGGCTGGCCGGTCAGGCCGCCGGCGCGGCCGCGCGGCGGATAGTTGATGCGATCAAACGCGGCCAGCAGTTCCAAATCTGCACCGATTGCGGATTCCACTTCGATAACCTGCCCAAGACCACCGCGGTAGGTTCCTGGGCCGGCTGAATCGGGCCGGTACTCTTTCTTCCAGACGACAATGGGGGCAACGGACTCGTTAATTTCCACCGGTGTGCCGCGGACGCCGGACGGGTACGCGGTCGCGGAAAGGCCGTCTTTTGTGGGCCGTGCTCCGGTGCCGCCGTTGGTCACCGCCGTGATGCAGAAAATACTGGCGTCGTTGCTGCCGCGGTCCGTATCGCCCCGGAAAGTCAGGTTCCACAAACACCCGGCCCCCTCGGCGGGGATCATTTCAGGAACCGCTTGGGCCAGGCATCCGAACACCACGTCAGGCAGCATCTGACCAATGACATGGCGCGAACAGACCGCCGCCGGGTAGGGCGCGTTGAGGATCGTGCCCTCCGGCGCTGCAACCGTAAACGGCGCCAGGGATCCGGCGTTATTGGGCACATCTGGGGAAACGATGCAACTCAGCCCGAAACAACTGTATGCCGTGGTATAGGCCATCGGCACGTTAACCCCGAACCGGCTCTGTTTCGAGGTGCCGTCGAAATCCACGGAAACACCGTCATCGGCAATGGTCAGCGACGCCACCAATTCAAGCGGCGTGTCATAGCCATCAATGGTCATGGTATTGCGAAAGGTGCCCTTCGGCAATTTGGCAATCTCCGCCATCACCGCATCGAAGGAGTTCTTGCAGATATAACCGGCCAGTTCATCCAATGCCGTCAGGCCGAATTCGTCCATCATCTCGACCAGCCGTTTGCAGCCAATGTCATTGCAGGCAGCCAGGGAATAGACATCACCTTCCGTTTCCACCGGTTGGCGGGTGTTCTGGCGAACCATGGCCAGCAGGGTCTCATCCATGCGGCCCTGGTCAGCCAACTTCAGCATGGGAATGAAAATACCCTCCATGTGGACATCCGTGCCGTCGGGGCCCGTGCCCAAGCCGCCGATGTCCGTAATATGCGCCGTGCAGGCCAACAGGGCGACCAAGGTACCATCTTGAAAACATGGCGTCGTCAGGACGAAATCATTCAAGTGTCCGGTCCCCAGCCAGGGGTCGTTGGTAATGTAGATGTCGCCTTCGTGCATGGTGTCGATGGGGAAGTGGCGGATGAAATGTTTCACCGATTCGGCCATGGAGTTGACATGGCCCGGCGTACCGGTCACGGCCTGGGCCAACATCCGGCCCTGCAGGTCGAAGACCCCGGTCGAGAGATCACCGCATTCACGGACAATGGGGCTGAAGGCCGTGCGTAACAGGGCCTGGGCCTGTTCCTCAACAACAGATATCAGCCGGTTCCACATGATTTGCATCTGGATGGTGTCAAACGCCTGGGTGATCACGAGATTTCTCCAATGCGATCCAGAACTATAAACTTATTCGCCGCGATCTGGGCGCGGAATGATGCCGGCACGAAAGTTGACGTTTCGTCCTCGGCGATGATTGCGGGTCCGTTCAACCAGGTGCCGGGCGCCAACTCGGGACGCCAATATTGGGGAACATCGGACTCTTTGCCAATCAACGGATCGAAGATCATGCGGCTTCCTGCCGGAGCCGCCTGCTTGCCGGATTCCTGGGTTGGCACCGGCGAGGTGGCTTCCGCGGCGACCGACAGGGACAGGGCCCAGGTCAGCACCTCGACTTCGGCATTCGGCAGGATGCGATGATAAAGGCGCTGGTATTGCTGATCGAAGGCATCCTGTAACAGCGTCGCGTCATCATCGCGGAGCGCCCGCACCGGCAGGGGCACGTCAATCTCGTGACCCTGACCTAGATAGCGCATGTAGGCCAGCCGTGTTTCTTCCAGATCCGCCTTGGGAGCACCGGCATCGACCACCTCACGCGCTTCGCGGCTCATTTCGTCGAAGATCAAATTAATCGACGCCGCATCGAAACTTCTGAGCCGCATGTTGCGGCTACGTACCACTTCAAACGCGACCGGCGCGCGTAGGAACCCGATGGCAGAGCCAACGCCTGCGTTGGTCGGTATGACGATCCGCCGGATCGACAATTTTTCGGCCAGCCGGCCCACATGCAGAGGCGCGGCGCCACCGAAGGCAATGAGGGTGTAGTCGCTGGCCGCCTTGCCCTGCTCCACAGCGTGCACGCGCGCCGCATTGGCCATGGTTTCATCGACCATTTCCACAACCCCGTAAGCGGCCATTTCCGCCGTCAGTCCCAACGGCTCACCGACATTTTCCTTCAAGGCAATTGCCGAGGCGTCGGGAGCCAGGGGCACCTTGCCGGCTGCGAACCGAGCCGGATCGATGCGCCCAAGATGGATATCGGCGTCGGTGATCGTCGGCTGCTGGCCGCCCCGTCCGTAGGCGGCCGGGCCTGGATCAGCGCCAGCGCTGTCAGGACCGACGGTAATCCGCCGCAGGGCGTCGACCCGGGCGATGGATCCGCCGCCGGCACCGATTTCCACCATTTCAATGACCGGAATACGAAGCGGCAGGCCGCTGCCCTTCCGGAACCGGGCCTGGCGGTCGACCTCAAACTCCCGGGCCTTCTGGGCGGTGAAATTGTCGATTAGGCAGATTTTCGCCGTGGTGCCGCCCATGTCGAACGATATGACCTTGCTGAGGTCCATCTCCTCGGCGATGCGCGCCGCCAAAATGGCCCCGCCTGCGGGACCCGATTCCACCAGCCGTATCGGAAACTTGCGCGCCGTCTCGATATTAGTCAGGCCGCCGCCCGAGGTCATCAACAAGACCGGACACTGGATGCCCAAGACAGCCAACCGCTGTTCCAGGTTATACAGATAGTTATCCATGAGAGGCCGCACAAAGGCGTTCGCCGTGGCCGTCGTCAGACGCTCGAACTCGCGAATCTCCGGACAAACTTCCGAAGCCAGCGAAATGGACAAGCCGGGCCGGGCGGCAGCAAGGATTTCTGACGTGCGCAACTCGTGATCCGGATTGGCGTAGCCGTGCAGGAATCCGATGGCGACACTTTCGGCGCCACTTTCATCCAACTCCGGCAGCAATGCCTCAACGGCCGCCTCATCCAAAGGCAGCAACACTTGACCGTGAACGTCAACCCGTTCGGGCACCGTCAGCCGCCGATGACGCGGCACCAGCGGTGCGGGTTTGTCGATGAAAACGTCATACTGGTTGTAGCGGCTCTCATAGCCGATTTCGAGGACATCGCGAAAGCCGTCCGTCGTGACAAGGGCGGTGACAGCCCCTTTGCGCTCGATGATGGCGTTGGTGGCCAGCGTCGTCCCGTGCAGCACGACATCGACGGCGCCAGCCGCAATGCCGGCGTCATCCAGCACATCTTCGATGCCAGCCAGTACGCCTTCCTCGGGGGCGGCGGGGGTGGTCAGCACCTTCGCAGTGGTCATGGCGCCGGCGGCTTCCAGGACAACATCCGTGAAAGTGCCGCCAATATCCACGGCCAGACGAACTCGATCGCTTGAAGACGGCATACCCAGGTCCGCCTCCGGCGGTTGACTACTTGGCGTACTTTCGGAAATCCGGCTTGCGCTTTTCCATGAAGGCCTTGACGCCCTCCTGGGATTCCTCGGATTCATAATAGAGCGCCAAGGCCTGCATGCCCATGGAAGAAATGCCACGCACGTGTTCCGTTGCCGCGTTGAAGGATCGTTTGGCGATGGAAATGGCTGTCGGACTTTTCTGCATGATCTCGGCGCACCAGCGCTCGACCTCCGCATCCAATTCCTCAGGCGGCACGACAGCGTTGGCGAGCCCCATCTCCAGGGCTTCCTGGGCGGTATAGCGGCGGCAAAGATACCAGATTTCGCGCGCCTTCTTTTCACCCACGACCTGGGCCAGATAGGCGGTGCCGAACCCCGGATCAACGGAGCCGACGTTTGGCCCCACCTGACCGAATTGAGCGTTTTCCGATGCGATGGTCATGTCACAGATGGCGGCCAGCACATTGCCGCCGCCGATGGCATAACCTTGCACCTTGGCGATAACCGGCTTCGGCACGTCGCGGATCACGGCTTGCAGTTCCTCAACGGGAAGCCCGACCGTGCCGCGGCCGTCGTAGGACCCTTCGTGGGCCGATTGATCCCCGCCGGTGCAAAAGGCCCTCTCGCCGGCGCCGGCAAGAACGATAACACCGACGCTCTTGTCCCAGCCCGCCTTGTTGAATGCGTTGATCAATTCTTCGCAGGTTTGACCCCGGAAGGCATTCATCTTGTCAGGACGGTTGATGGTGATGGCGACGACACCGTCGGCTTCGCCGTAGAGGATATCTTGATATTCCATGGTTCTGATCCTATCCGTTCATGGTCAAGCCGCCGGACACGCTCAGCACCTGTCCGGTAATAAAGGCCGCGTCGTCGCTGGCCAGAAAGGCGATGGCGCCCGGCAGGTCTTCCGGCTCCCCCAGGCGGCCCATGGGCACGGCGCGGCGGAAAGCTTCGGCCAATTTTTCCGGGTTGGCCGCCTCCGCCATGACGCCGTCAAGCAAGCCCGTTTGCGTCGGTCCGGGGCAGACCACATTGAAGGTGATCTGTTGGCGGGCATGTTCGCGGGCCAAGGTTTTCGATAGCCCGACGATGCCCGCCTTGCATGCCGTATAAACGGCCTCGCCCGACGATCCCACGCGGGCCGCATCGGAGGCTACATTGACGACCCGACCGCCGCCACGCTCACACATACCGGGCAAAACGGCATAGTGGGTATGCAGGGCACCTTTCAGATTTATGGCGATGATTTTTTCCCATAGGTCGGGTTCGGTTTTCAGGAATGGCCGGAACACATCCCAGCCGGCGTTGTTGACCAGAATATCGATGGGGCCGGCCTTGGTTTCCGTCTCCGCAACACCGGCAACGACGGCGTCATAGTCGGTGATATCGCAGGCCACGGCGACGGCGGTACCCCCGGCACTGTTAATCGTTTCAGCCATGGCTTCCGCCGCACCGAGGTCAATATCCCAGATAGCCACCTTCGTACATTCATCGCCGAAACGCCGGCTAACAGCGGCGCCGATGCCATTGCCGCCGCCCGTGACGATCGCCACTTTGTCCTTCAACCCACGCATTTTCCGCCTCCTATCTCAATCCTGGTGCCGGTTTACGGCTTCAGGTTATGGTATTGGTCCATGGGCTCTCAAGCCCCCGGCTTTTGAATTGTCATTCCAGTCTATTGAATTACACCTTTCGGCCGGCATTTTCATTGACCCATGCGCTGGCATTTCCGACAATTGGGTTCATAACTACCTTTATTCATTTATCAGGAGGTCAATGTGTCGGAAGAAGCACCCGAGGAATATTTTGCGGATCTGATTTCCAACGTCTCCCACGCCAATGGAGTTTTCCGCCTGACCTTCGCACAACAGGAAGTGGAAAATACAGTTCGGCCCGTCGTCAAGATACTTATTCCCGCCAATCAGCTTCAGAACGCGGTCCGCAGCATCACCGGCGCCGCCAATGAGATTCGCGAGAAGGTTCAAGCTCAAATGGATGAGGGCGGCGATGCCGCAGATGGTGATGCCGCCACGACCGGCGACGACACCATGGGTGAGCCGGACGCAGAGGACAAATCGGCGTCGAAGCGCGGCAAAAAGTAACCACGCTCACCGTTCCTGAAAGGCGCTCCCCATGGAATACCGTATGGGGTCAATGACATACTGTAGGACCGTACGCTGACCGGTGTGGATACTGGCCATGACCTGCATGCCTGGAAACAGCTTGTACTTCACCTTGCCGCTTTCGAAGTAGCTTTTCTCCGTTTCGATTCGCACCTTGTAATAGGGCTGGCCTTCCGGGGACATCAGCGTGTCCGGGCTGACGTTGACGACGCTGCCGTCCAGGCCGCCGAAACGCATGGCGTCGGCAGAGGCCAATTTGATCACGGCCACCTGCCCGGGCGCCACATAACCGATATCCTGGGTCGGCAGCTTGGCCTCGATAATCAACCGGTCGCCGGCCGGCACGATATCGGCAATGGGATCACCGGGCCTAAGCACACCGCCCACGGTGAACACATGCAAAGTCTTGATGACGCCTTCGATGGGCGATTGCACATTGGTCCGCCGCGAGCTGGCTTCAAACTTTTTCACCCGGGCATTCAGCTCGGCGAAATTCAAACGGGTTTCATCCAGCGCCGTTTGATTTTCATCGTCAAAGGCGTTTTTGATGTTTTCCAGTTCCGCGTGGGCTTCACTCAAGGCCAGCTTGGCGCGTTTCAAGGACGCCCGGTCAGTGTCGATGGCGCCGCGCAACTGCCTGGATTCCTTCAATAAATCTAGATGCTGGAAACGGTTGCTCAGATTGTCTTTCATTAACGCTTCGCTGATTTTGACCTGCTCATTGACCAATTTCAGACTTTGCCCCGAACTGTGGATGCGGGTGTTGATCTCGGTAATCTCCTGCTTGCGTTGGGCCACGGCCTGCTCTTGGCGCAACACCTCGCCGACGTGACGCCGCCGGCGTACCTGGAAGCGGGTCTTCGCCTGGCTCACCAAGGCCGGATGACTGTGGTTCAGGGCCTGTAGGAAGGTCGGATGGCTGGCACCCGTGGTCAGGGCGAGTAGCCGCGCCCGGTCA
>Ga0114932_10002046_pt1 | contig 21913 bp, 39 predicted proteins | sample 2SBtaG_2_FD_87286 | JGI IMG/M metagenome (GOLD analysis project Ga0114932, IMG submission 87286) | Deep subsurface microbial communities from Kolumbo volcano to uncover new lineages of life (NeLLi) - 2SBTROV12_ACTIVE470 metaG | ecosystem: Environmental > Aquatic > Marine > Volcanic ...
AAGGCTACTGGTGAGAGATTAGATATAGTAGATCAGCTATCCTATAAATACCCAGACTTATGTTTTTCTATTGGTGGAGAAATAAGTATTGATATATATCCAAAAGGAAAAGATAAATCTCAAATCCTAAAAGATATGACGGGTGAATGTATATTTTTTGGCGACAAGTGCAGTAAGGGTGGTAACGATTTTGAAATATCAATTATGGTAAAGAGAAGTTATAACGTATCAGATTGGAATCAGACTGAAGAAATTTTAAGAGCCTTCAGCTTATCAAATGAAATTTGATAATATGCTTGACACATTAATATAAACTTAGATAACATATAGACATACTATACAAATAAGAAAGGCCGGTTATGAAACAATATAGATACCAATGCTGCGGGTATATAGTGTCTGAGAGATTTGAGGACACTCATTGTAGACAGTGTGGAAGACTATCACCAATCCTTGAAGAAGTAGACAAAGAAGAGATGGTATACATGATTCCTCCTGTAGGTCACTCTGGAGATGAGTCTCAAGAAACCAGAGAATGGGGAAACTTCAAAATTCTTTTAGATGAACCAAATGTAAAAATAAAAAAGATAACTGTTAATCCAAACAGTAGGCTTAGCTTACAATTACATAGACATAGAAGTGAGTGGTGGAAGGTAATTAAAGGTCATGGAATGGTGCAGGTTGGAGCCAATGAATGGCTTCTCGAAGAAGGAGATACTGTAAACATAGGTAGACTTGAGGTTCATAGAATAACTAATGACACAGACTTTCCATTAGTGTTTGTAGAGGTTCAAAGCGGCAAGTGTGTGGAAAATGACATCATAAGAATAGAAGATGATTACGGAAGAATTAAATGAGATTCTATAGCTTTAGACAATCAGCTACATCACCAGAAAAAATCAGAATAGAACTTTCTAAAAAAGAGTTAGAGCAAGTTGTTAATGAAGTAGCTCGCATTAGGCACAAATTATACAAAGAAGAAAATAGAAAGACTAAAGATGAAGTATCTGATTAAGTGCTGCGAAAGAATTGTTAATGTGGACAACAAGCCTCTGTTCTGTTTAAGATGTGGTGTTACGAAGCCTGATCTTGAAATTTTAGATGAACAAGAGAGTGATAAAGAAATATTTGATAAGGTGTGGCCTCACATAGAGGCTTATCAAGAATTAGCTAGTAGATATGGAATAGATGATGTTTTTCAAGACAACGGTGGAAAACTCTTACAGGTTTTATTGGCAACGGGATTAGAAAACCTTTCTGGTCGTGAAGGTAATGATGCAAAAGATAACTCTGGAAATGAGTATGAATTAAAATCTGTAAATATTAATCTTGTGAATAGTTTTTCAACTCACCACCATATGAACCCAAAGATTATAGCAAAGTACCGAAAGGTTGATTGGATTTTTGCAGTTTATTCTGGAATTCAAATGCTTGAAATATGGAAGCTAACACCTGATGACTTGGAGTTTTATTATGACAAGTGGGAAACAAAATGGCATAATGATGGTGGTAAAGACATCAACAATCCCAAAATACCATTAAGGTATGTAAGGGAAAATGGTAGTTGCTTATACGAAAGAGATGGTGATGATTAATGAGTGCGCTGTTAGCAGGTATCACAGCTTGGTTTATAGAAATTGCTGTAGCCATTATAATGATCTTGGGTCTAAAGCATGAAGAAAACAAAGTTATAAAAAGAAGGCAACAAGGTAAGAAAAATGGAGAGTAACTTGGAGCGGTATAAAGATCTTTTCAGAGGATTTAACATACATATGTCAATCATATGCGACTTAGAGCAGGGTGGCAAGATTACTGAGAGAGAGGCTTATAAGCAGATTAAAGACTTATATAAACAATTCAAGTTCTGTTATAAAAAGAGTAAAAGCAATAATGAGTAGAGTAGGCGTTATATCTGGATACTTTAATCCAATACACAGTGGCCATATAGATTATATTAAGTCAGCATCGTTGATGTGTGATGAGCTTATTGTAATTGTGAATAATGATAAACAGGTGGAGCTTAAAGGCAGTACGCCATTTCAGGGAGAGCAGGAAAGATTTAAGATTATATCAAATGTAAAGGGTGTTTCTAGGGCTTTTCTATCAGTCGATAATGATAAGACTGTTTGTAAGTCACTTAGGATAATTTACAATATGTATCAGGATAATCCGTTCTTTGATAGTCTTATCTTCTGTAATGGAGGAGACAGGAAAGAAGGTGGTGTTCCAGAGGATGTAGTAGCAGAAGAATTTGATGATATGATAATGGTATATAATGTAGGCGGTGAGAAGATACAGTCTTCAAGCAATTTACTTGAAAGTATTAATAATGATTAGCAAAACAAAAGCTGAAGATATAATAACATGTGACTCTTATAAGCCGATGTGTGATTTTATATATGATTATGATAATCTAACCTCAACGCCTGAAAGTGGGGTTATACATGTACCTACAGATCAGCTAGACAGATTTATAAAAACAAATGGTAACAATGGTAGGGAATATACCTTAGTTAGTTCAAAGAGTGACTTTGGTGTTTTTTATCAGCATGAGTCTCCGGTTTGGATGGATATGGTTAGATGGTTAACTATGGTTCCGTATCTAGAAGAATCTAATATAGAACAGATAGGATACAATGACCTTACAATACAAACAAGATGTGATTTATCAAGATGTAATCCAAATGATAAATATTCCATAAAGTGTTGGTCTTACACTAACGCTACATTTAATAAAATCCCATCTAATATAAAGAATTGGTTTCTGACAAACTGTATGATAGATGAAGCTGAGGGTCTTCCCTTTGGAATAATGGATAAAACTCAGGATGATATGGCAAACGCTTATACTCAAGATAAGCCTAATATGCTGTATGTAAACTTCCAACTAAACAACGTCGATAGAAAAACACTCATGGATTATTTTCTAGCGTCAAGTCTTAATTGGGTAACTGTGAGAAACGAATCAATACCATTCAAAGATTATCTATCAGAGATGGCAAGCCATAAGTTTATATTATGTCCTGACGGTAATGGGCCAGATTGTTACAGAACTTGGGAGGCTTTATATGCAGGATCAATCCCTATAGTTTCTAAAAGTAAAGCTACGTCTTTCTTTAAGGACTTACCAGTATTAATTTTAGATGAGAGCAATGATGTCGATTACAATTTCTTAGAAACAAAATACAACGAGATCATGTCTATGGACTGGGACATGGATAAGATAACCAAGTCATATTGGCAATCAAGGTTCACCTCGTAACAGCTTAACTACCCTGATCTGATTTTTTTTGAAAAACATTAAATTTTACCTTGACTCATGACCGATAAGTATTATACTTAGATGTTATTTGAAATAAGGAACTAACCATGCACCAACATTACGATAACAATGACCATGATGGACTCGAAGACGAAGAGCTAAGCAAGGCTCTAGAAGAGTTAATCCAGCTTGGTTTTGCAGAAGCGTTAATTGGAGAAGATGGAGAGTTCTATTTTAGATTAACAAAAGAAGGTTACGAATTAGCTGAAGACATGCACAAGAGAAAAGGTAAAAAAGATGATGAAGATAAAAGAGAACTTTAAGAGTATGGTTGTTTGCACAGGCTGGTGTTTAACAGGTTGTGTTTCAGGTGTCGTCGTCGTGATGGCAGGGAAGATTATTTTAGGAATTGTGAAATCTGGGCTTTTTTCTTCTTGACAAAAGCTGTGCTTTTGGTATAATAGGTTTTACAAGTTAGAAGTTTTACTTTACGAGGGGTTTGACATGGCAAAAAAACAATGTCCTGATTGTGGTTTAATGGTTGGTGTTAGAACTAAGAACTGTCCTGATTGCGACCACAAATTTTTAATCAGGAAAAGGGGTGCAAGACCTAAGCAAGTAGAGTGGACTGAACTTAAAAGAGGAGATCTTATTAAATGTGTTCAGGGAACTGGGCCGTATTGGATTAACAAAGAAACTGGTGAAAGAGTTGGTTTCAATTTTAGAGGAAAATATAAAGTAGCTTTTCTAGACCGTAAAGGTATTGGTGCTTACCCAGAAAAAAATAAAACCGAGAGTGGTTTTTGTTACATATACATGGGTAAGCCAAAGTTCTCTAAAGAAACAGGTATACATAGCCGTCCTCATAAAATTTTAGGTATAAATACAGAGGCAACTATTATACAGAAAACAAAGTCTAGAAAAAAGAATATTACTAAAAGTCAAGATATAGATACGGAGGAGCTTAATAACTTAATTCAAGCTATTTCAAATGGAAAATCAAAAAGCATTATACAACTATCATCCAGTTAGATCTGGAAATAGATACAAGATTGTAGAATCTGGCGTTGACTTTTATAAAGTAAAAGCTAGAGGTTCTTTATACATTGTTCCCTCGTGGGTGTTTTATCAAGAGGATAAAAGTGAAAAGAAAAAACAAAAAAGGAATACCTCTAAATACAAAAGAGAACGTGGCAATCGTCGCTAAGGCAGTTGTCTCATCAATGAGTAATGACCAAAAAGATAATTTTATTCGGGATCATCTATCTTCTTTGATGTATACTATGCCAACTGTATTTTATGGTTTTTATAAAGAGTATTTTATGGAAGATTAGAGGCAGATTAGCTTTATCACCCTCATGTATCTTTCGAGAACTTCTGATATTTCAACAGAAAACTTTTGACCAGCTTTCATACAAAGAGTAGCCTTGATTTTTTTCATAGCTAAATGACAAGCATCATCTGGATCTGTTCCTTGAACTTTTATCCAATATGGGCCTTTTAAAGCCTGTTTAATTCCTATGCTTTTAAGTTCATCAAATACAGATTTAAGTTCTAATTGTACTCTGTAGTTTCGAGTCTGCTGATTTTTCATTTGGAATTCTCATCGTTGGAGCTTTTGGTGAACTATTCATAGGAACATAAATATGATTATGTATATATGTGGGAGGTGTCCCGTCAATTTGCCTTTGAACTTCTCTAGCACAAAGGAACCCAAGAGAAAATATCAATAAGTTGTAACACATAATTTTAATAAAATTTTTCATAACTAACCCCTTTCTTTATATAATACACCATTATGACAAACGAAAAAAATGAAAATAGAAAAGAAAAGGTAATACGTCAGGTTTTAGATGTAACCGGAGAAATTGACAATCTTCATGAAATAAAGGCATCAAATGTTTTTGGTAATAATTGGAGGTTAGATATATGGTGTTGGTATTTACATCCTAACACACTGGAAAGCACTAGAGCTTATAGAATAGAGTATAGCTATTTTATAACTATAGATGAAACTGGATCAATACTAGAATCAACACCAGAACTTGGTAAAAAGAGTACAATGGGATCTGTTAATAGAAAATTACCTACAAGAGGTTTATTATAAATGAATCAATTAAGCCTATTCAATGACCGTATACATAAAGGTAATGAATCCGGCAATAGAACTTGTAGTAAATGCAAGAGGAGTCTCTCCAAAAAACATTTCTCCAAAAGGGGAGGAGAGAATTATTTAAGAACAGAGTGCAAGAGTTGCAATAAGACTTTAAGCAAAAGAAGAAAAGAACTTAGGGAGATACATGGGAATCCTCCAAGTGACTATAAATGCCCTATTTGTGAAAGAACCGCAATAGAATGTTCAGGGGAAGGTAGCAATAAAGCATCAGCATTTGTTATCGACCATTGCCACATAACAGATGTCTTCAGAGGTTGGTTGTGTCATAAATGCAATAGAGGTCTTGGAGCGTTCAATGATAGTGTTGAGCAACTAAACAAGGCCATAAACTATTTATTAAAGTGAGAGAGCAAGGATCAGAAGATGAAATTTGAAGTACATAACTGCGTCACAAGAGAACAGCAAATGGCAATTAGTAGAGCGGTATACCAAGCAATGAGGAGTCGTGGGTTTGTCGATGGCTGTTGGTCTTGGTCTATTGATATAGACTGGATTCCACTCGAACCACAGGAAGCTGGTTCCATTGCAGATTTTCCACCATTTCTTGACGATGTATGAGTAGGAGATATTATAATTGATACCGGAATGGAATGACTATCTTTTAACGCAGGCCTTTCTAGTTGCCCAGAGAAGCCCAGACAAGCAGACTAAGTGCGGTTGCGTGATAGTCAATACAAAGAATCAAATAGTAGGACAGGGCTACAACGGCTTTCCTAGAGGCTTAGACGACGATGTTTTACCAAAGGTTAGACCAGATAAGTATGACTGGATGATACACGCAGAAGTAAATGCTGTATTGAATTCAAATATAAATTCATGTAGTTTAGAGGGTTGTACAGCATACATAACAACCAACCCTTGTTTTAATTGCACAACACTTATGTGGCAAGCTGGAATAAGAGATGTTGTTTTTGCTACAAATTTACAGCACAAACCTTCTATGCTTGAAAACGAGAATTACATAGAGCTAATGGAGAAATTCATAGAGCTATCTGGAATGAGAATGACTCATCACCATGTAAATTTAAATTTTTTAGCTTTTAAGGTTGACGATTGGCGACTCGGTAATATATAATACATGCAGTTGGCCGGAACAAATTACACTTTTTTTATTTAATAGGAGTTTCAAATGTCAGATTTGAATTTAGTTGCATTGGCCGGAAGGCTAACAAAAGACCCAGAAGTTCGTACTATCAAAAGTGGTACGTCTGTTTGTGACATCAGTATTGCTTGCAATCGTCGTAAAACAGATGAAGCAGACTTTTTTGATGTTACTTTCTGGGGAAAGACAGCGGAGACAGCAGGTAGTTATCTTAAGAAGGGTCGTTTTATTACTCTTCAAGGACATCTAAAGCAAGAACGCTGGGAAACAGAAGATGGATCAAAGCGAACTAAAGTTGCTGTTGTAGCTGAAAGTTTTAACTTTGGGCCTGATGGAAGCACTAGTAATGGAAATGCACAACAGTCTAAAGCGTCAAAGGCTGTTGCTGATAATCATGTAGAAGATGACGCAGTACCGTTTTAAGGAGTTTTTTGAATGTCAATTTCAAAAGGATCAACAGTTCGTCTTAAAAATGTTAAAGGTGTTCCGACACGCTATCATGGACGTACTGGGACTGTGGTTTCACGACCACAAAACAACAATCGAATTGTTGTGGAAGTAAGTGCTAGAGAAAAAGGCAAGCCTAATCAGACTCGTCTTCTGGCTCTTAACACTAGAGAGGTACGACCTACTATGTAGGTTTCCAAATAGGGATTGGTTGGGGACTTCCTCAACCTCTCCTAGTTTGGGGGTGAAAACGGTTTCGACTGGTTATTAAAGTATTAATTGCATGTAGTAGTTGAACGAATGGCTACTTAAAAAATCGTTCAAACTTTTTAAGTGCAGAAGAGAATTTCTCACTAGCCGCCTAGCGGCAGGGGCTTCATGAGCCTTTTAACCCAATCATGAACGGGCTAGGTCGCGCCTAGATAGAGGCTTCACTACTTGAATTATCAGTGAGATGATGGTATGCCATCTGACTCCGATAATCGGATAGCTTTGTATAATTATGCGAAAAAATTATACTAAACATGTAGATATTACTATGGAAGTAATTCAGGACGCGGGTTCGATTCCCGCCGCCTCCACTATCATACAGACCCTTATGTGGTGTATATTATAATGTATACATGTAAAAGGGGGTTTAATATGTTTTACAAAAAAATATTGGTTTTGATATGTTTACTATTTTTAGTTTGTTTTCCGAGAGTATCATCAGCAGGAATGGAAGAAGTTGGTGATGCAACTTGTAGAATATCCACAGGCGTTTCGTCAGGCACAGGTATAATATTTAAAGAAAACGAAGATGAGCTTTTTATACTTACTGCTGCTCATGTACTTTTAGATGATAGAGGTTCTCCTCAATTAAACCTTTCCGTAAAGTTATATAATTCTGGAAAGATTTCACACGCCATACCAGCATACAATGTCGTTGCTCATTATATGCCAACAACCACTTTAGACATAGCTGTTATAAAAATTAAAAAAGCAGATCTTCTAAATTACCCAAAGCCAGATGTTATACCATTGGCAGAAAAAGATTATGAGATTAAAGAAGGAGACACAATACTTTCTTTTGGGTGTCCTCAAGGCTTTTGGCCGTCAGGATGGAAAGGCAATGTCTTGCTTGCAGAAAAAGGTAGAACTGTTTTTAGACCTTATGCAATTCCCGGAAGAAGTGGCTCTGGAATTTTTGACAAAGAAGGTACAAAGGTAATAGGAATAATTATATGGAGAAGCGGCACAGCGGTTCCTCTGGGTTTGATTCATGCCATTCTGGAAACACACGGAATATAAACATGTGTGACCATGAAGACCAGTTTGGTGTTTGGTGTTCGAGACCAGCAGAGTACGTTTTAGAAATAAGAGATGTAGAATATCCTATGTTCTTATGTAAACAATGTTTGTTTTTATACAATGAAGATGATTCTAAGGTTAGAGTTTTAAAATGATAAAAAAATATTACGTTACATGTGGTGAGTTAAAATGTGTAACGCACGCATACGGTGGCCCTCAAGCAATCTTTATAGCTTTTGACAATATTTTTAAGGAAGGAATAGATAAGCTATCGACTATAATTAGGGTATCAGAAAGAGGACATGATAAACATGAGGATGACGAATTGTTTTTATTAGCGGATATGTTTGCTCTATGGATATTAAGTAAACACAGTGGAATAGAAAACTATGGTGGAGAAAACTATGGATTATAATAACAAGAAGAAGTTTAGGAAGGAACAGAGGAAGAAACAAAGAAAGAAGATGGAGGCAAAACAGAAGAGGAGTTCTCTTATTCAAGAGAAAAAACAAAAAAGGTTGGAACAAAAGATTATCTATAAGTTTAGAGATAGGATTAAACCTTACGTTAAACCGCAGGAGGAAAGCGATGTTTGATTTACAACAGGAAGAATTAAAACTAATTAAAGTTAAGGCTCTTGATGAAGAAGCAACAATTCCCCAAAAATCACATCCTTCTGATGCTGGTTTTGATATATTCACAACAGAGTCTCATACAATAAAATCTGGGGAATCTCATTTATTTTCAACAGGAATTGCTTGTGAAATTCCTTCTGGTTACTGCGCTCTACTTTGGGACAGATCTAGCTTAGGCTCTAAAGGCGTTCATAGATTAGCTGGTGTTATTGATAGTTCTTATAGAGGTGAATGGAAAGTATGCCTCATAAACCTAAGCGATAAAGACTATGAAGTTGAATCTGGAGATAAGATTTGTCAGGCTATTATTCAAAAAGTAGAATACTTTGATTTCGATCCTGTTGACGAACTATCCGATACCGATAGAGGGCAAGGAGGATTTGGCTCCACAGGAAGATAGAAATAAAATTTCTTTTTTCTAAAGTTTTGGTCTTGACAGGTCGATCATATATTGTATAATGATAGAAATGAAGCGATTAAAACCAACTAACTACGATGTCTACCCAGTATACACATGCCCGCGCTGTGATGCTGAGTGGCAACAAACGATTGAAGAAACGGTGTTCCCTTCGGGAGTCCTGTGCTACTGCGGGGAGCGTCTTTCTTTTGAACCTATCGCTTCTGTAGAAGTTGTGGCTTGTTTTGTCAAGGCTTCTACTAAAAAAACTAATGCGCTTGAAGACAAACATGATGATAGTTTTGATTACAGTGAAGTAGTATCAACACTTATCGGTTTAGGCTTTTCTAAAAAAGAAGCAGTCAAGTGTGTCGAGGAAAACACTGATGATTATATTTCTTCTTCGGAAGAACTTTTGGAAGTAATTTTGTCAACTAGCTTGAGGGGTTAAGCATGGCTATTGTATCACGACCTAATATTAAGGTTAAAACATCTGAGACTTTTGAGTCACAAAACTTTCGCATAGAAAGCTCTCCAGAGGCTTTCCGTATTCTTTCTGATGGTCTTTATTCTAATAAGATAAAAGCTGTAATTAGAGAGCTATCAACAAATGCTGTAGATAGTCTGGTTGATGCTGGTACAACTGATTTTGGTTTTGAGGTTCATCTACCAACATCACTGTCTCCTGAGTTTTATATTAGAGATTTTGGTACGGGTCTGTCACATGAGGATGTTGTAGGATTATATACAACATACTTTTCTAGTAATAAAACAGATTCAAATGACTTTACAGGACAATTAGGTCTAGGGTCAAAATCACCATTTGCTTACACAGACAGCTTCACTGTAACATCTTTCTTCAATGGTATGAAGCGTATTTATAATGCTCATATAAGTGAGTCTGGCTATCCAGCAATCTCACTTCTTTCTGAAGGTGTATGTTCCGATAAAAACGGAATTGAGATTCGCTTTCCTGTGAAGGGCGAAGATGTTTATAATTTTGAGTCAGAGGCTGTTGAAGTATATTCACACTTTAATATATTGCCAAGTTTTATAGATAAGACTATTGAAATAGAAAAACCTGAAGTCTTACTTGAGGGCGAAGGTTGGTATATTTATGAGAGCAAGGCTCGTGGCCGTAGTAGACAGGCGTTTGCTACTATGGGAAATATTGCATATCCTATCTCTCAGTTTGATTCTGAAAATCCAGCACACACCAATCTTTTAGAAACTGGAATTGTAATAGATTTTAACATTGGTGATCTACATATAACTCCTAGCCGTGAATCTCTTTCTATGACAAAAAGAACTATTCAAAATTTAAAGTCTAGATTGGATATTGTCATCTCGGAAATTAAAACTGAGGTACAAAGCTATTACGACAAATGCGATGATCTGTGGGACGCTAGGTGCAAGACATCAGAACTTTTTGGTAGCTGGTCTAGCCCTCTGTATCATCTAGGGAGTGTGTGTAAGGCATCGGATATTACATATAAAGGCGAGACTATTGTTATAAGCAATGATGTTCTTGTTGAGGTAAAAGGCACTTCTATTTGGAGGTTTAGTCAGAACTATAACAAGGTGGTATCGAGAGAGTCGTTATCAAGAATTAAATGCAATCGTGATTTGAAGATTTTTGTAGACGATCTTTCTGGAGCAGGTGCATACAGCAGGTGTCAAGAGTGGGTAAAAAACAACGGTGTTGAATGTTATTTAGTTCGTTTTACCAGTGATGGTGTCAAGAATGATGCAAAAGTATCAAATGAATTTCTTGAATCTACAGGCATGAATTACTCGATGCTATCTCTGGTAAGTGAACTACCTAAACCAGTAAGGTTTGGACGTAGGTCTGCCGGTACTGGTGTTAGGAAAGATAAGGTTCTTAAGTTTGACCATAGTTCTTCTTATTCTAGTAAGAGTGACCATTGGGACTCTTGTGAGGTTGACTTTGACAACGGAGGTGTCTATGTAGAAATTAGTAGGTATAACCTAGTTGACCATATCTTTGATCTTTCTGCTCTAAGATCACTACGCTCTGATTTGAACTTACTTCTTGATGATGGTGGACTTGAAATATACGGAGTTAAAACAGCTTCTATCAATAGATATAAAGAAAGTGATAATTGGATTGAACTAAAGGACTATGCTAAAGAGCAGTTGGAAATCCATAAAGAAAAACATGAAGCAGTAATTAGAATGGAGGTTAATTCACAGGCTTTAGGTGATGTAGATTTTCACTGGAAATCTTTTGAAAAATTAGAAGAGCATTTAAGTCAAGGAGCGTTAAAGAGTTTTTGTCTTAATATCAAAGAGATGGAGAAAAGTTTAAAAGGTGAACAACCCTATCTTTCGGATGTTAAGAATATAGCGGAGAAGTTTGAATTGGAATTAGGTTATGAAATAGAACCTATTTTAACAACAGAAAAGTTGGAGAGTCTTTATGAAGAATTTTTTGAAAAATACGAAATCCTCAAAATCACATTTGCAGCAGCAGGATACTGGTCGCGTGGGGCATATGACAGCTTTGACGAAGAACATTGGAAAATCGTTGCGAAGTTTGTGGAAGAACGAAGCTAACGAAGATATAATTAAACAAGAACATAATTTTGGTGAGGGAAATCAAATGGAACGTGTAGCTTTTATTCAATCTGGATCTGGTGTAATCACACTTCTTATCGGTCAAGAAGCATTTACTGTAGCAACAGATCATCCAAACTATCTAAAAATTGCTCAGTGCATGTCTGATAGAAATTCTGAAGAATTAAGAACTCTACTTGATGTAGAAGAGTATGTAGAAAACTATTCTGAAGGCAGTATCAAGATTCAAGAAGGCCTGTTTATGTATGATGGGTATGAACTTCATAATACTCTTACAGACAGAATCATGAAACTTATGACCGCCGGACATGAGTTCAAGTACATGCTTAACTTTCTAAATAATCTAATGGAAAACCCTTCTGGTAGAGCTGTTCAAGAACTATACACTTTTCTAGAACATCGTAGTCTGCCAATTACTGAAGACGGGTGTTTTCTAGCCTACAAGTCCGTCACAGAAGATTTTAAGGATTGGTATAGCCAAACATTTGATAATAGTGTTGGTCAAAAAGTATCTATTCCTAGAAATCGAGTTGATGATAACTGTGAACAGGGTTGTTCATACGGGCTACATGTCGGAGCTATGGATTATGTAGGTAGCTACGGTGGCGATGACAGTAAGGTTGTAATCGTTAAAGTCAACCCAAAAGACTGCGTGTCAGTACCTCTTGATGAAAACCATACTAAACTTCGAGTATGCTCATATGAAGTTGTTGATACTTATGAAGGTGATCTTGAGAATATCTTATACAAGTCGGAAGTTGGCAATGTGGAAGAAATAAGAGGTATGTTTGATAACCTTTTAGCATCACACTGGGAAGATGAATATGACTATGAATATGGAGACGAATAATGGTAAGTAAAGATGAAATGGCTAAGGCTTATATCGAACAAGTTAAGCAACAGCTAGACCAACTAAAACAGCAGGTGTCAGCTATAGAAGAACACCTGAAAGATTGCGAAGGCACTCTAGAAGAAAATAATGGCTAACCCCCTCGCCAGCGGGAGTCGTCAATCTTAGGATCGGCGGCTCTCGTATTTTATACAAAAGGCCTCATAGTTCAACGGATAGAACATCGGTCTTCTAAACCGACAATGTGGGTTCGATTCCTACTGGGGCTACTTACCAAAGAGAATGTAAGATGGAACTAAAAGAATTAAGAACTAAAATATCTGAACTGTCTCCAGTGTCAACAGGACATGAGTTTTGGAGATTAGTTAGAAATGACTTTAGAAATTGGATCATGAGTTTTGACCCAAGTAATGGTAACTTCAGAAATTCACAGGCAGTCGGAATGACTATGGAAACAGGTCAGGCTGAATATATATTAGAAAAAGAACTTCCCTTTATTAACGACAGAATTAAGTCTGTGATAAACAAGCGTGAAGATGGTAGTCATGAAGGAAACATGAGTCACCATGCTTACCACTTATCCAAATTTGAACAACACTCCGGTAAAGATGTTAGTTCATTATCATCTGTTTTTGAGTATGGTGCTGGGTATGGAAATACATGTGAAATAATTCATAAGCTAGGGTTTAATGGTGACTATTATATAAGAGACTTTCCTGAGTTTTGCCTATTGCAACAGTTTTATCTAGAGGAAAACAATATTGACACTTCTAAGATAGTCTGGAATCCATCTGAGACTCCTGAAGTTGATTTGTTTATTGCTGAGTGGTCTTTAAGTGAAACACCTCATGAAGAAAGAAAGAACTGTGGATACGAGAAGTGTGCTACAAACTATCTACTCGCATTTCAACACAGCTTTAAAGAGGTTGAAAACTATTTTGATACAGTTCAGAATATGGATTACTTTGACTCATTCAAGAATAACAATTCGTCTTGCATGATTTGGTACTACGAAAGAATAGAACACATGCCAAACAGTTCTTATTTAATTGGGTACAGCTAAATGAACTTAACATTTGGTATAATAACATATAGAAGTGAGAATGGAAATGTTGACAAATCCATAGACTCAATCGAAGCACAAGGTATGAGTGACTACGAAATCATAGTAGTCGGAGATTACACAGGGTTTAGAAAAAATAAAAACGTAAAGGTAATACCATTTGATGAGTCGGTAAAGGCTGGGTGGATAACAAGAAAGAAAAATATAATAACCGAAAATGCAACGAATGAAGTAATTGTTTATTGCCATGACTATATAAGATTTTGCGAAGGCTTCTATCAAGGGTGGGAGTCTTTTGGTTATGACTGGGACTTGGCGATGAACATTATTACAAATACAAATGACGAGAGGTTCAGGGATTGGGTTGTATGGGACGATCCTCAGTTTGGGGCAGGGAGAACTATCAGGGAAAGCTGGTGTCCTGAAGGAAGAAGATTTGAAGGAAGGCCTTATCTTCCTAGTTACGATTATGACAAAACTAATTATATGTATATATCCGGAGCCTATTGGTTAGCAAAGAAGTGGGTAATGGAAGAAGAACCGTTGAATGAAAGCCTTAGTCAGTGTCAGGGTGAGGACGTAGAGTGGTCAAAAAGAGTCTTGTCAAAATACAAATATGCAATGAATACAAACTCTGAAGTTCAACTTATGAGGTATAGAGACAGGGGCTTTAACGTAATATGAGAATAAAGGTATATATAGTTACATACAGAAATGATAATGTTCTCAATCAGTGCCTATGTCATCTGTACGAAAGCGATGCAGTTAATTATGACCTGAGTACCCATATAGTGAACAACTATGGCATACTAAGAGATATAAATATAGATAATGAAAAAATATATGTCATAAACAACCAAACAAGGCCTGACTGGTCTCATGGCCATCTTGGAAGGAACTGGAATGAGTGTCTAATTGATGGGTTCAGAGATTTAAATAACCCAGATTGTGACCTAGTTGTTCTTGTTCAAAATGATACTGTTATACAAAGGGATTGTTTCTCAAAACTAATAGAACATCATAAAGACTATGATTTTATTCAAGCAGGTGTTGGGGATCAGTTCATGAGCTTCACACCACAAGCGGTCAAGATGATAGGTATTTTTGACGAAAGATTCTGTAGGGTAAACCAAGAGACAGATTATTTCAAAGCCGCCGTTTCTTTTTTTGGAGAAAGATCAAGCCTGAATGATGCTCATCACTTGAGAATTAATAACCCTATAGATGATTTCTCCAGAGAGGTCAATGCTACTTGGAAAAGAAGAACTGGTTTTAATGGAGCTGGCTGTAAGTTTGTTGAGTTTGCATTTTCTCACTGTTGGGATTACGCACCCAAAATAATGGAGGGAGACAAACTTGTAACGGTTCCTACTAATCAAATATGGAATACTGGTGATTGCACACAATACATGGGAGAGCTATTTAAATTAAAATGGGGATGTTCTACCAACACTGATATATCAAAAGCAACACCTTTAATACACAGGTATTTTACTTACCCGTATTTTGAAAAAGATATAGAAACACTTAAAGAACAAAACTATTTGTTCTCAGACACAGATCTAATTTTAGACTTCAGAAAAAAGTTTGGCACTGAAAACGAAAGTTTCTTTAATCCATACTCAGACGAAGACCAGAAAGACAAGACCGTAGACCCGTACACTATGATGGGAGTGAATAAATAATGAAAGAAATAGCTGAAAAGTATTTTGAAAACTTTAACAATCATGATATAGTAGGTCTTTCAGACTTATATACCGACGATATTGTTTTAAAAGACTGGACAACTACTTTAGTAGGTAAAGATGAAGTTTTATCTGGAAACTCTAATGCCTTTTCAACTCTTCAACATATTAGCATTAACGTAAAAAATATTTATGAGTCAGGTTCTGGTGTTGCGTGTGAAATTGATATATCAATAGTAAATGAAGAAGAGTCAATTTTATTAAATGTAGTTGATGTCTTAACTATTAATGAAGAAGGAAAAATCTCTGAAGTTAGAGCATATACTTTAAACCCATGATAAATCTTGTAATACTTGACATTGACGGTGTTATGACCGACGGAACAAAAGTTTACGATGAAAGTCATAACGTAATATATAAAAAATATTGTGATAGAGACTTTACCGCAATAAAAAGGCTTAAGGACTGCGGTGTCAGCGTTTGCTTTCTGTCTGGTGATAAAAGAATAAACGAAGGCATGGCTGCTAGTAGAAACATAGATTTCTATTACAGTAGAAACAAACTAGAAACTCTTGAAAATATATTAGACAATTATAAGACAAGAGTTGTAAACACTGCTTATGTAGGTGATGATATATACGACATCCCAGTTCTCAAAGCCGTGAGATATTCATTCTGTCCATCAGACTCTCCTATGGATGTAAAGGTTTACTGTAGTCATGTATTATCAAGACCTAGCGGAAAAAGCGTAGTCTCTGAGTTCTACGACTTTGCTTGCAAGCACCATCTGATAGAAAAAGGCTTCTTAGGTATTGTATGAACATAAGTTTCATAGGAAGAAAATACTACGATTACATTATACATGTAGATAACTTTGTACTAGGAGAGACGAACGAGGTTGTAAAAACAGAGAGACGGCTGGGGGGAATGTTTAACATAGAAAATATAGACGGTGTTAACCCAACGTATTGTCCTATGGGAGAAAAGCACGCCACGATAATCAGCGAACATTCCAGAAGAAGTTCTATCGTTGAAGACAGTGACGGATCTTTCTCACCGTTTGTGAATCTAGACTTTTTCTCTGGAGACTGGTTTCATTTGATCTATGTAGATGACTTAAATGCTGATATATCAAATACTAAAAAAGACATGAGCTTAGACTTCTGTACTACTAAGGACAGATCTTTATACTACGAAAAAATAAAATCCAGCACACTTGTCTTTGACTCAAGGGAAAGAAAAGAATTATATAATAACATTTTAACAGAAACACCGATAATACTACATGACAAAAATGGTTGTGAATGTATAATATCAGGAAGGGTTGCTTACAAAGCGTCCAATAAACCAATAAGAGACTTACGGGTAAATGGTGCAGGTGATATATTTTCTGCTATATTCATTAGAGATTACTCGGAACATGGTCTCAAGTACGCTGTAAAATGGTCTTCAAAAAAAACAACACAGGAGCTTGTATCTAGAAATGAAAAAGTTTAATGTTTTAATACCTATGGCTGGTAAGGCACAAAGGTTCGCTGACGCTGGATACCGTATGCCAAAGCCATTGATAATGGCTAAGACTAAACGTATTATTGATTGGGCAATGCAGTCTTTTGACACGACCGACTGTAATATTATCTTTGCTATAAGAAGAGACCATATAAATAACTTCTGTATAGATGATATTTTAAGGGAAAAGTTTGGTGAAGATTGTGCTATGGTTATTATTGAGGAAGACACTGACGGCTCTATATCGACATGCCTTCTAGCAAAAGATCATATAGACAACGACGTTCCTCTTTTCATATACACACCAGATGTATATTTTGAACCTACTTTTGACCCAAATAGTGTTGGAGATGAAGATGGTTTAATTTTAACTTTTAAAGCAAATAGCCCAGACCATAGTTATGTTCTTCTAGATGAGTCAGGGAAAGCCTTAAGAACAGCAGAAAAGCAGGTTATCAGTCAGAACGCAGCGGTAGGCGTTTATTACTATAAGACGGGGAAGATGTTTGTTAAATATGCAGAAAGCTTAGTAAATAAAAATATAAGAACAAAAAATGAGTTTTACATCTGTCCAATGTATAACCTAATCATACGCGATGGATATGATGTGCGGATACAACAAGTGGACAAAATGCATGTTCTGGGAACACCTGCTGAATTAGAATTTTTTGTTGACAATGTAAGTTATAAGTTTGGAGAAAAACCAGTTGCGTTGTGTTCGGATCATTCTGGATTCAAAACAAAGGAGTCTATGAAAAAGATACTAGATGAAATGAGTATTGATTATATTGACTTCGGGCCTCTAACACCTAAAGACTCTGACTATAACGATTTTGTTTTACAGGCTTCTGATGCAATCAATAAAAACATATGCGATTTTGGATTTGGTTTTTGTAGGACAGGGCAGGGTGTAAACATACTTGCAAACCATATAAAAGGTATAAGATCCGCTTTGGTATTCGACTCTTACACATCTGAAATGTCAAGAAGGCATAATTGTGCAAACTTCTTTGCTATACCAGAAAAGTATGTTGATCACGAGTGTTTAGAAAGTATTGTAAACACTATAAAATCTTCTACTTTTGACGGTGGAAGACATATGACAAGAATGAAAAAAACTTTGGATCTATCATGAGAAAATTCCACAGCATAAGGGAGCAACAGAATAACCCATCTGTACAAGAAGAGATTGATAAAATGAATCAATATAAAAGAATAACCTCGGACTTTTCAATAGTTGTTCAGGGCCCTCTAAATATCAGGTCTTTGGAAATGATTGAACACTACAAACAATACGGAAGAGTGGTTCTTTCTTATTGGAGTTGTGACGATGAAAGACTTCTTGATGGAATTGACCTTAGTAATTGTACTGTTATAAGATCAGAAATGCCTGAAAGACTTTTTCCAAAAGATAATTTTGGTATAATGTTGCCTAGCCCTACAATATATTGGGCTGCACATTCTATATATGCTGGGATAAGAGCTTGTACATCAGAACTCTTTGTAAAGATAAGGAGCGATGAAAAGTTTTCAGATCTTGAACCTATGTTGAGTGTAATTAAAGATAGTCCAAATAAATTTACCACATCTAATATATTCTTTAAACCTTGGTCAACTCACGCTTTCCATGTGTCCGACCATATATTTGGTGGAAGCACTGAAATTTTTAGAAAAAGTTTTAAGTATATCTGTGATGTATACGACGGCAAACTTAAATACGGAGACACTTGTCCACCTTGGATGATTTTAAGTGAGGGGCAATTTGCTGAGTCTGTCTTTGCTAAGAGTTTTTTAAATGTCTTAGATAAACCAATAGGAAATGATTGTATTAGATCTGTCTTGGATAATTTTAGATTAGTTACAGCCGACAGTCTTGGAGATTATTTTATCTCATATGCTGGAGCAAAAACTTATTGGACTAATACTGACGAGAGAGTTGATAATTGGTCTTATAACGGAACATGGGATTCTAGAGCATCACAAGGATCTCCATATCCTATGGACAGTGTTGCAACTTTGAATCAGGTTGACACAATAGGCGGAAGATGGTGGTCGCAAAGCTAAAATGTTTATTCAACATGATTTTAATTTTGTTTTCATCGCTGTTCCCAAGACAGGGTGCACAAGCGTAGCTCATGCGCTATCTCTTAATTTAGATCAGCCAATAAGAGAGTATCACGCTACGGTAAAAGATGTGATGGAAAGAAATGAAGATTTTAAACACTACTTCAAGTTTGGATTCGTAAGAAACCCTTGGGATAGAATGGTTTCTATTTATTGCGAGAGTGTGACTGCATATCAAAAATTTAATACTTTTGCACACCCAACTTTCTCAGAGATAATTCTTGAAGAGTTTGAAAGTTTTAACGACTTTGTGCTAAGACATAGAGACTTTGGCTTACATGAAAAAACACACTTCTTACCATGCTCACATTTTTTAACTATAGACAACGACATTGCAGTAGACTTTGTAGGTAGGTTTGAAAACTTAGAGAGCGATTATATCAATGTTTGTGGTAAAATGGGTTGGAATCTGGCTCCAAGACTATATCATAGTAGAAAGTCGAATAGGTCTTCAGATTATAAAATCTACTACACAAAAGAGTCGAGCGAATTAATATCTAAAATATACGAAGAAGATATTGAAAGATTTAACTATGTCTTTTAAAAATGTTTTTTTGCGTCAGTGCAAAATGTCTTACGAAAAATACAAGGCTAGGGTTCCTAATACAGCGCCTGCTAATGGTGGGATATTAGACTCAGAAGCATTAGCTCTTGTTTCTTTTTGTGATCTATATGACATAGATGTATTAATAGAAAGTGGTATTTTCTTTGGTAGGTCAACTGAAATACTCTGTAAATATTTTATAGAGCAACCACTAGAAATACACTCTATGGACTTGCGGATAATAGGCGAAGTATCTGAAAGACTGTCCGTATTTAAAAATCTGACTTTGCATGAATGCGATTCAACAGAAAAGATACCAGAACTTATTTCTTTATTTGCTGATAAAAAAGTAGGTCTGTTTATAGATGGGCCTAAAGGTAATTTGCAACTTGATTTGGCAAAGAAATATATAAACGATGTTGAATTTGTAGCGTTGCATGACGTTGGAAAAGAATATACAGAAAATACATTAGAGAATATTAATAAAGATACTCATCAAGAGTTTATTGCTTGGGATAAATCTAGATTTATAACTACCGAAAGTTGGTACTCTGATGAATACTCATACCTCAATGAAGACCAGATAAACTGGTTGAGAGGTAGAGATGTTGATAAATGGCCTAACAGAGACGATGGTTATAATAGTGCTGCTTGGAACCCAGTGTTAGATAAAATATTTCCGTTTGGATTTGGTTTAGGAGTTGCTGTTAAAGATGAAGAATAACAAATGCTTGCTTCTCTCCCATGTATGGATAAAAGAGGGGCAAGAGTATAAAAAAGACATAGTAGATTTATGTGTTCGACACTTCAGAGAAAACAATGAGGATGTATATTTGATCTTGTCTGGACACGGAGACCCTATTGATCCTGAAACGGCGGTTCTTTGCGATAAAGTTTTTTGGACTAGCCTAGACCCATCGGAGGTTGGTAAAGGACATCCAAAATCAGTGCTTTCGGGGCTGGAACATGCTTCAGAAAAAGGTTTTACGAGAGTATTAAAGCAAAGAGCTGATTGTATAATAGCACAAAAAGACTGCTTTGGTTATTATGACGGTCTTATGGGGGACGGAAGATTTCTTACGGACAATGAGATAGGGCCAAAAACACATCCCATTGGAGATCTCCTGATGTACGGAGATATAGACATATTTTTGGATGGATGGAATCCAAACCTTTGGCATAAAGAGCTAGACGGTGTTATGAATTTTAATAACACTTTATCAAAAAGTAAGTTCAGAGATGTTAGATTTAAGTCAATATCAGATCTTAAGTGGGTGTATCTGGATGCATATTGGGAAGAAATAATTTCACATAATATGGAGCAGAATATACTTGATAACAATTTTCACTTTGAACACTTTCTTTGGGGAAAATACTCCCAGAGAGGACAGAACATATGATTTTTATATCACATAGAGGCAACTTAAATGGTGCTGATGCAGACAATGAGAATCATCCAGAGTATATAAAAAACGCTTTGGATGAAGGGTATCAGGTTGAAATAGATGTTTGGTCTATAAATAATAAACTGTTTTTAGGTCATGACAATCCAGAATATTCGACAGACTCTTCTTTTTTGATGCAGTCTGGACTTCTTTGTCATGCTAAGAACTTGGAGGCTCTTGAGTGTCTTTTAAGACTAAACACACATTGTTTTTATCATGATAAAGATTCTTATGTTCTTACCAGCAAGGGATTAATAGTGTCGTTTCCAGAAAACGCCTTAAACTCTAGGACAATATGCATGAAGCCTGAACTTTTAAGTGCCGAAGCTATTAAAGGTTGTTATGGATTATGTTCAGACTACATAGAAATTTTTAGATCAAATTGTGAAGAAACACATGTAAACGACGGGGTATGTTTTAATAGTACAAGGTAAAAGGTGTATAATATAATGGTATTTTTTGGTTATACATATCTTTCTTGGTCTTACATGTTGGTATTTAAGTTATAAATAAAGAGAGGGATAGTATGTTTAAAAAATTAATGTTTATCTTATTAGCATTTCTGACTTGTTCTGTATCGTATTCTCAAGAGAGAAAAGTGATTCAAGCACCAAAAGCTCAGGTTCCTAACCCTAAGTTTACTAGGCCAAGCACAAGGCCAAGCACACAAAGACCGAGTGTGGAAAAACCTCTACCAAAAGGCTTTGGTGTCCCAATTCAAAGACCTCAAGGTTTTGGTAAACAGGAATGGCAAAAGCCACAACCTCAGCCTCAACAGCCAAGAGT
>Ga0114932_10002048_pt1 | contig 21905 bp, 30 predicted proteins | sample 2SBtaG_2_FD_87286 | JGI IMG/M metagenome (GOLD analysis project Ga0114932, IMG submission 87286) | Deep subsurface microbial communities from Kolumbo volcano to uncover new lineages of life (NeLLi) - 2SBTROV12_ACTIVE470 metaG | ecosystem: Environmental > Aquatic > Marine > Volcanic ...
CAAAATTTCTTCTCTTTCTCTTTCTTGTGGTTTTGACCACCAAATAATCCCATTAGATCAACATACCATTTGATTTAGATAAGAATTATCACGTCTTACGTTTCTAGTGTTGTATTATGTATTTTATATCGAGTTAAAGGCTTTTACCAGTCGTCCGTTCATATGCAGTGACATAACGCTGAGTCATTTTATCTATAATTTCAGGTGGGATTGATGGTGCAGTTGGCTCTTTACCATCTTGTCGTGCTTCATCAAATTGTTTTTGATATCCATTTACAGTTAGCCAGTCACGTAATAGCTGTTTATCATATGCTTCCTGTATTTTTCCAACTTGATACAAATCTTTACGCCAAAGTCTATACTCATCTGGACCAATTGAATCACCTAAAGTGATTTTATCGCCTAATTTTCCGAATTCTAGTTTCAAATCAGCAAGAATAAAACCTGCATTATCTGCAATACCGGCCATTTTATTATAAATTTCAATAGATTTCTGTGACAACCAATCAAATTCATCTGCTGTAACAAGATTTTGTGCTATCGCCTGAGTACGATTTATTGGAACATCATGTATAGATTTTGTTGTAGGATCAAAAATAGGGATTGGTAATTTTGCTGCTAATTCAGTTGATGCTCCATCAGATAGAGATATCTCTCCATTTTTCCATCTAGTAACCATACTGCCATAAAAATATCCTCTAACAACACATTCAATTGGTAACATTTGCATTTTTTTTACAATTATTTCGGTATCTGATTTTGTCTCTACAAAGTGATTTGGTACATCCAATTCATTAAACCAAAATTCTGCAAATTTACATAGTACTTGACCTTTCTTTGGAATTTCATCATTGAATTTTACATCGTATGCAGATACACGATTACTAAATTTGAATAATATATTTTCATCATCAATTTCAAAAACATCTTTGACTTTTCCTGAAGTTAAAAATTTCATATTAATTTCACATTCCTTTCTATTATGAACCCATCATTCCAGGCATAGGTATAGGTTCACGATATGCTTTGCTTACATAGATATCTCCATCTGCAGTCACAATAACATATTGCAGAGAATTACCATCTGGAGGTGATACTATGATATCTTGACCTGGTTTTAGTGTTCCAAGTGGTAATATCTGCCCATCACCAAAATTAATTCTAACATTGGTTAGTGGAAGAGATCCAGTATTTTCAATTGAGACACGTGCTATAATGAAAAGACTCTGTTTTTCTTTTGTAGGATCAACCATTATTCCATATTCACCAGATGTCACACTTGTAGGAAAAAGTAGAAAAATTGCAGCTAAAATTCCGGCTGCGACTGCAGAAATAATGCCTAATAGAATAAATTTTGAATTTGCCAATAAAGTAATAATCATTACATTGCTTTAAGAGATTTTCTTAATACTAAACAAATATTCGATGATAATTTACTTATTCTACACGCATCATAGAGCCAAGAAAATTAGTTTGCCAACCAACATTCAATTTTTTCATTGGTATGATTTTCTGTTTTACTAGATTATCCATAATATTAGCCATATATTGATTTGAACGGCTAAATGATTTTTTATGGCATGCACATGAACATCTCTTGCCATCACAGCAATATTTTGCACATGAAGTACATCTTAGATTCATTTTTTGTACTTACAATTTTACTATTTAACCTAATTTACCTTGGATTGATGTGTTCTACTGCAGAAGGCTTGTAAAATCACACACAATCCAGGTAGACAATACTAACAAAATTTGTATAAAAGATAGATCATTAGTTAATTTTTTTAATTATTCAAGTTTTGTTATCTCATAGATTTTTTGCCTAGAATCTCTAATTGAAACTTTTCTTTTTACATAACCTTTTTCTAACAAATGACTCATTGCAAGCCTTACAGTTCTATCTGGAAGCATAGTTTTACTTGTTATTTCTTTTTGTGTCATTGAACCTTCATACTCTAAAATTTTTAATAATAATTTTGAACTTGGTGGCATGTTAAGTAAATCTTCAGCTAATTGAACTTTTTTTGCCAATGCTGATATTGCAGTAGAGTCTTTTTTCAATCTGATAATTTTTGCAGGAGGTATAAATTTTGTTGCCTCAACTTTTTTGTTAACTTTGTATCTATCTATTCCATCTAAAACAACTTCACAATGTAAACGTGCAGATATTTCATCAATTTCAATTACGCTATCATTTGAAACAATTAGTGGTCTTCTAATTGCATCCAGTGAATTTACAGATATTATTCCAAATACTGCAGAATCTTGAAAAATGACAGGTCCACCAGCTGACATTGAATATGCTGATGAACCAATTGGTGTAGAAACAATAATTCCATCGCTACTATCATGCCAAACTTCATCACCATTAACACGTAATGTATGTTCCATCAACATTGCACTTCTAGATGAAAATACTGCAACGTCATTTAATACAGGATAGACATTTTTTCCATCAATTTTTACACCCAGTCTAGTTACTTCCTCAATTTTGTAATTATTTTTTTTTAATTTTTTTACATACGATGAAAACTCTTTTAGATCAATTTGAGCTAAAAAACCATTGGATTCAGATTCATTGATTCCTAAAACTGGTAGGGTTGAATCAAAAGTTCTATGAAAATAATTTCTAACCCCTCTGTCACCACCTAATACGATTATACAATCAGGTTTTTTTGTTTTTGATTTGGTCCCTATATGAAAATTATCTATTTCTGAATCATCTAAAATATTTTTAAGATTATTCAAGGATGAAGGAGTTAATCCAGTGCCAGTAATTCCAACATTCATAGATGTATCATTTTTCAACGTACAATATATTTTAGATCTGTATTATCAAAGAAAATCTGAATTCAAATATGTATAAAAGTGCCAAGTTTTGATATGATAATCAACTTAATGTTCTGAATTTTATCATATTGTAAAAATATGCACCATTATTTTCAATTAATCCCTTTTGTGGTATTTTTTCTAAACCAATTTTTTTATTTTCTAATGCTGCTTGTGCTGCACCACCAGCAAAACATAATGCCCAAAGAAAATCTTTCTCTTTTAGCATTGTACAACAGAATGTTGAACAGAAAATATCACCAATACCAGTTGTATCATGTAAAGTAAGATTTGGTAAATTTATAGAATAAATCTTATCTTTTACAAGAAGTGATATTTTTTGTTTATCTGTTAAAATTACATTCTCTATTCCTTTACGCTGTAAAAATTTCATAGCATCATCACCATCTAATCCAGTAAGTATTTTTATCTCATCAGAATTTGTCTTAATTGCAGATATTTTTGATAAATCAATATCATTATGTTCCAGAAAAATCTCATTTTCATCTGTTTTTTTTCTTAAAAATCCCTGTGGATCTAATATTATAAAATTAGAATTGTTTTTTATTTTAGAAAAAACATCAGGTGGGATTTCATCAAAGACTGGACTGATTATAAGACCATCTGTTTTACTATCAACAAAATCTATTGTGGCACATTTTTCTTTTAAAAATAATTTTCTGTCAGAACCATCCAACTGAATTTTGAATTTTGTTGTTTTCTCCTCTGATAATAAATTAGATTTTGGATTCTTGAAATTATTTAATTGTTCTTGAAGAGGAAAATCATTGCCATATTTTGTATAAAGCTCCACATCAAATTTTAAATTTTTTGCAGTAAATGCACAATAACACGCAGGTCCTCCAGCAACATCATATTGTTGATCATCCAGTACTATAGTATCAATTGTGCAGTGTGCTATTATTCCAATTCTCATAATCTATAAAAAATCTATGTTGATTTAGCATTTTGGTTTTCATTCATGCAATCTTTACAGAGTATTTTTCCTGACACTAGAAAGACTTCTATGTTTGATCTAAAGCAATTGTGACATAATCCATTCATATCTATTATTACCTATTAGACCATGAATTCTTTAAATTTTTAATATCGCATTTATATATAGAATATATAGATAAGATTCATGCCATTAAAACGAGCTAGTAGAGGTAGAAGAAAAGGTGGAAAAGGTTCATCGGGAACTATTCAATGTGTAAACTGTGGTGGTACAGTTCCAAAAGATAAAGCAAAAAAGGTTACTTCAAGACTTAGTTTAGTTGAACACCAATTAGCAAAAGAGCTACGTGCTCAAGGAGCATATATTGCAGCACCAAAAGTTACAAAATGGTATTGTATTTCATGTGCAATTCATTTCAAAGTTCTAAAAATTAGATCAGCCACACAAAGAAGACAACATACAAAACTTCGTTAAGAATTGTTAGCATTTTTTGCTAGTACAACTATTCTTTGAACTAATGTTATAGCAGCAATTATTATAACAATTACTATTGCAGCTTCCATAAAACCTATCATACCAACAATTGCTATAACCAATAATCTCTCAGCTCTTTCACCAATACCAATTCCTTGTAATTTTATTCCCAATGTATCAGCTTTTGCACGAGTATAGCTTACAAGTAATGACAATGAAATTGCAAGAATAACTAGATATGGGTCTGCATAACCTCCTAACAAAATACCAAAAAATATTGCAACTTCAGCAATTTTATCAAAGATAGAATCTAGAAACCCACCAGATTTTGAAATTTTATTTGCATACCTTGCAACTTGCCCATCCACAATATCAAAAAATCCAGAAATTAGAATCAATATTCCTCCTAAAATCAATGAAAATTCTAAAGATATGCCATAAACTAATGATGATATGAATGCAAAAACTAAACCAACTGCAGTCCATACATTTGGAGAAATGCCAGTAGATGCAAATATTTTGCCAATTGTTTGAAGATATGGTTTTAATGAATTGCGAAGATTATTCAGCAAACTATACACCTAATTTTATTTTGCAAGTGTATTAAAAGAAATTTTTTCATCAAATATTCATAGCGATAATAGTTGAAATCATTTTTGCAGCTAATGATGCAGTAGATCCATTATCAAAGGAAGGATTTAGTTCAACAACATCAGTGCCAATAATTTTTTTATCTTCTAGAGAAATAATCATATCATATAATTCTCTAGATGTTATTCCTACTGCCTCAGGATTTCCAACACCAGGTGCAAATGCAGGATCTACCACATCTAGATCAATACTAACATACAATTCATCAAATGATGATACAGCATCTTTCAATAATCTCGCTGCATTTCCTAATCTGATTTCTTTATCAGAAATTGAATTAATTTTATTTTTTGTTAAAAATTCTAGTTCTTCTTTTACAAATGAACGTGCACCGACATGAATGATATTATCTGCTCCACGTTTTTCAACAATTCTTCTTAGATATGCAGCATGACTTAATTTTGTGTTTGCATATTCATCACGTAAATCATAATGTGCATCAAAAACAACATAACCCGTTTGTTTTGGAAAACTCATGTATGAACCTAATGTTAGTAGATGTTCACCACCAAGAACAACTATTGGTTTATTCTCTTTTCTCAATTCATTTGTTATTTTTTCTACCATGTCTAACATTTCAGTTGCAACAACTGTATGCTGTATATTTCCATAATCTTTGATGTTAGCAGTTTCTAAATCAACTTGAAGATTAGGATGAAAAATTTCTATATTATTAAATGCATCACGAATTACATCTGGACCAAAACGACATCCTGGCTTGTATGAATGAGTGGAATCAAAAGGAACTCCAAAAATATTTGCTATTGGAGCTGATTTATCATCTGGACTTACAATCATTGGAGATTGTGTTAGATACAGTTCTTTGTAACTCATGTCACTCATCTGAAAATGAAAAAGTACCCAGAAATAAACTCATACCTGTATTATTGGTCGTTTTGATAATAATAGAGGCATATTTCGTTTTGAAAATGGCTTATCAGTTGTAAATTCATTTATTTCGTCTATAAATTCATCAAACGATAAGTTTCTTACATCAGATGTATTTCTATCACGTACGCTTAGGTTATCTGAATTAGCCTCTTTTTCACCTATCACTAAAATATATCGTATCCATTCTTTTTCAGCTTCACGAATTCTTTTACCAATACTGTCATTACGATCATCAATATCAACACGAATATTTTTCTCTGATAGTTTTGTTGCAATGTCTTTACTAAAATCAAGAAATTCATCTTTTAATGGAATTATTCTAACTTGAGTTGGTGCAAGCCATAAAGGAAGTTGAGGCTTACGTCCTTCTTTTGCATCCTTTGCTGCTTTTTCTAGAAGTACATACATTATTCTTTCAATTGCTCCACTAGGTGAATTATGAAGTATAATTGGATTCTTTGTTTTATTCTGTTCATCTACAAATTCTATACCATATCTATTACCATTTTCAACGTCAATTTGATCAGTAGATAGTGCAGATGCTTTTCCAAGATTATCAATATAATTAAATTCCCATTTTAATACAAAATAAAAAAATCGTTCTTTCCACATTTCAACAAGAACTGGCTTTCCAATTTTTTTTACCATTTCAGTGATTAAATCTTTATTTTGATTATAGAATTCTTCAGTGAATCTAATTGCCATTTCATAATCATCAGGTATAATTCCAAGACCATTAAGCACATCACGCGATAAATCAAATCGTGTTCTAAATTCGTCAATTGCTTGTGGCATGTCTTTACAAAATGCGTGACAATCAGGCATTGTAAATGCTCTAAGTCTTCTTAAACCAACTAACTCACCAGATTGTTCACGTCGAAAACTATAACGTGTAAGTTCATACAGTCTATATGGTAAATTTTTGTATGATATTTGAAAATCATTAGCCATTAAAAATTGTCCAAAGCATGCAGCAAATCGTAAAAATAATTTTTTTCCTTCAGAATCAATATTGTATTGTCTTGCAGGAAAACGGTTGAAATAACTTTCCATACTAGGATGGTGTGAATCATACATGATTGGAGTTTCAACCTCATAACCACCATAATCTCTAACCTTATCAGTAACAAACTGCTCAATCTGAGATTTAATTAGACGACCATTAGGAAAATAACGCATATTTCCATGATCTGATGCAGGTTCATAATCAGCAATTGCTAATTTTTTCATTAGTGCGACGTGTGGTGGAGGTTCATCTGAAGTTCTTTTTTTAGCTGATTCATATTTTGCTAAAACCTCAAGTTTAGGGTAATTTGAGAAATCAAAATTTTCAACATTCTCAATTTTTCCATCAGGAGTGATAATATGCCAATATGATTTTATCTTAGATTCAGATTCAAGAGCATCTGAAGTTTTCTCTTTTTGTAAATCACTTGTAATTATTTTTGAACTCTCAGCTAATGGATGACCTTTAACTTTAATCTCATATGATTTTGTCCAGCCAAATGGTGCATGAGTGACTTCAATATCATCAAAATTATTTTCCATGTGAGTTAAAATCGATAATGCAGTTTTAGGTGATGCAAGATTTGCACTAAGATGTGCATATGGATATAAAAGTAATTTTTTAGAACCTATTTTTTTCATAGAATCTTGTATTTGTGAAATAGCATTTTGTGCTATACTTTCATCATCATTTTTTTCAATAGCGACAAAACAAACAACTACTTCATCCAATTGAATTGCTTTAGGTTCTATATCTTCAGCTGCTGAAATTTCTTTTTTAGTTGGTGTGTACTTGATGCTATCACAGTGTAATTGTAATATACGCATGAATTGAGTTTATTGAGTTAATTGAATTAAGTGTTATGATGATAAATTCAACTAACTAAAACCTGCAGCAAATCTGTCACCTTCTTTCACAGGATCAATATCTGTAGTATTCTGCATTTTAAGATAAAGAAATGCCTCATTGACAATTTCTCTTACATTTGAATTTTCAATACCAAGTTCATTAGAAGCAAAATTATAATATTTTTCTAAAATTTTTGGGTCGTGTTCATCATTAGAAATATTATCACTTTCAAGTAAACGGACAATTTTTAAAACTAATGAATTACGTTCTGAATCATCCATATTGAATATATTTTAAATGACTATTTAAAAATCAAATGTTTCATAATTCATTCTCATCGTGACCTAAAACATGATTTTCACAATAATACAGATCGTTCAGATTACAATAAAATAATGATGAATGCTCACATAATGCACATTTTGGTTTCTTATCATCCTTAGATAATTTAATATGAAATATTCTACTATTCAATTTTTAGATGCCAGAATATTCTCTAATGAAATGATTAACCGCAATATCAATCCAGATAAACCAAGATTATTAGTGAGTAATTTTGTTGATTTTTCTAATTCATCAATTCCTAAATCGCCCTCATCATAAATTGATTCAATTGAATGATTCTCAGTTTCAAGATATGCGGTAATGATGGAATTTCTAGTTGACTTTTGAGTTATAGTGTTAAAATATAATCTAAGTTCCAATTTTATTATTTTAAATCCATTCTGAATAACATCACCATTAGACAAAAGAATTATTTTTTGATCAGGATTTGGCTTGATAAATTTAGAATCAGGAATATCAATTATTTTCATGTTGATATTTCGTGTTGATGGATATAATGACTGTTATAAGCATAAAACCTTATAACAGATTAATTCAGTTATTGTTCTGTTATGGATTATGGGAAACTATGTACAGAGTTACTAGAACTTAATGAAAAAATTCGATATGTTGGTGTCTATAATTCTTTTAGTGGAGATGTTTACGAAAAAATGCAAAATGGTATAACACGACACTTTGATAAAGAAAAAACCCGCAAATCAATGACTCAAGCTATAATGCGATGGAAGACTAGAAAGGCATTTTCTGATGAAATCGGTGAGCCAGAATATTCAATGACAAAATATGGAAAAGTTAATCGTATAACAATGGGATGTGGTAAAAATGGATTACTAATGTTTAGTACAGAAGTAGATGCACATCCATGTGATGTCATCACTGACGTAACAAAAATTGTCACTAAATATGTCAAATCAGATGAAAATGATGATACAAGGCAAATACGTTCCTAAATAAAATCTTAAAAAAAACTATCTCTTTCTCACTTTTGTTTTTCTACGTCTAGCTTTTTGATCTGCAAAGCGCATATGTTTACCATCTTTTCTATTTGCCAATATCAATCTTAAAAAATATCGATTGATAAACGCTTCTATTGTAAACCAATAAAAAGAGTAGAAAAAAAATCAATTTATGGGAAAATCATTTGCAATAGCTGTAATTATAATAGCTGTAATAGGATTTTCTGCATCAGCATATATTTTTAGCCAAAATGATATTATTTCAGGATTCAATGAAATTTCTGATAATACATCTGCTAAGAAAGCCCAGATAATGAATGAAATTAGTGAATGTGTTACTGAAAATACAGTAGGAGGTAGTGGAACTCATTTTAATTCATTTGAAAAAAATTTTCTTGAAAACATTATTAATAAAATAGAAAATACTGATGACGAAGACGCTCTTGATAAAATAGCAGAACAATTTTACACTATTAGTGCATGTAAAGGTGAATAATATTAAAAACGGTCGTAACGAGCACGTTCTAGATCTCTATTGTCCTTAGTTTCTTTTTTCCATTCTTTATAATGATCTTTACACAATGCGGTTTTTTTCCCACTGGATGAAACACTTAATCCTGCATCCTCAACCTTACCTGTGTTCAAAGAACGAGATGCATCTTTATCACACCCAGTGACATTACATTTTGCACCTTTACTAACAATTCCCATGTAAACTATATTTTTTGAGTATTAATAAAGTTGAAAGTATTAGATTTTTGTTCGTTTATAAATAGCTCATTTCGTCGAAACACATGGGAACCAAAAACAAATCTGTATCATCAAATGATAAAAATCAAAAAGGAAAAGATTCTAAAACAAAAAAAGATAAAAAACCTGGCTCTGAAAAGAGAGAAGTTTCTGTTCAAATTAATGAAGACAATGCAACAAAAATCATTCAGAGTTCAAAAGTAATCACAGTACATGATCTTGCAAGACAAACAAACGTAAAAATCTCAACTGCCAATGCATTTCTGATTAAATCACTTGAAAGTGGAATTGTAAAAAGAGTTGGCGGATTTAGTGGGCACCATATCTATTCTCCTACATCATAATAAAATTTTAAATCAGTACCAGATTCTACAGTAGCAAGTATATCCATATTTTCAGTTATCTTTCCTATAGATGTCATTGCTTTACCAACTTTTACGTCAGAATAAAAAAAACAGATCAAACCACCAATAGGTAAAAATGCTATGTCACCTTTTTTGAATTCATTTTTTTTACGTTCAATTCCAGAATCTATAGATGTTTCAAAATAAACTGCACTATTGCCTAATAGATGAGCATGACCATCAAGTGGAAGTGCACGCATTATTTGTCCAACTGTTTTTGGTGATAGATGTCGCTTTAGCTCACATTTTATGATTTGATTGTTATTAGTTTCTAATAGAATTTTTACTTTAGAAACAGTCTTTTCACTCATTACTTGGATAAATGTTTGGATTATATAATGGCATTTTTGATATGAATTACTTGTCTAAATCAGAAATTGAAGAAACATCTAAAAAAATACAAGATATTAATGAAGAACCACCAGAATCAGTTTCTGAAGAATTACCTGCAACTGAAGGTGATGAAGATATTTCTGCCGATGCTAGTTTAGAAAAAGCTATTGATAATTATAGAAAAATAAAAGAAGCAGATCATGAATTATCAGAAAGTGAATTTAGTGCATTAGACAAAGATTGTGAAGAAATTAGAAATAGACAAATTATTATGAATGACACAGAGCATACATCAGAAGAATTAGTAAATGATAGTAAAGTTTTGATGGGACCACCCGGCTTAACAAGATTTGAAAAAGCTCGAATTATGGGAGCACGTGCATTGCAATTGTCATTAGGTGCACCCCCATTTATTGACATTCCAAAAAATGCCACCACATCTTTAGAAATAGCTATGGAAGAACTTGAACAAAGAGTAATACCAATTTCAATAAGAAGAGTTCAACCTAATGGTGATTTCCAAAATATTCCATTATTCAATTTTAACTAAATGGATCATTGATCTATAAAATTTAAAAGAGAATAAATTTCGAATAAAATATCAACATGAGTTCTGAAGAAAACCATCAATCAGTATCGATCGAAGAATATGATAGTAATGTGATACAGATTGGAAATGAACCAATAATGCAAGCTGCTCTAAATCTTTTAAATGAATTTTCAACAATGAAGAAAATAATACTTCTTGCTAAAGGCGAACAAATTCCTAATGCTGTAGCAGTTGCAAATATCATTACTGAAAATATGCTAAAGGGGAATTCTAAAATTGATGATGTTTTACTCGATAGTGAAATAAATGACGAAAATCTGATGTTATCTAATATTAAAATTACACTCTTGAAAAATTAATAGACGCTTCCAGGTCCTTTTAGTAACATATTTTCACATTCTTTGCATACTGCTTCATCAATATCTGATTCAAGATTATGATGAATATCGCATATAAGAAGACTTGATTTAATGAAATTACAAAGGCCAATAAATTTTGAAAGACTTGATGGAGAATATGCTTTGTCAGAAGATAAATCATCACTTATTTCATAAATCATTTCAGAAACTTGTTTCTCAGCAAGAAGTTTTTTTATCAGTTCAGGATCACCACGTGTTCCACGAATGTAATTACTTACTGCAGCTTGTGTTACCCCTAACATTTTTGATATTTCATCTTCTCTAATACTATGTTTTTCAGCAAGTGTTTTTGCTAAAATTGCACGTAATGCAGGAATTAGAGTTTTTGATTCGATTTCTGCAGGTAACAACATTGAAAAAAATTATGTCTTATCAGATTTAAATCGTTAGCAAATTAGCTTTGCTTAACAAAATACGTAAAAAAACAAAATTTAAGTTAATTTCAAATATTGATAAATCATGACTGAGGAAGAAACACGGATTTATGCAATACTTGATGAAGTAATCTCACAATGTGAAGCAGATTGGATATCATTGTCAGGAGGACTAGACAGCAGTATAATTGGGCATTTCATAAAAGATAGATCCCCTAAGGCAATTGTGGTAATCACTGAGGATTTTATTGCAAGTGATTTATCATATTCACAAATAATTTCAAAACATTTGGGTATACCACTTGAAATTCACAATGTTAGTACAGAACAAATTTTAGATGGGATTAAAAATACAATAAAAATCCTGAAAAATTTCAACGATATTGAAATTAGAAATTCTGTTGTGATGTATGTGTCACTAGATGCATTAAATAAAAAAGGTGTTAAATCTGTTTTAACAGGAGACGGTGCAGATGAAATTTTTGCAGGATATAATTTTCTATTAAAAAAATCAGAAACTGAATTAACAGATGAATTAAATAGAATTAAAAAAATAATGCATTTTTCTTCTCAAGAAATTGCAAAAAAATTTGGAATAAAAATTGAATCTCCATTTCTAGATGATCGAGTAATGGAATTTGCACAATCAATTCCACTGTCAATGAAAGTAGAGCAAAGAAACCAAAAAGTTTTTGGTAAATATATTCTTAGAAAAACCTTTGAAGAATATTTACCGACAAGTATTGTTTGGAGAGAGAAATCTCCAATGCAGGAAGGTGCAGGAACCTCAGGACTGACAAATCTTTTTGAAACCATAATAACAGACACTGTTTTTTCTGAAAAAACTAAAGAAATTAAAGAAAAAGATAATGTAGTAATTAGAACTAAAGAATCACTTCATTATTATCAAATTTTTAAAGAAAATTTTGATCTTAATGAAAAATCTGATTTAAACAAAAAACTTTGCCCTGACTGTACATCAGAAATTGATGAGAATTCAAAGTTTTGTAGAATGTGTGGGAAATTTCCTATAGATTAATTCTTGTATTTTCTTGGTTTTTTAATGAATATTTTTCTGCAACCGTTACAACAAAAATAATATTTTTTGTCTTTGTGTTCATGAACTATAGCTAAGCTTTCATCAAATTCAAGCCCACAAACAGGATCAGTCACTGACGTAATTCACGAGCAATTCTGACATATTTATCTCTAAGCAAACTAAAATAAACAAGAATTACTCTATGACATTAATTTTTTTATTATATCTTGAAATTCATTTTCAGAAAATGGAAGAATCTTCATCACCTCCATATTTTCAGATACATGTGCATCATTTTTTTGACCAATAAGTGGAGACAAAACTCCAGGTGTTGATCTAATGAATTGTAATGCAGCTATAGATGGTATGAATGATGTAAACGCAGATGAGTTTTTTACCCATTCTAACAGTTTGCCTTGCATTAATGGAACACTGGTGAATACTCCAACTCCTAACTTTCGTGCCGATTCTAAAATTGAAACTTGCTCTGTCTGTACAGTTTGATTTCTCTTAATATATGCTTGATCAAATTGAAAATTATATGGTAATTGTATAAATCGGAATCCATGGTTTTCACCGCCAATTTTTTTTGCAATATCAATAACTTTTTCTAATGACAAAAACATATTGTTATTTTCATCTACACGAAAACATTCCCATGTTGCCATTCCATAAAAACGAATTTTTCCTTCCTTGCGTTTCTCTTCATAAAATTCTATAACAGATGTAAGTTTCTCTAAAAATTCTTCTTTTGATAATTCAGGATGACCTTCTACTGCATTGTGTAAATACATTAAGTCAATACATTCTAAATCTAAATTCTTGAGACTTCTATTTAGCTGATCTTCAAGATATGGTATTGTCATACAATGATAACCAGATGAGATGTCACCTTCTTTTACAATTCCAGTTTTTCCAAATTCACGCATTACATATTGCATAAAATCCTCTTGAATATCTCCATCATTTGTAACATAACCATTTTTTGTAGAAACAAAAACCTGATCCCTTGATATTTTCTTTTCCTCTATAAGATCAACAATTGCCTTTCCTACTGAGCGCTCTGCTTTTTGTGCACGATAATTAATTGCAGTGTCAACTACGTTTATTCCTGACATAATAGATTTTTTCACTGCATCTGTTACAGCAAAATCAGTCTCAGAATCTGGATTTCCAAGATAAGTTCCAATTCCAACATTTGATAAGAATAGTTCCTCAAACACATTAAAATTTTTGTCTGGTATAGAATCATGAATTCCCATAAAGTTTTTTGTGCCTTCTGGTGTTGCAAAACCGCTAATCATGAATAGTATCAAACTAAACTGTATTTCTATTATACTGTTGACTAATATCCTATCAAAAATCCAATGACAAACAATGCACCTGTAATTCTGCTAAACATAAGAGTTGATCTCATTGCTGAAATTATTGTATTTTCATCTGAAATTGATGATCTTAATTTTTTTATGGAAATAATTGCTACAGGTACTGCTGCAAGTGAGATTAAACAGAAAACTGGAATGATTGACATTACAACACATCCAATAATTATTCCATACGAAATAATTGGGAAAACATAGAAGATTGGTATTGCCTTTTGCTTTCCAAATAAGATAACCAGTGTTCTTCGTCCTTTTTCTTTGTCAACATCATGATCTGGAAATGACGTGATAAACAAAACCAAGGATGACAAAATACCTATCACCACTCCACTCAAAACAGACACATCAGTGAGATCGGAATTTTGTATGTAATATGTTCCCATTACAATTAATGTTCCTTTTATTGCAACAAAGACTTCAGCCAAACCCCAATTCACAATTTTTGTAGAATAGAAATAGATTGACACTATTGCAAACGCAAGAATCACACCAATTACAGCGCCATGAAGTATGACAAAGTAACTACCTATCAGACCGCCTATCACTAAAAATAATATTCCAGCTTTGTAAACGCTTTTTGGTTTTAACAAGCCTTCTGGAAGAACACCTGTACCACCGCTCATTGGTGTGCGTTTTGTTTTTGTATCTATTCCACGCTTAAAGTCCCAATAGTCATTTAAAAGATCAACACTTGCATGCAATGCAATAACACCACCCATTGTGAGTATTGCCTGAAAGATATCAATACTGCCAGAATTCCACCAAGTTATAGAAAGACCTAAAGATACTGCTATCACTGATGCTAGCAAAAATCTAACTCGAATAGCTCGAAGCCAATAAGATATCATATACGATTGGCAGCGTGATTCATATTATAATTATATCTAGTGCAAAAATAAAAAAACTACTCTATACAAGTGACTCATCACTTATACTAATTGGTTTTCTTCCGTTAAAACCAGAATCCATATCATGCCAAAATTTAATTTCAGTTTCACCATCCTTCCAACACAGCCAAACATCTTCATCAAAGCGTTTTGAAGGAAAATCAAGCAATCCCTGATCTAAACCCTTTAGTGAAACACCAATAGACTCTAATTCCTCAATTAACTGATAAAACTTTGTCATTTCTGAGTTTAGTTTTTGTTTCTTTGTTATGTAGTCCTCGAAATTACTTTTTGATGACATTGTAATTTGAAGTTCTTGTTCTGCTTTTATGATTTCATTTTTTTGTTTTTTTAAATTGTTAAATTTTTCTATTACACCGGGTAGAGCCTCATTTGCACTTTTGATTGTAAAATATGTAAACATGATGTGAAATCAAATGTGTTTAATTAAAAGATATCTTGATTTTGCATATCATTTATTTATTGATAGTATGATGATTATTCATGGGTGCAGAAGAAGACCTCCAAGCAATGATTAATCAAACAGTTGAACTTGCGATTACTCAAAAGGATGCATATTTCAAAGAAATAGAGGCAAGTAACGATATTCTAAAAATCAAAGATCCAAAGGAATTTGTTTTTGGACTAATTATGGGACAGATACTAGGTCTTGGTGTAGCTGCACTTGCACAAATGAAAATGCAGCAAGGACAAGGAAACCCAACACCACAGGATCAAATGAAGGTACGTGATATGGCATACAAACTTGTGCCACAAATACGTGAAAGAATTTTTGAGTAGTAAAATGGCAAACAAGATCAAATGCTCACATATTTTACTTGAAAAACAAAGTCAGGCTTTGCAAATACTTGAGAGAATAAAAAATGGTGAGAAATTTGGTAAGCTTGCAAAAGAAAACTCTACCGACTCTGGTAGTGCAAAAAGAGATGGGAGTCTTGGATATTTTTCTAGAGGAATGATGGTAAAGCCATTTGAAGAGGTTGCATTCAAACTTGAAATTGGTCAGATTTCTGAGCCTGTAAAGACACAGTTTGGATATCACATTATCAAGCGTTTTTCATAATCTTAAAAAAATTCATCAAGTGACTCTGCTGATTTGGAATCTTTTTCTAGTTTTTTTGAAAGTATTGAACCCATTGCTTTAGCAGATGTAATTTTTCTTTTACCAATCCAATAATAAACCTCATCAATTGTGTCTTTTGCAATAAGCACTATTAGACGTCCTGCATTTTTTCTTCCAGTTCTTCCCTTTCTTTGAATAAACCTGATAGAACTTGGAACATTGTCATAGAAAATTACAAGATTTACTTCTGAGATATCAAGCCCTTCTTCTCCTACACGAGTTGCAACTAGAGCCTTAGTTTCTCCATCACGAAAACGCTGGACGGTTTGAATCTGTTTTTCTTGTTTTAAACCACTTTCACCTGCCTTACCAATAAGAAATTCAGATTTTATTCCCATCCCAACTAATCTTTCGTTTATGACCTTGACAGAATCACGATAACTTGTAAAAATTAGAACCTTATCTTTTACAGTTGCAAGAATTTCCTGAAGCTTTAAAATTTTTGAATGTTCTATTCCATTTGATTGTGCAACCTTTGCTAGATGAATTGCACGTGTAAAATTTGGGTCAACTTCAAAAAGTTCTTTGACTCCAACACCCTTCTTTTTTTGAGTTCTCTCACAAAAATTAAGAAACGATGTTACGCCATGTGCTTCTAGTATGTTTAATGCATATGTAATTCTGATTGCAGTAAACAATGGCTTTGCAGATCTACGATTTTGTGTTAGAACATATGTTCTAATCCGCAGTAGTGCAGAAAGTGATTTATTATTTTTTGTTAGTTGTAACCCATTTTTTTCCATTTGTGTATATCTTTCATCTAATGCAAGTCTGAGACACGTCTGTATTGCTTTCATTTCTAATGGAAGATCAACGTATACCCATTCAGTTTTTGTTTCTTGAATGTATGGTTTTACATCATGGCTTTCATCTGTTTTTTGAAGTATTGTCTGTATACGTAATGATTTTACAATTTCTTCGGCTTTTTTCTTCTCACTTGGAAGTGTAGCAGTCATCCCCAAAAATCTAACATTTTCCTGAAAATGGCTTGCAATTGCAGTGTAAGCATAATCACCCACCGCCCTATGGGCTTCATCAAAAATTACAAGGCTAAATTGTTCAGTAGGTACAATATTTCGCTGTAAATCATTTCTTGCAACTTCTGGCGTTGCACAAATTATACTGTTCACCCATAATTTTTTTCTCTTACTTAACAAATCTTCTCCTGTGATAATTCCAATATCATCTAAAAGTAGATTTTCTTTGAGGAATTCAAAATGCTGATTAACTAAAACACGTGTTGGTGCTAAAAACAAAACACCTCCTTTTCCTTGTTCTAAATAATCAACAATTACTTGTAGTGCGACAGTAGTTTTTCCAAGACCTGTTGGTAATACGACAAGTGAATTCTGATGTTTTGCATCTTTTGATAGTGATAATTGATATTCTCTGAATTCTATTGTGTTAGGTTTTACGAATTTGTGGTTAAAGTATTCCTCTGACAATAAAGAAAATTACTGATCGATGTGTTTTATGCTTTCTATATGTAATTTGTTGTCTATTTGTGTAACATGATTAATTCAAAACGTCATGAGTGTTATATTGAAGAAGATTGGTTATTTTTTATGAATGATGATTTCAAAAGACCATCTTGGGATGAATATTTTATGTTACAGGCAGAATTGGCAAAATTACGTTCCAATTGCATAACAAGACAGGTTGGTGCAGTTATTGCAAGAGATCATAGACAACTTGCCACTGGCTATAATGGAACTCCGCCAGGAATAACAAATTGCTATGAAGGTGGGTGTAAACGATGCACCGATAGAATGGAAGGGAAAATAAAATCTGGTGAGGCACTTGATCGATGTGTTTGTAATCATGCAGAAGCAAATGCCATAATGCATTGTGCGATACTTGGAATTGAAGCAGGAACAAAAGGAGCAATACTTTATTCTACATTTGTTCCTTGTCTAGAATGTACAAAAATGGCAATTACAATTGGAATTAAGAAATTTGTCTGTCTTGATGAATACCCAGAGACTAATTATGAATTAATAAAAGAAGCAGGCGTTATAATTGAATTAATAGACAGAAATAAAATTGAAAGTTGGGCAAAAATGATTCTTTCAAAAGATGACTGATTATGCAAGAAGAACGTCAAACAATTCAATCTGATGATACATCAAATATTCCTACATCAATGCTAATATCAGCAACATATAACGGACAAAAAAAGAAAACTGTTTTGAAATTTTATGAACCTAAATCGGAAAAAATTTTTTTATGGACTGATAAAACTAATCACAAACCATATTGCTATTCAAAGAGAACATGTGATGATTTAGATTTTCTTTCAGAAAGACCAGATGTAATTAAAATTGAAGAAGTTACAAAACGAGATGTACTTAATGATAAATTTATCTCAGTTTCAAAAATTATCGTTGATGACCCACTAGCAATAGGTGGCACACAAACTACACGAAGTATTAGAAATGAAATTGAAACTTGGGAATCTGACATAAAATACTATGAAAATTATCTATATGATAACAAGCTAATTGTTGGAAAATACTATAAAATTATAGATGATGAAGTTATTCCCGATGATTCAGAAATTACAGATGAAACCAAACTTGCACTAAAAACTCTACTATGGGATAAATTGGCAAATTCAGGAATGGCAGATACAAAAGAATTTCAAAATGCAGTATCAGATTGGGCACAACTTCTTAATCAGCCAATTCCAAAAATTAGAAGATTAAGTCTTGACATAGAGGTAGAATCTGAGATTGGTAGAATTCCTGATCCAAAGATTGCAGAAAAAAAAGTCACCGCAATTGGATTTGAAGGTAGTGATGGATTAAAAAAAATATTTGTCTTAAGAAGGGATGGAATTAAAGACGGTACAAATGATTTAGACCCAAAAATAGAATTGAAATTTTATGATAGTGAGAAAGAACTAATTGAAGACTCATTTGTTTTAGTTGAAGAATATCCTGTACTACTAACATACAATGGTGATGGATTTGATCTTCCGTATCTTTACAATCGTGCAAATAGACTTGGAATAAGTAGACAAAAAAATCCATTTTATATGATGCGCGATTCTGCAACATTGCAAAAAGGTGTCCATTTGGATCTTTACAGAACATTTTCAAACAGAGCATTCCAAATCTATTGCTTTAGCCAAAAATATACTGATTTTTCACTTAACAGTGTATGTAAAGGACTTTTGGGTGAAGAGAAGATTCAACATGAAGAAGAAATCGATGACATGTCATACTATCAAATCGCAAAATACTGTCAAAATGACGCTCGTTTAACATACAATTTGACTAGTTTCAATAATGATCTCTTAATGGGTTTGTTAGTTGTCATAACAAGAATAGCAAGAATGCCCATTGATGATATAGCAAGAATGGGTGTATCCCAATGGATTAGAAGTTTAATGTATTATGAACATCGAAAAAATAATTTTCTTATACCACGTCGTGCAGAACTAGATGAAAAATCAATAGGTGTTGCAAATGATGCAATAATCAAGGATAAAAAATATCGTGGTGGAATGGTGGTGGAACCCATAGAAGGTATACATTTTGATGTAACAGTAATGGATTTTGCAAGTCTATACCCAAGTATAATAAAAGTGAATAATCTTTCATATGAAACAGTACGCTGTCCACATGAAGAATGTAAGAAAAATATGATTCCTCAAACAAATCATTGGGTTTGTACAAAAAGAAATGGATTAACATCAACAATAATTGGCTCACTCCGTGATTTACGTGTAAATTATTATAAAAATCAGGCAAGAAAAAAAGATAATACAGAAGAAGAAAAACAACTGTATACTGTTGTAACTCAAGCTTTGAAAGTTATACTAAATGCAAGCTATGGAGTAATGGGAGCTGAAATATTTCCACTTTATTTTCTTCCTGCAGCAGAATCAACTACTGGCATGGGAAGACACATAATTCTAGACACGATTGAAAAATGTAAAGAAAATAATATTGACGTATTATATGGCGACACTGACTCTATATTTGTAAAAAATCTAAGCATTGAACAAAGTGAAATGTTAATCAATAGAGCAAAAGATGATCATAATGTTGAGTTAGAAGTAGAAAAGGAATTTCGCTATGTCGTTCTAAGTAATAGAAAGAAAAACTATCTTGGTGTTACAAGAGAGGGAAAAGCCGATGTAAAAGGACTAACTGGGAAAAAATCACACACACCAAAATTCATTAAAACTATGTTCTATGAATTAATTGATATTTTGACTCAAGTTCAAAACAAGGAAGAGTTTACTCAAGCAAAAAATAGCATAATTAAAAAAATTGCTGAATATGCAAAAAAGATAGAAAATAAAGAAATTCCATTAATAGAATTAGCATTCAATGTTACAATTAGTAAAGCCCCATCAGAATATGTTAAAACTATACCTCAGCATATTCGTGCAGCAAAACAGCTTGAAAATATACGTGAAATTAAAAAAGGTGATATTATTTCATATGTAAAAATACGAAACAAGCCAGGTGTAAAACCAGTAGAATTGGCAACTCAAAATGAGATTGACTCATCAAAATACATGGAATTCATGGAAAGCACGTTGGAACAGATAACATCTTCAATGGACCTAGATTTTGATACGATACTTGGTAAACCAAAACAGACGGGTTTAGATCAATTCTTTTGGAATTAATTAGAAATGTACCTTGATGATTTTACTTTAGGCATTGTAGGAATTCTTGCAGGAATTCTAATCTTATCTGGATGGATTCCACAGATCATTAAAGGATACAAGACAAAGCGGTTGAATGATGTTTCATCATATCTAATGGTCTGTATTTTTGCAGGCGCTGTATTGTGGCTAGTTTATGGAATTGAAATAGACGACATATACGTAATGGGTGTTAATGTTGCAGCAATGTTTCTGACAATGACAGTTCTTTGTATGAAATTAAAATATGAGAGAAAATACAAACAAATTGAGAAGTAATGTTTATTATAAATTGTAAAAATTATGATGAAATATCAGGAGATAAAATCGTTAAACTGGCAAAAATCTCACAGAAAATATCAAAAAAATATAAAATTCCAATCGCAATAGCACCACCACACCACCTAATTCCATTGATAACAAAATTCAATGTAATTGTTCTTGCCCAACATCTTGATGATAAAAAAATTGGAAGTACGACTGGATTTATGATTCCAGAAATTGTCAAAAAATCCAAAATTAATGGTTCGTTGATTAATCATAGTGAGCATAGAATACCTGAAAAAGAAATCAAAAATCTCATTAAACGATTAAAACACCTAAAATTAAAAACAGTGCTCTGCGTGAAAAATATTAATGAGTCAAAAAAATATGCAAAATTAAATCCTACATTTATTGCAATAGAACCACCAGAATTAATTGGTACAGGTAGAGCAATATCAACTGAAAGACCTCAACTTATTACAAAAGCAGTTGATAGTGTAAAATCTGCAAAAAATTCTACAAAACTCTTATGCGGTGCTGGAATTGTATCTGGAAATGATGTTGCACGTGCAAAGCAACTTGGCTCAAAAGGAATTCTTGTAGCAAGTGGAATTATAAAAGCAAAAAACTGGGAAAAAATAATAGAAGAATTTTCAAGGGCATTAGTTTAAAAACAGCTCAAATCGAATCTTCCTAAATGGCAAAATTAAAACCAGTTTACGCATTTGAAGAAG
>Ga0114932_10002049_pt1 | contig 21894 bp, 22 predicted proteins | sample 2SBtaG_2_FD_87286 | JGI IMG/M metagenome (GOLD analysis project Ga0114932, IMG submission 87286) | Deep subsurface microbial communities from Kolumbo volcano to uncover new lineages of life (NeLLi) - 2SBTROV12_ACTIVE470 metaG | ecosystem: Environmental > Aquatic > Marine > Volcanic ...
ACCTCAGCCGCCAACTCCGATAACGGAACGATGTCCCTGCGGAAATCCCCCTGGCCCACCGGAACGATGTCCTGTCGGCACACCACCTGCACACACACCGGAACGATGTCCTGTCGGGCAACACCTAGGCTCGCCCGCCGTGAGCACGCCGTTCGACGAGCTGATGCAGCTGACCCCCGATGGCTCCGATCGCTTCGTTTCTCCGATCGCGCCAGACCGTTCGGCACGCACCTACGGCGGCCAATTCCTCGCCCACACGCTGCGGGCCGCTCAGCTCACCGTCGACGACGACCGCTTCGTGCACTCGACCCACAGCTACTTCCTCCGGGCAGGAGACGTCGACCGCAAAACCGTCCTCGAAGTGCAGCGCATCCGCGACGGGCGCTCCTTCAGCCAACGGGAGGTGCTCGCCCTCCAGGACGGGCGAGAGATGTTTCGCAGCATCATCTCGTTCCACGTCCCCGACGACGGCCTCGACTACGCGCCGCCCGTGGACCTCGACGTCCCCGGACCCGAGGACGTCGAGGGGACCTACCACGACTTCTGGGAGTCGATCCTCCCGCCCGAACAGCGCCCGTGGCCCGGTCGGGCACGCCCGATGGAGATCCGGTACATCAACCCACCGACTGCCCCCGAAGGGCAGCCGATCACCGAGCCGCAGCTGATGTGGATGTCCCTTCGAGATCGTATCGGCGACGAGCGCGCCCTCCACGACGTGGGTCTCGCCTACCTCGCCGACGCGACGCTCGTCGATCACGTGATGCTCCCGCATGGCTTCCGCTGGCAGGACGAACGGCTCACCGGAGCGAGCCTCGACCACGCGATGTGGTTCCACCGACCGTGCCGCGCCGACGACTGGCTGCTGTACGACCAGCGGGTCGAAGCGACCGGTTCGTCGCGGGGACTCGCCAGTGGCCGCTACTACACCCGGGCCGGAGAGCTCGTGGCCACCTGCATGCAGGAGGGCCTGATGCGATGGAGCGGCGGCTTCTAGGACGGCGCTCCTTCCTCCTCGAGCGGCTCCTCCTCAGGACACCCCGAAGCACAGCCTGCGGTTCCCGAGAAGCCGCATTCCGCCCTTGTCGCCTTCGGCACTGCACATCGCAGCGACAAACGCTGACCGCTCGGGCCACGCCTTCGATCCGGTCGTCGCTGGCGCTCCTTCCTCCTCGAGCGGCTCCTAGAGTCCAACGCATGGAGATTCGACTCGACGGACGGACCGCGCTGATCACCGGTGGAAGCCGCGGCCTCGGCAGGGCGATGGCGGAGACCTTCGCCGCGGCAGGCGCTTCGGTGGTGGTCCTCGCCCGAGAGCGAGGTCCGATCGACGACACGGTCGCCGCCTGTGCAGCCGCCAACCCCGACGGCTCCCACACCGGCATCTCGTGCGACATTCGCCATGCAGCCGCGCTGGCCGATGCGCACGCTGCGGCCGTTGAGAGCACCGGTCCGATCGACGTTCTCGTCAACAACGCCGGCACCTCCAACGCCCGGCCGTTCCTCGACATCTCCGACGAGGACTGGGTTGACGACTTCGACCTCAAGTTCTTCTCGGCTGTTCGGCTGACGCGGCTGTGCCTTCCCCACATGCGCGAGCAGCGGTGGGGACGCATCCTCAACACGCTCAACGCAGCAGCGAAGGCGCCTGCCGCCAAGAGCTGCCCCACCTCGGTGTCTCGCGCCGCGGGCATGGCGATGACCAAGGCGCTGGCTTCGGAGTTTGCTGCGGACAACGTCCTCGTCAACTCGCTCAACACCGGCCTTCTCGTGACCCACCAATGGGAGACGAGGTGGGAGCGGGAGCAGCAGTTCGACACGCTCGACGACTTCGTCGAAGCGACCGGCAAGCGGATTCCGATCGGCCGAATGGGCGACGCGCAGGAGTTCGCCAACATGGCGCTGTTCCTCGCCAGCGACGCGGGGAGCTACATCACCGGCGCGGCGATCAACGTCGACGGCGGCCTGAGCCCCGTCGTCTGATCACTGCAAGTTGAGCAACATGGTGCCTGACACCATGTTGCTCAACTTCATGTTGCTCAACTTCACGCAGATCCGAAGCCGGGCACGACAGCGATCTGGCCGTCGCTGGCGGCGAAACGATGCTGCACGAGCTGCTGGTACTCGGGCGAGTCGTACCAGGCGCCGAGCGCTTCTCGATCCGGGAAACGGATGATCACCAGACGAGTGAAGTCCTTCTCACCCTCGATCATCTCGGCGTCGTCGCTCACCGCAACGATCTCACCCGAGTGCTGGGCGAAGATCTCCAGAAATCCCTGCTCGTACTGGGCGTAGCGCTCCCGGTCGTTGATCGTGATCCGGGCGACGGCGTAGACGCTCATCAATCCCTCCGGAACTTCTCCGCGAGCGGAAAGATGGTCTCGTCCTCCCCCACCACACCGAGGACCGAGCCCCATTCGTCGTCGGGCATCGGTTCGAACTGCGCGGCGACGTCGAGGACACGCGGCAGCAGCTCGAGGTCGCCGACCGTCGCGAATCCGTGCACCCCCGGTGTCGAGAGGGCGAAACGAACGCCCCGAGCGATCAGCGCGTCCTCGGTCTGGGGCCTGTACCAGCAGCGATGCGTGGGAGACATGTCGCCCCATGGTTCGCGGGCGACAGCCTTGATCACCTGGACGCCGATGTCCTTGTCGACGCAGTACTCGAGGAGTGCCTCGGCGTCGCTGCGGTACACCGGATCGGCCATCACCCGCGGGTACACGGGGAACATCACGGTGTCGAGGTCGAACCGCTTCACCGCTTCGAGGTGAGCCTTCGGAGCGCCGAGATCGTGGCCGGTCACCCCTGCGAAACGGGTGAGGCCCTCATCACGCGCCTGGCAGATCACCTCGAGTGCGTCGGAACGCCGATCGAGCTCGCCGAGGTCGGTGACCGCGTGCGCCTGGTACAGGTCGAGTTGGTCGCACCCGAGGCGCCGCATCGATTCTTCGAGTTGCGCCCTCACCCCGTCGGAATGAGATCGGTTGGTCTTGCATCCCACGAACAGCCGGTCGCGCACCGCGGGGACATGCGGCCCGACCAGCAGCTCCGCGTCCCCGTAGCGAGGCGCGATGTCGAGGTGGTTGACCCCCTTGTCGAGCGCCATGTGGAAGCCCGCTTCGGCCTCGGCGGGGGTGCAGGCTGCGAACGCGGCGCCGCCGAGGATCGCGACACTGCTCTCGTGCTCGGTTCGCCCGAGCCGTCTGGTCAACATGGCCGGGACGCTAGTTGAGCAACTTCGGTGTCAGGGGACTGCGCGACATCGACGCTTCCCAAGCCACATCCGCCGAGTTCCCGGGCACCAATGTTGCTCAACTCTGTGGGGTCGCGCTCACTCGTCGGGGGCGAGGGTGGCGAGCGATTCCATGAGGTCGGTAGGGGGTCGTGTCGGCTTGCCCCGCTCGTCGCAAACGCCTGCCGTCACGAGTGCTTCGACCAGGGTCTTCCCGTCGCTGTCTCGCACGATCCGCTGCCGCCACCGACTGCTCGCCCGGCGGACCTCGCCGACTTCGGTCTCCACGGTGAGGCGGTCGCGACCCGTCGCCGGCTCGCGAAACTTCACCTCCACTGTCGTCACCACGATCTGAATCCCCCGCTCGGACAGATCGCTCAGCGCCTGCCCGATGTCTTCGAGCGCCACACACCGGGCCGCCTCGAAGTAGGCGATGTAGACGGCGTGGTTGACGTGGTTGTAGGGATCCAACTCACCGAAACGGGGAATGATCGGCATGCGGTGCGTGGCCATCGTCGACACCATATGCGGCCCGACCCACCCCCGAAATTGATGCCCGGCGTGTACCGATTCGGTACACAACCCACCTCAATTTCGGGACTCGGTACACGGGCCGCCTCAATTTCGGCAACTGGGCCGGCGGGGCGGCTCGTTCAGCGGCGACGCGTGGCGAAGTGGCCGACGACGGCGAGAAGGGTGCCCACCAGCAGGAGCCCGATCACGACGGGCCAGAGCAGGATGGCGGTCTCATCGAAGCCGTCGGGATTCACAGCCAGCGAGACCACCCCGATGCAGATGAAGGTCGCGCCCATGAGCAGCGGACCGACACGTGTAGGAGATCCACGAGATATCCCCGCACTGGCCTTCACGGGATCATCCCCGGCGTCGGCTGCGTCAGCGGGCTGAGCGTCGTCGGACATCAGTCGACCTTCCCGTAGCCGGCACCCACGTCCACCCGAACAACGAGCTCCCCGTCAGCGCCGTCACGCATGTGGCTCACATCGACGCCGAGCCCGCCCTCGCCGGCGCCGAAGATGTCGAGCTCGCCCGCTCCCACCTCACCGTCGACGATCACGCGGATCCCGCGAGGAACCTCGATGCGGACCTCGCCCATGCCGAGCTCGACGTCGACGGTTCGTGATTCTCCCGAAAAGTCGATGTCCCGGAGGTCCACCACCATCTCCCCCGCACCGAGGCGGTATTCGGACTGGAGGTCCTCGAGGCGATCGACGTTGTGCTCGCGCACCCCCAGGCCGTTCTCGACGATCGGGTCGAGCGCGGTCGACACGAGGATCCCGAAGACCAGCAGGATCCCGAGGGGAACCAACGCGACCGCACGGCCGACGAACGCAGACACGAGCAGCGCCACGCCGACGACGACGGCTGCGATCGAAAAGCCTGCAACCAGGTTGAGCTCCCAGAAGTCTGCGAGATCGCCGAGCGCAGCGAACCCCAGGAACACCGCGATCCCTGCCAGTGCGACGAGCGTGATGTGGTGAGCGGTCGGCTCCTCTGACCGTTCGGCGGCCTCGGCTGTCTCATATGGCGCCAGCGCGGTCGATGGTCGGCCCGCGCCTGAGGCCCCAACCTTCGCCGTCGGCGAAGGCGCAGCGCGGGCGGGGCGATCCGGCCGGTCCACGAGCAGAGCGATCGCAACGGCGATCAGCGCCAGCGGCAGTAGAAGGGCCAGCGAGGGACCCCATCCGAACAACCACCACAGCGGCCCGCCGCCAAAGACCAGCACGACGATGCCCAGGACCACCAGCAGGGTGATGGTTTGGCGGTCCGAGCCACTCGTTCGGGGGGGAGCCGGGGGGCCTGAGCCTTCGGGTGGCGGGCCCGGGATGACCAGCCATGCCACGAGGTAGGCGAGTACGCCCGAGCCACCCGCGAACACCAGCGCCACGAAGGTCAGCCGCACGATGGTCGGATCGATGGCGAAGTACTCGGCGATGCCGCCGGCGACTCCGCCGACAGTCTTGTCCGAGGATCGCCGGAGTCGCCGCGGACCATCGACAGGTGCAGCCGGCTGGGCGTCGGGAGGCGTCGTGTCGTTCATGGCTTCCACCCTGGTGGTGCGCAGGAGCGGCGACCATCGGGATCACCCCTGATCATGCCCTGAACCGTCGCCCCCGACCTCAGGGTCCGGCCAGGGTCGGGCCCTGATGCGCTTCCGTGACGGATCGTTCATCATGGCGGGGTGACCGCGGCCGAGCACCACGAGGACTGGTGGCAGGTTCCGCGGCGCCGCGCGGATCGCCGCGTCGTGACCGGCGTCGCCGGGGGCATCGCAGACGAACTCGGAGTCGACCCGATTGTCGTGCGGACAGCGCTCGTGGTGCTCACCATCGCAGGGGGCTGGGGTGTGCCGCTCTATGCAGCTGCGTGGCTGTGGTCGTCGTTTGCCGCCCCCGACGACGCGGCGACGTCTCGTCCGAAGGGTCGCAGCGAGCAACATCGCCACCTCGCGATCGGGTTGGGGGTGCTTGGACTCCTTCTGCTGGTCCGCGGTCTGGGCCTCGGCTTCATCGACACGCTCGTGTGGCCCGCTGCTGCGCTCGCCCTCGGGTTCGTCGTGGTCTGGCATCGAGCCCGCGCCGACGACATCGATCTGGCTACCTCGCTCGCCGGTGGCGCATCGACCCGTTGGACCGGGATCCGCATCATGGCAGGGGTCGCGATCGCCGCAGGAGGTGTGACCGCGCTCTTCGCGCTCAACTTCGATCTCAACGCCGCGAGCCATGTGATGCTCGGGTCGGTCGTCGTCCTGGGTGGGTTGGCGCTGGTCCTCGGGCCGTGGATCATGCGAATGATCAACGACCTGACTCGGGAGCGGCGTCTCAGGATTCGCAGCGAAGAACGAACCGAGGTCGCCGCGCACCTCCACGATTCGGTCCTGCAGACGCTGGCCCTCATCCAGAGAAACGCCGACGACTCTCAAGCCATGGTTCAGCTGGCGCGCCGCCAGGAACGCGAGCTCCGAAACTGGTTGTACGGCGGTGGGGGCGCACCGGACGCCACCCTGCGGCGAGCACTCCTCGACCTCGCCGCCGAGGTCGACGAGCTCCACGGGGTCCCGGTCGAGGCGGTGGTCGTGGGGGACTTCGACGGCGCGCTCGACCCCTCGATCGTCGGGCTCCTCGGCGCAGCCCGGGAGGCCGTCGTCAACGCGGCCAAACACTCCGGATCGACGAAGATCGATCTGTTCTGCGAGATCATGGACGACCGCATCGATGTGTTCGTGCGCGACACGGGCCGCGGCTTCGACCCCGACGCCATCCCCGACGACCGACGGGGGCTCACCGACTCGATCCGCGGCAGGATGGATCGCGTGGGAGGCGATGTACGCGTGACGACGACCGTCGGTGAGGGCACCGAAGTCGAGCTGTCGATACCGCATCCAGCGCCGGAGACATCGACGTGACCCGCCGGGTTTCGGTCGTCATCGTCGACGACCACGAGCTGGTACGCAGCGGCGTCCGCGGCGCGCTCGCCGACGACATCGACGTGCTCGCCGAGGCCGCCGACGTCGACGAGGCCCTCGATGCCCTTGTTCACCAACGTCCCGACGTGGTGCTCCTCGACGTCCACCTGCCAGGCGGCAACGGATCTGCGGTGATCAGCGGTGCTGCGGCGCGCGGCGTGGAGACGGTTTTTCTGGCCTTGTCGGCCTCCGACGCTGCCGAAGACGTCATCGAGGTGATTCGAGCCGGCGCCCGTGGGTACATCACCAAGACCATCTCGTCGGACGACCTCAACGACGCCATCCGCCGGGTTGCCGACGGCGACGCTGTCTTTTCTCCACGGCTCGCCGGGTTCGTGCTCGATGCCTTTGCCGGGGTGATCGAAGCACCCGACGACCCCGAGCTGGACCAGCTCACCAACCGCGAGCAGGAGGTCCTCCGGCTCTTGGCCCGCGGGTATGCGTACAAAGAGATCGCACGCCGCCTCACCATCTCCATCAAGACTGTCGAAACCCACGCCTCCTCGGTTCTGCGCAAGCTGCAGCTCTCCAACCGTCACGAGCTCACCGATTGGGCACACCGCAGACGCCTGATTTGAACGCTCGGATGTCGAAACCGGGTGGGCCGATGCCGACAGGAACGTATCCTGGCCCTTCGCCGGGCCTCCACCCGCGCTTTCAGAACACGGCTGTTTGCCGAAAGAGAACATTGTGAACGCACTCGCGGACCTCCTCGCTTCCAAGAACGTCGTCATCGGAGACGGCGGGATGGGCACCCAGCTCTTCGACAAGGGGCTCACCGCCGGAGATCCGCCCGAGCGCTGGAATGTGGAGAACGCCGACCTCGTCTACGGCGTCCACTCGGCCTACATCGCCGCAGGCGCCGATCTCGTGCTCACCAACACCTTCGGTGGCACCAGCTTCCGCCTGGCGCTCCATGGCCTCGACGATCGTGTCCACGAACTCAACCGGGCAGCGGCCGAACTCGCCCGGAGAGCCGCGGACGACAGTGGGCGACAGGTCGTCGTGGCTGGATCGATGGGCCCGTCCGGCGAGCTCCTCGAGCCGATGGGCTCGATGACTCCCGACGGTGCTCGAGCGGCCTTCGCCGAGCAGGCCGCTGGCCTGGCTGCCGGCGGCGCCGACGTTCTCTGGATCGAGACGATGAGCGATCTGGACGAGGTCACGGCCGCGATCGAGGGCGCCCGCGAAGCATGCGACCTTCCGATCTGCGCGACGTTGAGCTTCGACACGGCGGGCAGGACGATGATGGGCGTCACCGGGGCCGACCTCGTTGCTCGCCTACGAGAACTCAACGTCGTGGCCATGGGCGCGAACTGCGGCAACAACATCGGCGACACCGAGGCAGCTGTTCGGGAGGTGCTGTCGCACGATCCCGGGGTCCCGGTGATCTCCAAGGCCAACGCGGGCATCCCCGAATTCCGCGGCGATCAGCTCGAGTACGACGGAACTCCCGAAGTGATGGCGGCACACGCGCACCGGATCGCGGCCGCTGGAGCGCGGATCATCGGCGCCTGCTGCGGCAGCACCCCTGAGCACATTGCCTACATGGCGGGTGTTCTCAACGGTGAGCTCCCGGTCCCCGACATCTCTGCACCCGAACAGAGCGAACGCCCCGCCGCTACGAGCAGCGCGGGTCGCCGGGGTCGACGAGGTCGACGCGGCTGAAGGCCGCCGGCTACACCCGGTGCCGGTCCTGGAGCTCACGCGGGGGACGCACAAGCAACATCAGCGGCACGCTCGCCGCCGCAACGCCTGCGACGATGAGCCAGCCCGATCCGTACGAACCATCGGACGCATCGACGATGAGACCGATCAGCGCACCCCCGAGGAAGCCGCCGGTGGTGGACGCCAGGCGTCCCACCCCCATGACCCGGCCGAAGGATTCGAGGCCGAAGAACTCGACGTACATCGCCGGCCGCACGGGAATCGACGCGCCGAAGCCGATGCCTCCGAACACAGCACCCGCGTACGCGTGCCACGGCTCGGTCGCGGCCGCCAGCACAAGCGCACCGATCGCAAAGGGCACCATCGTCGCTGCGGCAACCCGTGTCACGTCATAGCGATCGGCGAGCACGCCGCTGCCCAGGCGGCCGATCAGTGACGCGAGCGTCGAGACCGTCAGCGCGGTTCCGGCACCCACTGCCGTGGCCCGGAGATCCCGTTCGACGAAGGCCACCAGGTGGGTCAGGTATGCGAGACGGCCGAAGTCGGCCGCGATGTTGAAGGTGACGATCTGCCGAAAGGCGCTCGACCGCACGGCATCGCGATAGGGGATGTTCCATTCGACGGCTGGTCGTGCCGCCTCGCCGACAGGGAGCTCGATGCCATCGATCGGCTGTGGATGGGCCGCCGGTCGGGCCTTGACCAAACGCGAGAGGGCCAGCCCGAGAACGAGGATCACCACCGAGAACACGCGAAGCGTCTGGCGCCACCCGATCTCCTCCACGCCCACGGCGACGATCACGGGGAACAGACCGCCCGCTGCTCCGCCGAGCGTCATGAACGACATCGCGCGGGCCCGTTTGGCCCGAAACCACGAGGCGACGGCGTAGTGGCCGACCTGCCCGCCCGCTGCCGTCGAGCCGACTGCGATCAGCGCCACCGACGGGAAGAACTGCCAGAGGTGCCACGTGAACGACAGCGACAGGACCCCAGCAGCCGACAGCAGAACGCCGAGACGCACGACCCGCTGCGGACCCACCTGGTCGAGCGCGAAGCCGACCAGCGGCGCCGCCAGCCCACCGACCTCCGACCGCAGCGCGAACCCCAGCGAGACCACGAACGCCGACCACTGCAATTCGGTCCGGAGTGGCTCGAAGATCGAACCGAACCCATAGACGACCGAACCGACGGCGACGAAGGTGACGAGCGCCGACCCGCCGACCGTGTGCCATCCCTCATAGATGCGCCCGTCCGAGCTTCGGAAGAACCCCGGCCCGCCGGCCGAGGACGCTCGGGGCACTACTCGGCGGCGCGCTCGGTGCGAACGTGCTCCAGAACTCGCTCGTATTGGTCGACGTCGACCGCGCCAGGAACAAGGAACCGGTCGTCCACCACGACCGCGGGCACCCCCGTGATGCCGGAGTTCACGGCCAGGTTGTGCTCGTCGTAGACCAACCGCAGCAGGGGTGTCCGCTGATCAGCGAACGTCGACATGAACTCGTCGCGCGACAGACCCGACTCTTCGGCGATGTCGGCCAGGGTCTCGAGGTCGGAGATCGTCCGGTTGTCCGTGAAGTAGGCGGTGAGGAGCCGACGGTGGAACTCGCTGCCGCCATCGGTGGAGATCTGCTCGGCCACCTTGCCCGCGACCGCAGAATTGAGCGACGACGCAGGAGGAGCTTCTCCCGCCCACGGGTAGGAGAAGGCGGTCTCGGGCTCCATGCCGGCCGGGCGAGCCCAGCTCTCGGTGTACGCCGCGAAGTCGTCCTTGGAGCGCTCCTCGGGCGCCGGCCGCAGCAAGAAGCTCTTCCACTCGATCGTGATGTCGTCGCCCTCCCGGCGAGCGAGCTCGTCGAGACGCACGGTCCCGACGTAGCACCAGGGTCAGAGGTAGTCCGACCAGACCGTCAGGGATACATGCGCCGTCACGCCGTCGAGCCTACGGTGCTGCGATGACCGTCGTGGCGGCGATCGATGTCGGTACCAACTCCTTCCACCTACTCGTCGCCGACATCGACGAGTCGGGCCACTTCGACGTCGTGACACGTGAGAAGGAACCGGTGCGGCTGGGCTCTGGCGCCGACGACATGAAGCGCCTCCAGCCCGATGCGATCGACCGCGGGATCGAGGCGCTGGACCGAATGCGGCGCATCGCCGAGCACGCCGGCGCCGACGGGGTCCTCGCCGTGGCCACCAGCGCGGTGCGCGAGGCCGCCAACCGCCAGGAGTTCGTGAGCCGAGCCCGCGCCGAAGCCCACGTCGACGTCGAGGTCGTCAGCGGCGTCGAGGAAGCGCGCCTCATTCATCTCGGGGTACTGCAGTCAGCGCCGGTCTTCGACCGCCGACACCTCGTGATCGACATCGGCGGCGGGTCGACCGAGTTCATCGTGGGCGAGAGGTCGCAGCCGCTGCTCCTGCGCAGTCTCAAACTCGGCGCGATCCGGCTCACGGATCGGTTCTTTCCGCGCGGGATTGTGGCACCCGGCGACGTGAAGAAGTGCGCGCGCCACGTCGACAGCTTCATCAGCACACTCGAGTACGAGATCGACGAGCTGGGGTTCGAGGAGACGGTCGGAAGTTCGGGCACGATCATCACCCTCGCCCGGATGTGCAGCGCTCGGCGGGGGGACAGGTCGAATCGCACCGGCAACCTGTCGTTCACTCGGCCCGAGCTCGAGGCGATCGTGAAAGAGGTCGCGACCCATCGCACGCCTGCAGAGCGCAAAGTCATCGAGGGCCTCGAAGATCGACGGGCCGACATCATCGTCGGCGGCGCGGTCCTGATGCGCCAGGTCATGCGGACGCTCGACATCGAGCGCGTGCAGGTGTCTGATCACGCGCTGCGCGAAGGCATCGTGCTCGAGCAGCGCCGCAGAGCGAGCGCTCCGGGCCTCGACCCGTTCCATCGCCTCGGTGATCTACGTAGATCGGCCGTGATGTACGTGGCAAGCCGGTTCCACGAGGATCTGACCCACGCCGAGCACATCACCGACCTCGCCCTCGAGATTTACGACGGCCTGACCGACCTCCACAAGCTCACCGAAGATGACCGCGACCTGTTCGAGGCTGCCTCGCTGCTGCACAACGTCGGTGTGTACATCAGCCACAGCGCGCACCACCGCCACAGCTACTACCTCATCCGCAACAGCGAACACCTGGCTGGGTTCACCGAACGCGAGATCGAGATCATCGCCCAGGTGGCTCGCTATCACCGCAAGAGCGCCCCCAAGCTCAAGCACCCCGAGTTCGCGTCGCTCGACACAGCCGACCAGGCGCGCGTGCGCTGGATGGCAGGCATCTTGCGGGTTGCGATCGGCCTCGACCGGTCCAACCGCCAGGTGGTGCATCGGGCTGCGGTCTCGGTCGACGCCGATGCGATCGAGGTGTCGGCCTTCGTCGCAGATGACGGCGATGCGTCCGTCGAGGTGTTCACGGCCGAGGCCCGCTCCGACCTCCTCACCGAAATCAGCCGACGAAGGATCACGGTGGACGCTGTGTCGAGCGGACCGACCGGGCGCACGGCTCACCCCGCATCGCAGTCTCATCTTGCGCAACCACAGGTGCATGGGTTTCACTCTGAGTGATGGAGACGAACGAGAATGTCACCGTTCGTCGCGACCCTTCCCCCGGATCGTGGGACACCCGCGACGGGCGGCTCGCCCGATTCGGCATCGAATTGCGGCGGGCAGACGACGGCGCGTGGAGCCTCAGCCTGCCGCGCCCTCGCGCGCTGGGGCCTGGCACGTCTCTTCGCTCGGCGAACGAGGGAGCCGAGCCGCCGGCGGACTTCACCGAGATCCTCTGGCCGCTCCTCGATGGGCGTCGGCTCCACCCGGACGTCGCTTCACCCCCACACGCCCTCACCGAGCCCGACCGGCACATCGGTCGGCTCCTCGGGCGCGCAGGCGACGACGTCGTTCGCGCGATCCCGTGGGTGCGAACCGGCGACGCCGATCCGGCGCACGTTCGTGCTGCGCGGACCGCGGTCCGGCGACTGCGCACACACATTCGCAGCGCACGCGATGTCATGGCCGAGCCGCCCGAGGCGTGGGCCGGTCTCCGGACGCTCAACGACCATCTGCGCGGCGTGCGTGATCTGGACATCGCGGAGCAGACACTTCCTCGTCTCCATCGCCTGGCGAGGGGGGAGCCCACGATCGGCCGAGGCAACGAAGCACTCCAGGAACTTCTTCTCGAACTGCGCCAGGACCGGCGGCGACACCGCAACGAACTGTGGGCCGAGCTGGTCCACCCGCGAACAGCCGACCTCGTGAACGCCGTGACCGAACTGCGCCAGATCGAGCTTCGGGCCGACGCTCAGGCATCGACGGACGAGGAGCTCGCCCGGGTGACGCTCCGCACCCAGGTCGATGTGGCCAGAAACCGGGCCCGGTCGGCGGTGGACGGGGACCGCGGCGACCTGTTGGCCCTGCGAACCTCGCTACGCCGGGTCCGGGTCATCGCCTCCGCGGCGTCGGGTGTCCTCGGCGACGACGCCAGGCGGCTGGCCCGGCGGGCTGTGGAGGTGCAAGATTCCCTGGGTGAGCTCGCAGACCTCGACAAGACCGAACGCTGGTTGCAGACGAGGGACTCCGGGCGTCATCAGGCTGTGGCTCGGGAGCTGGCCCAGGTCGCGGGCGAGGAGATGGCTGCGATGAACGGCGCATGGCGGCCCCCCTGGGAGCGATTCACCCGGCGGCGGGTGCTTCGTTGGCTCTGACGACCGCTGAGTGGGTGGCGCTCGTCGTCGCCGTATTCGCCGGTTCGACGCTGCAGGGTTCGCTGGGTTTCGGTCTCAACCTCGTTGTCGCACCGGTCGCCGGATTGGTCGACCCTGACCTCGTACCCGCTCCGCTGTTGATCCTCGGCGTCGTCCACGTCGCAGCTCTCGCATACCGGGAGCGACGCGACCTCACGTTCGCGCCGGTGGGGTGGACGATGATCGGGCGAGTGCCCGGGATCGTGCTCGCCGTGTGGCTGCTCACCTCGGTCTCGGCGGAGGCGATCGAGATCCTGTTCGGCGCGATGCTCCTGGGTGTCACCGCGCTCAGCCTCGTGCGAAGTGGGCTGCAGGCGACCCGACCCAACCTGATCGCGGCCGGCGCGGCCGCCGGAATCACCGGGACGACCGTCGCTGTCGGCGGTCCACCCGTCGCCCTCGTCCTCGCCGACCGACCGAACGCGCGGGCGGAGATCGCCTCGGTGGTGATCGTCGGCACCACCGCCAGCCTGGTGGGGCTCGTCGGATTCGGCGAGGTCGGCATGCCCGACGTCCGAATCGCCGCGGCCCTGGTCGCCCCGCTGCTGCTGGGGTTCGCCTGCTCGCGCGTGTTCGTGGGGCGTCTCGACCGCGACCGCACCCGCGTCGCCGTTCACGCTGTCGCCGGAGTCGCAGCTGTCGCTCTGTTGGTGCGCGGCTTGGCGTAGGCGGCGAGTCAGACAGCTGCGACGTCTGCGACCGTGGCGCCTGAGATCTCGGCGAGCTGCCTCGGCTCGATCGCAAACACTGTGTCGGGGGTGCCTGCAGCGCCCCAGACGACGTCGAAGTTCAGCAGATCGGCGTCGAGCAGCGTCCGCAGATCGGTGGCGTGACCGAAGGGCGGGACACCTCCGATGGCAAAGCCGGTCGCGTCTCGGACAACAGTGGCGTCGGCCCGACCCACCTTGCCGTCGAGAAGATCCCCCACCTTGTCGGTGGCGACCTGGTTGGCTCCGCTGGTCAGGACCAGAACCGGCTCGCCGCCGACGGCGAACACGAGGCTCTTCACGATCTGGGCCACATCGCAGCCGATCGCCGCAGCCGCCTGATCGGCGGTGCGGGTGTCTTCGGGAAAGCGCCGAATCTCGGGGTCGAGACCCAGCGCCAGCGCGGCGGTGCGAAACCGGTCGTTGGCACTCTCCTTGGGCATCCGCCAGACGATACGTTTCGCGGTGCCCAAGATGCAGCCCGATTGGCAGTAGCCAGGGCTTCTCGCCGCTCCAGACTTCGTCGAGTCGCCGAGAGGGGCTACACCAGAGCGCGTTCAGGCGCGCGGAGTCCGCGCACGCCTGAACGGCGTACAGCACTGGGGGAGCTGACCCATGGGGCGTGTCTGCCGAGCAGGGCCGGAGGCGCCCTGCGCCGAGGGCGCAGCACAGGCAGCAACAAATCTGGCGAGCAGGGCCGGAGGCGCCCTGCGCCGAGGGCGCAGCACAGGCAGCAACTATTCAGCCCAGGCTTTGACCTTTTCGATGACTTCGAGGGGGTTCTCGGTGCTGGGCGGGATGTCGATGTTGAGGTAGGTGACGCCGACGTCCTTGTACACGCCGATGCGCTCGCGCACTCGGCCTTCGTCGCCGGTGAGGCTGGCCTTGTCGACGTAGCCGTCTGGCACGGCGGCGAATGCTTCTTCGCGCTGGCCCGACAGGAAGAGGTCCTGGATCTTGGTGGCTTCTTCCTCATAGCCGTAGCGCTTGAAGAGGTCGTTGTAGAAGTTCTTGTCGCGGGCACCCATGCCGCCCACGTAGAAGCCGGTGTTGTCGCGCACGGCCTTGCGTGCGTCGTCGACGGCGGGACCCGAGCCGAGGGCGACCGTGCCTCCGGCGATGATCTGCAGCTCGCCGAGCTCCGGGTCGCGCTTGGCCTTGCCGGTGTGGAGGGCGTCGCCCCACACGTCGTGGAAGCCTTCGGGCATGAAGTGGATGGGCTGCCAGACGTTGGCCATCTCAGCGGTGAGCTCGACGTTCTTGGGGCCAATCGATGCAACGGCGATCGGGATGTCGCGGCGGTAGGGCTTGCACATGAGACGCAGCGGTTTGCCCAGCCCGGTGCCTTCGCCTTCGGGGAGCGGGAGGCTGACGGCGCGACCTTGGTGCTCGACCTTGTCGCCCGACCACACCTTGCGGCAGATCTCGATGACGTCGCGGGTGTAGCCCATGGGCTTCGTGAAGGGCACGCCGTGCCAGCCCTCGATCACCTGCGGGCCCGAGGTGCCGAGCCCGAGGACGAAGCGGCCCTCGGAAAGCGTGTCGATCGTCATGGCGGTCTGCGCGATGAGCGCAGGGCTGCGGCTGTAGATCGGCAAGATGCCGGTCATCAGCTCGATCGTGGAGGTCTGTCCGGCGACGAAAGCCAAGGTCGAGACGAGGTCATACCCGTAGATCTCACCGCCCCACACGAGGTCGACGCCCGCGGACTCGAGGTCCTGCACCTGCCGTGCGAGGCTCTTGCCGTTGAGGCTGGCACCGGCACCGAGTGCCATCGAGATCTTCATTGGGGTCTCCCTCTGCATCGAAACTATCCGGATAGTAGGAAATGATCGCCCCGCGAGCGAGGAGAAGTCAGATGACAGACGCCGACGTCGCAGACGCCATGATCGACACACTGGCCGGCTGGGTGGACGATGTCGTCGCTCCAAACGCTGCGACCTATGAGCTGCCGGACGAATATCCCGACGAGATGGTTCTGCAGATGGCCGAGTTCGGGCTGTTCGGGGCGACGATCCCCGAGGCCTACGGCGGGCTCGAACTCGACAACCACACCTACGCCCGGGTCATCGAAGAGATCAGCCGGGGATGGATGTCGCTCGCCGGCGTGATCAACAGCCACCTCATCTGCGCCAAGCTGATCAACAACTTCGGCGACGACGCGCAACGGTCGAAATACCTGCCCAAGATGGCGACCGGTGAGCTGCGCGGGTGCTTCTCGCTGTCCGAGCCCGACAGTGGCTCCGACGCCGGCGCGCTGCGGTGCCGGGCCGAGCGTGACGGGTCGGAGTGGCTCATCAACGGAACGAAGATGTGGGTGACCAACGGCGAGCGGGCCGGTGTGGTCGCCCTTCTCGCTCGAGTCCCCGAGGGCGATCCGAGCGGGTCGAGCGGTGTCACCTGCTTCATCGTCGAGAAGGAGCCGGGCAAACAGTCCGGCGGCATCACGGTGAGCCGCAAGATCGACAAGCTCGGCTACCGGGGTCTCGAGACCGTGGAGATGAGCTACGACAACCATCGGGTCCGCCAGGATCAGTTGCTCGGCGACGACGGCGGGATCGGCAACGGGCTGCGCTGGGCGCTGACGGCCCTCGAGCTCGGCCGCATCAACGTCGCTGCACGAGGGGTCGGGGTGGCCCGTGCCGCGTTCGACGCAGCGCTGGCCTACTCCAAGGAGCGGGAGACGTTCGGTCGTCCGATCTCTCAGCACCAGGCCATCGCGTTCAAGCTCGCCGAGATGGCCACCAAGCTCGAAGCGGCGAAGCTGCTCACCTACGAGGCGGCCCGCAAGGCGGACGCCGGTGAACGGGTCGACCTGGCCGCGGGGATGGCGAAGCTCTTCGCATCCGAGACCGCGAGCGAGCTGGCGCTCGATGCGATGCGCATTCACGGCGGCAACGGGTTCAGCACCGAGTACCCGGTGGAGCGGTACTACCGCGATGCGCCGCTCATGATCATCGGCGAGGGCACGAGCGAGATCCAGAAGCTGGTGATCAGCCGGGCCCTCCTCGCCGAGGACTGACACATTGAGGTTCCAGCACATTTAGGTTCCAGGAGCGCTCCTGGAACCTATTTCACTCGCGGACGCGAGGAGGCCCCGGTGCGAGCACCGGGGCCTCCTTCACTTTCTGGACTTGGCCCACAGGGCCAGTTCAGCAGCAGCTAGCAGCCGCCGTTGTCCTTGTCCCACGCGCAGGGGGCGGTGCCACCGTTGGCGTCGATGAGGTCGCCGATCTCGTTCCACGTCAGGTTCTCGAAGTCGAACTGGCCGAATCCGGAGCCCTCGATGAAGAACGCATCCTCGTTGCCGCGCAGCTCCAGGGTCAGGCCATCGGCAATGCCCGGGTGCCAGATGTGGAAGTTACGCAGCGCCAGCAGCAAGTTGGTCCTGGACATACCGCCCGGAAGGCCATCAGCAATGCGGAGGGCCTCGGAGAAGCCGTAGGCACGGAAGATGCCCTCGCCGATGAGCGAGATGTCCGGATCCTCGCCGGCGTCAGAGATGAGCTGACGGGCGAACTTGATGAAGGGCTCATCCTGGCGGGCGGCGTCGGTGGTGTCCTTGGCGCCGCCGTTGACGACCCACCAGCCGTCGCCCGAGGGACCAGCCGGCTCCATGACGGGACCCACGCTCTGGCACACCGAGGGGGTGAACGCAGCGCTGAGGCTGTCGAGAAGACCGGTGTTGTCGACCTCCTGGATCGCCAGCACGCAGGCGTTACCAGCGGTCATGGAGATGAACACGTCCGGGTCGGATGCCTGGATGGTGGTGACCTCGTTGGTGACCGTGGGGGCCGCCGGATCGTGACGGATCGCGACGAACTCGCTCACGACGTCGGGGTTGGCCTCTGCGTAGACCTTGAAGCCTTCCTCATAAGCCAGGCCGAAGTCGTTGTCCATGACGAGACCGGCCACCTTGAGCGGAAGCTCGTCCGGGAGGTTGAGCTTCATCCAGGTGCCCCAGAGCACGGCTTCAGTCGAGTACGACATCTGCCACGCAGTGGTCCAGGGGTGGTTGACCGGGTCGCCCCAGGCCGGGTGGCCCGAGAGGTAGAACGGGTGCGGGATGCACTCGTCGTTGACCTTGTCGTACACCGCAAGGCCGTTCGGCGAACCGAGGCCCTGGAGCATGAAGATGTTCTCGTTCTCGATCAGCTCGTCGGTGAACTCGATCGTCTGCGCAGCGACGTAGCCGTCGTCACGGATGATCATGTTCACGCTACGGCCGCTCAGAGCGTCGATGTCAGCGATGTAGTCGAACCAGATCTGCATACCGAGTGTGAGGTCGCCGTAGAAGGCGAGCTGACCCGACAGCACCGTGGTCTGACCGAAACGAATCTCGTCGTCGGTGAGGCCGTCGGTGTCGCTCCAGTCAGCGGGGCAGTCGTTGAGATCGACAGCCATGCCGGCAGGACCACGCAGGATGTTGTCGTCGCCGACGCCCCAGTTGCCGGCCTCGACCTCCGCGGTGATCTCCGCAATGATCTGGTCACGGTTGCAATCCGCCTCAGCGAAGATGCCCTCGATCGTCGAGCGATCCGACGGGCATTCCTCTTCGGCCATCGCCCCGTCGTCCATCGCCTCGGTCGTGGCGGTCGGCTCCTCCGGGTCGTCGCCAGCCATGGCGTCTTCGATCGCGTCCTGTGAGAGGCTGCCATCCTCGCTTACGCCGTCGCCTTCTTCGCTCGGTGCAGCCTCCGTACCGGAGTCATCTCCGGCGTCGGTGGTGTCACTGTCGCTGTCGCCACATGCTGCAGCAACAAGAGCGAACGCGAAGACAAGCGCCAAGAGGCGAAGCCATCGATTCCGTGTCTTGCTCATGGTCCCCCCAAAAGAAACCATCGGGTGCGGCCACCCTTCTGGGAGACCTCGGGGGCACGATAGGACGCCTTCTGCACCAGATGCACGTCGTGTCAAACAATCGTCACATTTTGTCGCGGAGCCGTCACCACACTGCGCGCGTACCGACCACGGAGACGGTGTGAACATCGCGAGACGGCGTCTCGACGTAGCGTGTTCGTCATGGATTGGGGAGTACACCTACCGCACCTCGGCCGCACCGTCGGCCGGGATTCACTGCTCGGATTCGCCCAGGAGGTCGACCGCCTCGGCTTTCATTCGGGCTGGACCTCGGATCACGTCTGCTGGCCGGCCGACATCGCGTCCAAGTATCCGTACTCGGCCGACGGTTCGTTCCCGGCGACCCCCGACATGGGGTGGCTCGATCCGATCGGCACGCTGCTGTTCGTGGCAGGGGTCACCCAGAACTTGCGGCTCGGCTTCACCGTGCTGATCCTCCCCTACCGTCCGCCGGTCGCGACCGCCAAGCAGCTGGCGACCCTCGATGTGGTCTCCAACGGGCGGCTCATCTTCGGCGTGGGCGTCGGCTGGATGAAAGAAGAGGCCGACGTCCTGGGGATGCCCTGGGACAACCGGGGAGCTCGATCCGACGAGCAGCTGGAGATCTTCGAGATCCTGTTCCGCGACGACGCGCCGAGCTACGACGGCGCCTACTACGCCTTCCCCGAGGTGGGTTTCGAACCCAAGCCGATCCAGAACCCGGTGCCGGTGTGGGTCGGCGGCAACTCCCAAGCCGCATTCCGCCGCACCGCCCGCTTCGGGCACGGGTTCCACGCGGCCTTCCAGTCGCTCGACGTCGTGGCCGAGGAATGGCGCGCCGTGCGCGAGGAGTGCGAGAAGTTGGGCCGTGACCCAGCCGAGATCGAACTGTCGCTGCGGGTGTTCCTCGACTTCGACGAGATGATGGAGCCCCACAAGTCGATCGCCGGCTCGCCCGAGCAGATGCTCGACACGATCGGTGCGATGCAGGAGATCGGCATCGGCCACGTGCTCCTCGATCCCGTCGCCCGCGGCGGCGTGCCAGGACGCCTCGAGGCTTTGCGCTCGTTCATGGGCGACATCGCGCCACAGGTGGACTGAAGCCCGATGCTCGTGCGCGACGTCGTCGACGCGACGACGGTGGTCGCAGGCACGACCAAACGAATGGAGAAACGCGCCGCTCTCGCGGGGCTCATCCGCGGCGCCGAGGCCGACGAGATCGAACCGCTCGTCGGCATGCTCACCGGCGATCCCCGCCAGGGCGCGCTCGGAACCGGGTGGGCGGGCGTCGCCCGGTTGGACGTCGCTCCAGGCGCCGGCGGCGATGTCACGGTGCTCGAACTCGATGAGGCGCTCTCGGAGCTTCAGCTGCTGACAGGTCCGGGATCGCAGGCCCGCCGGGGAGACCTTCTGGCCGGTGTGTTCGCCCGCTGCGATGCAGAAGAGCAGAACTTCATCGGACGGCTCATCGTCGGGGAGCTTCGCCAGGGCGCGCTCGCGGGCGTGGTGACCGATGCGATCGCCGATGCAGCGGGGGTCGGCGCCCCGCTGATGCGGCGTGCAGCGATGCTCCGCGGCGACCTCGGCGCGACGGGCCGGGTGGCGCTCCTCGAAGGGAAGGAGGGCCTGACGTCGATCGGGCTCCGGCCCCTTCGTGCCGTTCAGCCGATGCTGGCCAGCACTGCCGAGAGCGCACGCGCCGCGGTCGCCGACATCGGTTCGAGCTCGGTGGAATGGAAGCTCGACGGCATCCGGATTCAGCTCCACGTCGCCAACGGAGACGTGCGCATCTACACGCGCAACCTCAACGACGTCACACACAGGCTTCCGACTGTCGTCGAGTTCGCGCGATCGCTCGATGTCGACAGCGCAGTCCTCGACGGCGAGATCCTCGGCGGTGGCGCACTCGATGGCGAGGAGGCCGAGGTCTTTCAGGACACCATGAGCAGTTTCGGGCGGGAGGCACCCGACCGGCAGAGGCTCGATCTCAACGCCTGGTTCTTCGACATTCTTCACATCGATGGGCGCGACCTCATCGACACACCGCTCGTCGAACGTCGTGCCGCGCTCGAGTCGCTCGTGGAGGCCAGGGCGATCCCTGGTGTGGTCACCGACGATCCAGAGCTCGCCGAGCGCACATTCGACGAAGCTGTCGCTGCCGGCCACGAAGGCGTGATGGTGAAGGCGGCCGACTCACTCTATGAGGCCGGCCGCCGGGGCAAGGCGTGGCGCAAGGTCAAACCGGTCCACACCTACGACCTCGCCATTCTCGCGGTCGAATGGGGTCACGGCCGGCGGCAGGGCTGGCTGAGCAACCTCCACCTCGGCGCCAGGGGCGCCGACGGGTCTCTGGTGATGGTCGGTAAGACCTTCAAGGGACTCACCGACGAGATGTTGCGGTGGCAGACCGCCCATCTACAGGGACTCGAGGTCGTGACCGAAGGCCACACCGTCTGGGTGCGGCCCGAGCTGGTGGTGGAGATCGCACTCGACGGCGTTCAACGCTCCACGCGCTACCCCGGCGGTCTCGCGCTGCGGTTCGCCAGGGTCAAGGCACACCGCCCCGACAAGGACGTGTCGGGGATCGAAGCGCTCGCGACGCTCGAGGCGCTGCTGTGACCGCCGCCGGTCGGGTCCGGGTCGACAAGTGGTTGTGGGCGGTGCGTGTGTACAAGACGCGCACGGCCGCCAACGAAGCCTGTTCGACCGGAAAGGTGCGAGTCAACGGCGAGCCCGCCAAGCCCTCGACCAAGATCGGCACGGGCGACCGGGTCCGGGCGCGAGCCCACGTCGGTGTGCGCGACGTGGAGGTGGTCGCCCTCCTCGAGAAGCGGGTCGGCGCCCCGGCTGCGGCCGAGGCCTACGTCGACCATTCACCTCCCCCCGATCCCCGACCCGACCGTGAGGGTCCGATCGATGCGCCCGTGGTGGCCAGACGCGAACGCGGCGCCGGGCGCCCGACCAAGCGGGAGCGCAGAGAGATCGACCGGCTGCGGCGCGGCGGCGAGGAAGGCGGATAGCGTCGCCCGGGTGCCACCGCCTCTCGCCGTCACCCTCGCCCACGCCCGCCTCCTCGCCGAGGCAGTGACCGAGGGCGACGTCACGGTGCCGTCGTCGGCTTCGGAGGCCTACGACGCGCAGGACCAGCTGACCTCGCTTCTGGACACACCGGTCGTGGGCTGGAAGGTGGGGGCCACGAGCGAGGTCGTGC
>Ga0114932_10002050_pt1 | contig 21886 bp, 18 predicted proteins | sample 2SBtaG_2_FD_87286 | JGI IMG/M metagenome (GOLD analysis project Ga0114932, IMG submission 87286) | Deep subsurface microbial communities from Kolumbo volcano to uncover new lineages of life (NeLLi) - 2SBTROV12_ACTIVE470 metaG | ecosystem: Environmental > Aquatic > Marine > Volcanic ...
AGATTCCGGTTGTTTGTCGCGATAGCGCAGTCTGGCGAATTCAACCGCCGCACATGAGCTCCGAACATCCGGAACAAATTCAAATAACACGTAATTATATCAACGTGTTAGATGTGTTGGCTGGGGTGGTAGGATTCGAACCTACGGTACACGATACCAAAAACCGATGCCTTACCACTTGGCTACACCCCAGCAATGGGCGCTATTTACGCGCGGCGCAGGTTTGCATCAAGCCCCAAATTGCGTGGCTTGTGAAACGGTGTGGGCCTCGCTAAGTCCGGCAAATGCAAAGCTATGACGTCGTCATAATCGGGGCCGGTGCGGCTGGAATGTTCTGTGCGTCTGAGGCGGCGCGACGCGGTCGACGGGTGTTGATCGTCGACCACAATCGCACGCCCGGAGACAAAATACGGATTTCGGGCGGCGGGCGCTGCAATTTCACCAATCTCTATTGCAAACCTGAAAATTTCCTGTCGCAAAATCCGAAATTCGCCATTTCTGCTTTAAGCCGGTTCAATCAGAGTGATTTCATCGCTCTGATCGAGCAACACGGCATCCTATGGCACGAGAAATCACTGGGGCAACTGTTCTGTGATGGCTCCGCCAGACAAATTATTGAAATGCTGGTGTCTTTGATGACTGCAGCAGGGGCCGAACTGCGATTGAGCGCGGTTGTAAATCAGGTCAGGCACGTCGAACGCAAGTTTTGCATGTCGATTGACGGGCAACAAATTCGCGCTGAATCTCTGGTGGTGGCCTGCGGCGGAAAATCCATTCCAAAAATGGGCGCCAGTGATTTTGGCTACCGGATAGCAACACAATTTGGCTTGAAAATCGAAGATACGCGCCCGGCTCTTGTGCCGCTGACTTTTGCGCCGCAAGAGCTGGTCGCGTTGAAAACGCTTGCCGGGCTATCACTGGATGCGCGCGTGTCCTGCGGATCAATGGGTTTTCGCGAGGGCATGTTGTTTACGCACCGTGGGTTGTCGGGACCGTCGATCCTGCAAATTTCGTCCTATTGGCGCGAAGGTCAAACCATTTCGGTCGATCTGCTGCCCGGTCAGGACGCGGTCAGCTTTCTGCGCTTTGCCAAAAAAAACCAGGGCAGATTGAACGCGCCCAACACGCTGGCACAGGTCATCCCAAAACGGTTGGCGCAGTTGGTTTGCAAAGACGCACCCCAAATGGCACTGGCCAATTTTTCTGACGCCGAGCTTCTTTCGCTTGCGGCGCGTCTGTCGAGCTGGCACTTGAAACCGATTGGTAGCGAAGGCTACCGCACCGCCGAAGTCACGCTAGGGGGCGTGTCGACGGACGCGCTGGACGCCCGAACAATGCAGGCCAACAAAATGCCGGGGCTGTATTTCATCGGTGAGGTGGTAGATGTCACCGGCTGGCTGGGCGGCTACAATTTCCAGTGGGCATGGTCATCGGGATGGGCGGCGGGGCAGGTTGTGTAAATCCGCAACGCCATTGATTGTGGTGATCTAAATCGCCTAACTGATGCGGATAAAGGCGTTCAACAGGAAGAACCGGCATGTCTGAAATTTGGCAGCTTACTGCGTCCAGGATTGCCGCTATGGTGCGCGCCGGCAAAGTCTCGGCGGTCGAGGTGGCGACGTCACATCTGAAGCGCCTTGCTCACGTCAACGGCGCATTGAACGCGGTCGTTCAGGAATTTCCGCAAGAGGCTCTGGCCGCGGCGAAGTCGATTGATGCCAAGCTGGCGAAAGGCGTCGATCCCGGGCCGCTGTGCGGCGTCCCGGTCACGATCAAAGTCAACGTTGATCAGGCGGGTCACGCGACCACCAACGGGTTGGTGATCCAAAAAGACTTGATTGCCGAGACTGATAATCCGGTTGTCGCCAATTTGCGTTCTGCCGGGGCGGTGATCGTCGGGCGGACCAATACCCCGGCGTTCTCGCTGCGGTGGTTTACCAAAAATAACCTGCACGGCCAGACTTTTAACCCGCACGACAAAAGCCTGACGCCCGGTGGGTCGTCGGGCGGTGCGGCGGCGGCCGTGGCTTCGGGCATCTGTGCACTGGGGCACGGGACCGACATTGCCGGTTCCGTGCGCTATCCCGCTTATGCCTGCGGGTTGCACGGGTTGCGGCCCACACTGGGGCGGGTTCCGGCGTTTAATCCGGCGGCGCCGGATCGTTTCATTGGCGGGCAAATTATGGCCGTGTCGGGGCCTATCGCGCGATCTATTGACGATATTGAACTGGGCTTGCAGTCGATGGCGGCAGCCTCTGCGCTGGATCCGTGGTATGCACCCGTGCCGCTGAATCAAAGCGAATTTCCAAAGAAGGCAGCACTTTGCGTCGCGCCGGACGGGATGGATGTGGCGCCGGAAGTTGAAACCGCTTTGCGGCGCGCTGCGCGGCAGTTGCAGGCAGAGGGCTGGGACGTGGCAGAGATTGTTCCGCCGTCGCTTGTCACGCCCGCAGAGATCAACGCCCAGCTTTGGCTGGCGGAAATGCGACGAGGTGCCTTACCGATGTTCGCGCGAGAGGCCGACCCGGAGGCTGATTTCGTGTTCTCGGTCATGCAAAGCCGTTCTGCGGTTTTGGATGCAGACGGCCTGTTGGATGCCTTTCAACGCAGGGCCAGTTGTCTGCGCGAGTGGAGCCTGTTTCTGCAACAATATCCGCTGTTGATCTGCCCCGTATCGGGGGAACTGCCGTTTGCCCAGCAGGAAGATCAACGCTCTGAGGCGCGGTTCAACGCCATCATGGATGCGCAACTAACGCAGATTGGCTTTCCGGCACTGGGACTGCCGGTATTGGCGGTCGCCACCGGATTTTCAGGAACTTCTCCGATGGGTGTGCAACTGGTGGCGGCACGATACCGCGAGGATATTTTGCTGGACGCGGGGCGGGCGATTGAAAAGGGCTGGCCTGCGATTGCGCCGGTCAGCCCCGACTTTTAGCTCGCCCTAAGCATTTCGCGTCAAACCGGACTCACCCGGGGTTGCCTGAAATCAAACATTTCAACGTATTCGGCGACATACTGGACCCCATATATTGCGCGAAATGCCTTAATTAATGATGTTATGGTCCGGCCCAAACGGGAACGCGGTGATATTTTCGGCCCCGTTTTCAGTGACGACCAGTATATCGTGCTCGCGGTAGCCGCCTGCTCCGGGTGTGCCTTCCGGGATTGTCAGCATCGGTTCCATCGACACCACCATGCCCGGTTCGAGCACCGTATCCACGTCTTCGCGAAGTTCCAGTCCCGCTTCGCGCCCGTAATAATGCGACAGGATACCAAACGAATGCCCGTATCCAAACGAACGGTATTGCAGCAACCGGCGTTCCTTAAAAAACGTGTTGAGCGCGGCTGTTATGTCAGAACATGTCGCACCGGGTTTGATCAGGGACAGACCCAACTCATGCGCGGCAATATTGGCGTGCCAGATGTTCAGCGACGCGGTATCCGGCTGGTCCAAAAACAAGGTGCGCTCCAATGCAGTGTAGTAACCCGAAATCATCGGGAAGGTGTTCAGGCTAAGAATATCGCCTCGGCGCAATTCGCGGGTGGTAACCGGATTGTGCGCGCCGTCGGTGTTCAGCCCCGATTGAAACCACGCCCACGAGTCGCGCAGTTCGCTGTCCGGGAATGATCGCGCAATTTCGATCTCCATGGCATTTCGCCCTGCCATGGCCACGTCAATTTCCCGCGTGCCGCTGCAAATGGCGTCGCGAATGGCGTATCCACCTAAATCGGCAATCCGGGCACCTTCACGGATCAGGGCGATTTCAGCCGGGCTTTTGATCATGCGCTGGGTCATGGTTTCGCCGGAAATATCGTAGCGGGATTTGGGTGCAAGGCATGTGTCAAGCGCGTCTGATTGTTGCAAAGTCAGGTGGTCCGCCTCTACGCCGATCGCGGCGCCGGTGCCGGTGACCGAACGCACCGCGCGCCAGAAATTATCACGCTGCCAGTCGGTATAAACGATGTTATCACAGGCCGATCGCCGCCCGGGCTGGCCGCCGTCGATACCTGCCGAAACAGTCACAGCTTTGTCCGGCGTCACGACGCAGGCGTAGGGACGGCCAAACGCACAGTACAAAAAGCCAGAAAAATACGCGATATTGTGCATCGATGTCAGGACAACAGCGTCGATATCGGCCTTGTTCATCGTGGCTCTTAGGCGGTGCAGGCGGGTGTCGTATTCTGACTTCGCAAAAGGCAGGGGGGCCTTTGCGCCGTTGGCAAACGAGGAAAAGTCAGGTCGGGGTGTGAAAAGGGCGTTCATGGGGAACCTCCGGGTGTTGACCCGGGTGCAAGATATCCCGGGCGATTAATCCGGGCGTGCAGGATGGGAGCGCAGGGTCTCTGCAGGCCGGTGCAAAGCCGCACCTGACGACGCCATCGTCATTGCCTTGAATGCCTTTAACGCGGTTCCAAGGGCAAATAAAGAAAAATTTTGCGCGCTTTCAAATCGTCTGATCGTAGTCGCCGACGCTTGGTTCTGTGCGGATCACTGCGTCAAGGTCTTTGAATATGGCACGCAATTCCGCGTCGCTGTCGGGGCTTTCACAGACCACCACCAAATTGGGTGTATTGGATGACGCCCGCACCAGCCCCCAGCCGCCGTTGTCCAGTTGCACCCGTGCACCGTTCACGGTGACCACATTGGTGATCGCGCGCCCGCCAAGCGTGCTACCTTTGTCAGCACGCGCTACCAGTCTGGCAACGATGCGTTTCAGCACGTCGTATTTTTCTCTGTCGGCGCAATAGGGCGACATCGTTGGGGTGGAAAAGGTTTGTGGCAAGGCGCGGCGCAGGTCCGACATTGTCTTATCCGGATTGCGGTCCATCAGTTTGCATAGCTCGACCGCCACGCGCATGCCGCAGTCGTAACCACGCCCGATGGGTTGCGCCAAAAAATAATGCCCCGATTTTTCAAACCCCGCGAGCGCGCCGATTTCGCGCACCCGCCGCTTCATGTGGCTGTGGCCGGTTTTCCAGTAATCGGCTTTGACGCCGTGTTTGATCAGTTCGGGGTCCGACGCAAACAGCCCCGTCGATTTCACGTCCGCCACAAAAGTTGCGCCGGGATACATCCTGGCCCAGTCGCGCGCCATGATCACGCCGACCTTGTCGGCGAATATTTCCTCGCCTTCGTCATCCACAACGCCGCAACGATCGCCATCGCCGTCAAAGCCAAGCGCCATGTCGGCACCGGAATTGCGCACGCTGTCCGCCATGTCGTGCAGCATTTCCATGTCTTCGGGGTTGGGGTTATAATGCGGGAACGTGTAATCCAAATCATTGTGTGACGCCACGACGTCGACACCGATACGCCTTAGCACCAGCGGCGCAAGAGCAGACGCCGTGCCGTTGCCCGTGGCGCAAACCACTTTGAGCTTGCGGTTCATTTTGAAATCGCCGCACAAATCGTCGATATATGCGTCCATCACGCCGTCAACGCGCGTGATTTTGCCGCCGTCGCGGGCGCGGGTTTCGCCGTTCAGAACGATATCGCGCAAGCGGTTCATCTCATCGGGGCCATGGGTCAGCGGGCGTTCGAACCCCATTTTGACGCCGGTCCAGCCGTTTGGATTGTGCGACGCCGTGACCATGGCCACCGCAGGCGCGTCCAGATGAAACTGGGCAAAATACGCCATGGGCGACACGGCGGGGCCGATGTCTTTGACACAAATTCCTGCTTGGACCAGCCCCAGCATCAGCGCGTTCTTGATGGTCAGCGAATAGTCGCGGTAATCATTGCCCACGGCGATGACCGGTTCAATCCCGGCCTCAAACATCTGGGTGCCCAGCCCCATACCAAGCGCGGTGATGCCGGGCAGATTGATTTCGTCGGGGTACTTCCAACGGGCGTCGTATTCGCGAAAACCGGTGGGGGTGATCATCGGTTCGCGCAGAAAATCCCATGTGTTCTGAGTAACTGTCGCGCGGGGTCTGGTCACTTGAATGTCTCCGGCAATAAATTTGGCTTAACGAAACTCACAGCTCAATCGGGTGCTTTTTAGCCAAGTTATCAAATTCTATCAACGCGTTAATCAAATCGGGCATTTGCCCCAGAGGTATCATGTTGGGACCGTCCGACGGGGCTGTATCGGGCGCTTGATGGGTTTCCAAAAACACCGCCGCTACACCCAGCGACACAGCGGCGCGGGCCATCACCGGCGCGAATTCGCGTTGCCCGCCGGATGATCCACCCATGCCACCGGGCTGTTGCACGGAGTGCGTTGCATCCATGACCACAGGATAACCGGTTTTGGCCATCTGTGGCAGGCCGCGCATATCAGCAACCAGCGTGTTATAGCCAAACGAGGTGCCGCGCTCGCACAGCATGATGCGCTTATTTCCGGTCGAGGCCAGCTTTTCGGCCACATTTGGCATGTCCCACGGGGCCAGAAACTGGCCCTTTTTGACGTTGATCGCAGCCCCCGAATTGCCGGCAGCCAAAAGCAGGTCGGTCTGACGGCACAGAAACGCCGGGATTTGCAGAACGTCGACCACGGCGGCCACTGTGGCGCACTGGTCCGGTACGTGCACGTCGGTCAAAACGGGACAGCCAATTTCGGACTTTACGGCCTCCAGGACTTTCAGACCCTGATCTATGCCCATACCGCGTTTGCCGGACAGCGCGGTGCGGTTGGCCTTGTCAAACGATCCTTTGAAAATGAATCCGACGCCGGCGGCGGTGCAGGCATCGTTCAGCGTTGTGGCGATCATCAATGCGTGATCGACGCTTTCAAGCTGGCAGGGGCCGGAAATCAGCACCAGCGGCAGGCGGTTGCCGACCCGCAGATTTCCGATATCAAATTCAAACATGCTACCCGGTGACCTGTTCACGCAAAATCGATGCCGTCAGCGATGCCATCAAGTAAATGCCACCAAAAATCAAGAACGCCAGCAAAGTATTTTCGAAGGCACGCGGATAAGTGGCCTCGTCCGGGGGAACAGGACGCACGCCAAGCGACAGATAACGCACCTGACGGTTGGCCTCGATCCGGGCGGTTTCAAGCTGTTGCAAGGACTGGCTAAGCATTAGCTGGCGGGTCTGCAAATCGGCCTGCGCAATGACCAGTTCTCCGGATATTTTGGCAAGCGACGCCGACGAGTTACTGCCTTCGGTCATATCGCGGCGCATTTCGTGGATCAGGCTTTCCAGTCGCACGATTGCTTTTTCGCCAAGTTGCACCTTGGTTGCGTTCGGTCGCGGGTTGTCTTTTAGCTCGGCCAATTCCAGTTTGCGATTCTTGAGTTCAACCTCAAAGGCGCTGATCTGTTGCATCCGGGATGAAATTTCCAAATCGGCACTGACCACGCCGCGCGCCTCTTGCAGCTCCAGAACCCGCCGCTGGGCGCCGAACATATTGGCTTCGGCTTCTTCATAGCTGTCGCGCGCGCCTTTCATCTGGTCGGCGCGAAGACGCTGAGTCAATTGATCAACTTGCTCTTCCGCGTAACCGATCAGCGCCTCTGAAAATTCACGACTTGCCTCGGGCGAAGCGGCGACCACCTCCATTTTGATGATGCCTTCGGTCGGATCGTATCCTATTTTGACCCGTTTTTCGTAAATTCTATAGGCGGCTTCGTTGCTGCCTGTGGGTTCCAGACGCTGAATACTATCGATATGCGCCTGCTGGAAATGCGCCTTGAAACCGTGGTCGTGGTCAAGGCGGCTCATGGCGTCGCGTGAATTCAGGTAACTTTGGACCGTGATGGAATCCTGCGTCGTGGCAAATCCTGTCCCTGCAAAAAGACCGCCCATGCCCGCAGCGCTGGCAGTGTCGGCCTGCTGAATGACGAATTCGGATTTCGTCGAATACATGGGCGTTGCAATATTGTAGTAATAGTAGCCCGCCAGCACTGTCGGCACAAAAACAAAAAATGCCAGTTTAATTAGCATCAGGCCCAGTCGCCGCCGTCGGCGTTTAACCAGATCGATCTGAATTTGACGCACGTCAAACGACCGCTGATGATCGGTAATTACCTCCGTCGATGGCGGTTGCGGCTGACGGATTGCGGCTGGAAGTTGCGCCTGCGACGTGTCGCTGACCACGAGTTCAAGCAAATCAGAACGTTTGAACGGATCTTTACCGGCCTTACGGAGCAAACGCACCGCGTCCAGATCCGACGACGCATTCAGCCCGTGTTTTTGCGATTCTCGGCGCGCGATGCGCAATTGGCGTCCTGACAGGTTTTCGCGCTTTATCTCTTCTATTTCGGCCTGCGGCGACAACATCGCCCGTTCATCGTCGTCGATGGGGCGTGGGCGCGGAGGGGACGCTGCAGAAATTTGCTGGGTCGCGCGGTGTTCGCCGGTGTTTTCGCCGGAATAGTTGCTTGAACGCCGAATGCGGAATTTCTTAGCTTTGGGTTTCATAATCGTACATCTGTTTTGCCTCGTGAAGCGTGTCAAACATTGTCAGGCGTCCGTTTTTCAGAACCGCCGCCGATTGTGCGTATTTTTCAAGCGTCTTTGCCTGATGCGAGACGATGATCACTGTTGACGACTTCAACCGGTCTTTCAGGATCGATCCCGCCTTTTTGTTGAATGCGACATCAGTGGTGCCGGGCATGCCTTCGTCGATCAGGTAAATATCAAACTCCAGCGCCAGCATAAGCGAAAAGGAAAACCGCGATTTCATGCCCGCCGAATAAGTGCCTACGGGCATGTCGAAATATTCTTCGATTCCTGTGAGGTATCGGCAAAAGGCCTCAACGTAATCGGGATCAAGTCCATAAAGGCGGGCGATATAGCGCGCGTTTTCGGTGCCGGTGTGGCGCGAAACCACGCCGCCCATGAAACCAAGCGGAAATGAAATGCGCGCACTACGCAGGATTTCGCCCTCATCCGGCTTTTCAAGTCCCGCCATCATATTGATCAACGTGGTTTTACCGGTGCCGTTTGGAGCCAGAATGCCAAGACTGCGCCCCAGGTCGACGCGAAACGACGCGCGGTCAAGGATGATCTTGCGCTGCGTGCCCGTCCAAAAGGACTTGCTGACATTCAAAAACTCAAGCATTGGGATTAATCCCGCTCTGACCTCGGTTGTACTTGCTTTGGCGCAAGCTTATCGCCCAGCTCTTAACAAAGTTAGCCGGTGTTTGCGGCATTATGAAGGCGCATAGGGCGACTATGCAATGAATTTCGCCTCAAAGCCTGCCGATTGCCGCGATTATTCCTGTTGCCGCGCGTGTTTCAGTGCGGTTGCTTGACCACCCGAAAAAGTCTGCCAACTACAATTGACACGATGGCTGCGGCAAAGCTGAACAGAGCGCCCATTTTGGCGGCTTCCTGAACGGGACCGTTTTCAAATGCGACCGAGGCTATGAACAGCGAAACGGTAAACCCGATGGCGGCGATACAGCCGATGATGAACAGGTCTGATATGCGCATACCACCCGGCAATCCAAGCCGCATAGGCTTGGCCGCAGCCCAGCCGAACAGAAAAATACCGAAAGGTTTGCCGATCAAAAGCCCGGCCAATACCAGATAGGTTGCATCACCTATGGACGAAAATTCGACGCCTGCGTTTGCAAGCCCAAAGAAAAACAAAATAACTTCGACCGGTGTTTTCAGCCAATGTTCTATCTTATTCAGCAGATCAGTCAGATGCTGTTCAGCCGCCGCAAACAATCCGAATGCACGGTCGGCGTGCGGGATCGTCGGCACGATGGGAAGAAGCCCAAGTGCCGGTTCCAGCCCGGCTTGCGAAAAGCCGAACCAACTGGCGGCAGCGGCCAGCGCATAGGGTAAGAACGACAGGCGTTTGCGCACCCATGTCGAAACCGGGCGAAGCTGGTTGCCACGGTCAAGACGGCGGGGCAACCAGTTGAAGATGACGAAGACTCCGATTGCCGCGCCAAGCGAAAGCAACAGCCACAGCGGGGCCAGCTCGCCGGACGGGTAAAACACCGCCAGAATAATCAGCCCCACCGCGTCATCGGCAATCGCCAGAAGCAGCAGAAAACGCACTGCGGGATGCCCTGCGCCAAATACGATGCGCCCTACCAGATACGAAAACGCAATATCGGTGGCCGTCGGGATGGCCCAGCCGTTGGCTACCGCGCTGTAGGTGTCCGAGCCCATAATCAAAGCCAGACCCAGATAGACCGAAACCGGCCCCAGCATACCACCTGCCGTCGCGAACAAAGGTGTTAGCGCTTTTTTGCCGCGCAGAGAGCCGTTTTTCAGGGCAACAGCCTCCCAGACTTCTTTGGCGGCGATGGCAAAAAAGAATGCCATCAGCATATCGTTGATCAGGTAATGCAGGGTGACGACGCGCGTGGTGTGGCCGCTGGACTCCACGTGGAACGCACCGATCCAGTCAGAGCTAAACAGTTCGTACTCAACGAAATGATGATAACTGGCGGCGTCCGTATTGGCCCAAACAAGCGCAGTGATTGTCCCTGCGATTAACAGAATTGAATAGTTGGATACAAATCCCCAGACGCGGTACATACCTACCCTTTCGCAAATCGTTAGAGCGAATTAATTGAAAGGATTGGTCGGGGCAATCGGTTAATGGGATTTATTGTACAATTGCCCATAAACTTCCGGCGATGACTGAGCCTGCAAAGGCAAAAGACAAATAGGCAAGGAAGACTTTTGGCTTGACCAGTGCCCAAACTGCGACAGCCGCGGGAATACAGCTGACGCCACCGGCGAGCACAAAGCTCATGGCCGCCCCTTGACTCATGCCCTGCTCGATCAGGCCCGCCAAAAGCGGCACGGCAGCGTAGCCGTTCAGATAGGCAGGACCACCAACCAGTGCGCCCATGACAACGGGCTGCAGTCCGGTTCCACCCAATGTGCCGGCGATCCACGATGCGGGCACAAAGGCGATCATCAGGCTTTCAAGCACATAAGCCAGAAACAGCCATTTGGTCAGGAACAGCGCATTTTTCAAAGATTCCGCGCGGAAAACCTGCATCCGTTCGGAATCGCGCCAGATTTTCCACTTTGGCGTGTCGTCAAAAGAACTGGTGCCGCAACCGCAGCCCGAAACACTGGAGTCCTTGAGCGGATCGGCAAATAGTCCCGTCGGTGTCAGCGCCAGAACGCCGAACCCGCCAAAAAGGCCAAGTCCTACCGCCGCCAGCGTTTTGGCAATGGCGAAATCAGCGCCCAGCGCGGATGAGGTAATCAAAAACATCGCCGGATCCATCAACGGCGACGCCAGCCAGAACGCCATGACCGCCGATAGCGGTGCACCCATGGCCAAGAGTGCGGCAATAAACGGAATGACTTCGCACGAACAGAACGGCGCAATGCCTCCCACCAGTGCGGCCACGATGATCATGCGGGTTTCGCGGCCCTTGAAAGCCACCGCGACGACAGATTCTGCGCCACTGGCGCGCAAATATCCGATCGCGAGAACGGCAAACGCGATGAAGACGGCGGTTTGACCAAAGGCTTTGAGCGCAAACTCCAGAGTTGGCCACAGTTGGCCTGGAGCCAGCACAGCAACGAGGATCAAAGTTCCGGCAGTAAACGCCCACGCCTTGTCGATGCGGTTCCAGATATTCAGCGCCGAGGCCGGATTTTGGGTCGAGTCTGTCATGTCTGTACCTTTTGGTGATCTTCGTGCCCGCCGTCCTTGGCGTCAGCACAGCATTCGGCCAGCAGGAACGCCGACAGGCTTTCCATGCGGGCATAGGCGACAGCAGCGCAGTTGATCGAGCGGCCTTTTTTGGTCTGATTGACCAGTCCGGCGTGGGTCAGAAATTTAACGTGATGGGTCAGGGTCGAGCCAGATATTCCCGTGGCGTGACCCAGTTCGCCTATCGACAGACCGTTTGGGCCCGAACGCACAAGCGCGCGCAAAACCGCAAGCCGCTGTTCCGAACCAAGCGCGGCAAACGCCATGGCGGCATTCTCGATAGAGAGGAAATCATCGTGATTCGTTTTCATAATACTAGAAATATCGAAATATATTTTCCTGTCAAGAGCAACTTTATCCGGCGGGAGTTTCACCGTAGCCTTATTAAATGGATACCGATATTTTACTCCTGAATTCGCAAGTCAGCGCCTGCCGCATTTGCGCTGACAAATTTCTGACCACAAAAACCGCGCACGAACCACGCCCGGTATTCTGGATGTCGCAAACCGCGCGTATTCTGATTGCGGGGCAGGCGCCGGGCGCGCGCGTGCATGAAAGCGGCCGACCGTTCACAGACCCGTCCGGCGAGCGACTGCGCGACTGGATGGGAATCGACGACGCTATTTTTTATGACAAAGCAAAGATCGCCATTCTGCCCATGTCGTTTTGTTTTCCGGGATATTCCGATACCGGCAGCGACCTTCCGCCACCAAAAATATGCGCGCGGACCTGGCGGCAAAAAGTTCTGAACGCCCTGACCGGCGTCCGTCTGACGCTGCTGATCGGTGGGTATGCGCAAAAATGGCATCTGGGACAAACCGCCAGGAAAGGTGTGGGCGCGACAGTAATGGACTGGGCCGCATATGCGCCCGCAACCTTTCCGCTGCCGCATCCATCCTGGCGCAACAGCGGCTGGTTGAAAAAGAACCCGTGGTTCGAGATGGATTTGTTGCCTGATCTCAGACACGCGGTGCGCGAGGCGCTCTAATACCCGCGTGCCCGATCCACCAAGTGCAGGTACGGCGCGCCGGATTCGCCCCTTTTGACGTTCTCGGCAATGGTTTCGGCCGCAAACTCTGGCCGTGTGCTTGAAGCAACGTGCGGCGTCACCGTCACATGCGGATGCGCCCAGAACCGGTGATTTTTGGGCAGAGGTTCCACCTCAAACACATCCAGCGTGGCGTGGGAAATATGGCCGCTGTCGAGCGCAGCAAGCAAAGCGTTGTCGTCGATAAGACCACCACGACCCGGGTTGATAATGACCGCGTTTTTGGGCATCAGAGCCAAAGTTTGCGCGTTGATCAGATTTCGGGTCCGCGGCGTCTGCGGCACTAGTAAAACCAGTATTTCGGCGCTTTGCAGCGCCTCTGAAATCTGTTCCTGACCTGTGTAACAAGGGTAGTCCGCGCCCGGTTTACTGCTTCGGCTCCAGCCGCACACATCAAACCCCACGCTGTGCAACCGGTCTGCAACAGCAGTGCCCAAAGCCCCCAGACCCAGCACCGTCACACGGCGCTGCGCGGCCAGCGGTGGCACAAAATTGTGACGCCATTCCCCGTCCTGATGCAGTACGTGGCGGTCCGTTTCCAAATGGTGTCGCATTACATGGCCTAACACCCATTCAACCATACCTTGCGTCATCCCCGGCTCGACCATACGCGCCAACGGCACCTTCAGCGTTGGGTTGTCCGTGATTCCTTCAACGCCTGCCCAAAGATTGAGCACCGCCTTAAGATTGCAAAACGGCGTGAAATCCTGCAGCTGTGAGGACGGCGCGGTGACGATATAGTCGATATCCGCCGGTTCATCGATTGTGTCGCTGAGAAACACGTCAAGCCCGGCACGCGCGAAAGCAACTTGCAAATGCGGTCTATAGTCCGCCCACTCGGTGGGGTCGGCAAATAAAACTTTGATCGTCATAGGGGCTTACCTTGGTCGATGGATATGCGCGCTTTGTATCAAACCAAAAGCGATCAGCAAGACCAGCATGGCGGTACCGCCGTACGACACCAGCGGCAGCGGCACCCCAACAACCGGCGCTAACCCCATGACCATCGACATATTCACCGCAAAATAGAAAAAAAACGTCGCCGCCAGTCCCATGGTCAAAAGCGCGCTGAACCGGTCACGGTTGTTAAGCGCCGACACCACGCAAAAAATGACGATCAGGCTGTAAAGCGCCAGCAGTGAAATACCGCCGATAAAGCCAAGCTCTTCGGCCAGCGTGGTGAAAATGAAATCGGTTTGTTTTTCCGGTAGAAAGTTAAGGCGGCTTTGGGTGCCCTGCATGAACCCGCGCCCCGTCCAGCCACCAGACCCCAGTGCGATTTTGGATTGCGTAATGTGGTAACCCGCACCCAGAGGGTCCGTCGCCGGATCCAGAAAAGTATCGATCCGCCGGAACTGATAGTCTTTGAGCAACTGCCACGACGTACCGCGCGACAACAGCACGCCACCGACCAGACCACCAACCGCAAGAAATGCTGCGGCGAAATAAAACCAGCTCACGCCCGCCAGAAACATCACCGTGGCCCCGCCCGCACCCAATAACAGCGCCGTGCCCAGATCGGGTTGACGCAAAACCAAAAACATCGGAATACCAATCAAAATCAGCGGTATAATGACCCAGACCGGGCGCGATTTCTTGTCCAGATCCAACCAGTCGTAGTAAAACGCCAAAAACATGACCAAAGTAATTTTCATCAATTCCGATGGTTGCAGACGGATGACTCCCAGGTCGATCCAGCGTTCCGCCCCCATACCGACCGCACCGAAAAATTCGACCGAGCCCAGCAGCAGGAGCGACAGAATATAAGCAACACCCGCAACGCTGCGCCAAAAATAGATCGGAATAAACGCGACACAAAACATCAGCACCACACCCAGCGCAAAGCGCTTGGCCTGCGCCGAGGCCCAGGGGTCAAGTGAGCCTCCGGCCACCGAATACAGCATGACAAAGCCAATGCCGGCCACGGCAGCCACCATCAAAACTATCGCCCAGTTAACGAACAGGATTTTTTGCAAACCCTGCGGCACGGTCTTGAGATTGTGGATGAGATAGCTCATCCGCGCCTCTCTGACTGGTCGGCCAGAAGTTGAGACAATTTTTTCTGCCGGGTCCGGATGCGCCCGCGCTGCGATGCGGGATACGCGCTGAGCGGTGGTTGCTGCCCGTAAAGCGCTTGAAGCATGATATCGCGCGCAATCGGCGCTGCTGCCCGTGACCCGCCGCCACCGTGCTCGACAACCACGGACACGGAAAACCGTGGTTTGTCAAATGGCGCAAATCCCACAAAAAGTGCGTGATCCCGGCGTTCCCACGGCAGGTCGGCGTTTCTGATCACGCCGCGTGCGCGCTCGGCCGCCGTGATGTTGCGCACCTGACTGGTACCGGTTTTACCGGCCATCTGCATGGATTTCTCAGCAATCCGGGTTGAAAAAGCGGTGCCGCCGCGCAGGTTTGAAACGGCGAACATGCCCCCGCGCACTGCGTTTAGTGCGCTGGTGGACACCCCCAGCAGTGGCGCTGTCTTGGCGTGCAACTCGCGCCCGTCCATAGTTTTGATCACCCGCGGTTCCACTGCGGTGCCGCTGGCAAGGCGTGCGGCCATTACGGCCAGCTGCAAGGGCGAGGCCAGCACAAATCCTTGACCAATACCCGCGTTCAGCGTGTCGCCGATCAGCCAGCTGGCGTTGTTGCGGTTCTTGCGCTTCCAGGCCTTGGTCGGGGTCAGGCCGCTGGTCTCCCCCGACAAGGGCAGATTGTGTATTGCTCCCAGTCCAAACCGTTTGGCCATGCCGGTAATTTTCTCGATCCCGACGCGGCGCGCCACGTCGTAGTAAAAAACGTCGCATGAATTTTTCAGACTGTCTTTCAGATTCATGCGACCGTGGCCGTGGCGTTTCCAGCAGTGAAATTTGCGGTTGCCCAATTCGTAATACCCGGGGCAATACACTGTTTCGCGCAGATCGATCAGCCCTTCTTCCAATGCAGCCAGCGCAACCATCATCTTGAACGTCGAACCGGGCGGATAGGCACCTTGCACTGATTTATCGACCAATGGCCTGAACGGGTCTTGAAGCAACGAATTGTAATCCTTGGCCGAAATGCCCGTGACAAAAGCGTTGGGATCGAACGACGGCGTGGACCCCATGGTCATCAGGTCTCCGTTATGCACATCCATCAACACCGCCGCCGCGCTTTGACCCGCTAAACGGGCCTGAACGTAGGATTGCAATCCCTGTTCGACGGTCAATCCGATATTGGCCCCATTGTCGCCCTCGTCGCGGTCGATCTCGCGCATGACGCGCCCGACGGCATTGACTTCGATTCTTTTGATCCCCGCCTTGCCGCGTAGCCGGGATTCCACCTTGCGTTCAACACCGCTTTTTCCAATTTGGAACTTGGGAATTTGCAGCAAGGGATCGCGGTCATCGATTCGGCTGAGATCATAGTCGCTGACCGGTCCGACGTAGCCGACGATGTGGGTAAAATTCGCGCCCAGCGGATAGTGGCGCGACAGCCCGACTTCGGGTGTGATGCCTGGCAGACCCGGCGCATTCGCCGACACTGCCGAAATCTGCTGCCACGTCAGGTTTTCCGCCACAGTGAGCGGCACAAAAGACGCACGCCGTTTCGTCGCGTCCAGAATTTGACTTTGCGCGTCGCGGTCCAGCGGGATGAGGTGCGACAGCCGCTCAAGCACGCCCGCCACATCGTCGGCTTGCTCGCGCACCAAAACCACGCGGTAGTTCTGCTGGTTGTCGGCGATGACCACGCCGTTGCGGTCAGATATTATTCCGCGCGCCGGTGGTATCAGGCGGATGTTAATACGGTTTTCTTCGGCCAAAAGGCGGTACTGCCCGGCCTGCGTGACCTGCAAGTAACGCAATCGCAACCCCAACAGGCCGACAAAACCGACCTGAGCGCCCAAAAGGATCAGACCACGTCGGCTGATACCTTTGAAACTTTTTTCACTGTCGCGCGTGACCGGACTCATAACCGGTGCCCCAGCCGAACGGCTTCGCCGGGCGTGATTTTTCGAATGTGAATGATGGCGTAGCAAAACAGCACCACAAGCGGATAGGTGATCACGGTGACAAAGAAATACAGCATCTGCGCGCCGAAGTCGGCGACCGGTACCAGCGCGACCGTAAGAATGATCCGGTTGGCCAGAATCGCCAGAAAAAATACTGCCGTAAAAAAAGCCCATTCAAAAGGGAAAATCAGCTCGCGAAAACGCCGTTCCTGCGTACGCAGAAACTCGGTTGAGATTAAAACGATGCCCGTCCAAAGCGCCAGCGGCTGTCCGCTTAAGGTATCGGCCAGCAAAAATATTGCAAATACCAGCCAGAACGGCGCGAAATCCGGCCGTCGCAGCACCGTTGAAAAGGTTAAAGCCAGCAACAGGTCCGGGGCCGGAACGCCACCCGGATTAAACCGCATCGGTACGAGTGATGCAAATATCAAAAGCGCAGCGCAGCCAAAATAGGCCGCCCGCCCGATCCAGATATGCAACGCGGCCGGACTACCCATCGTCGGCACCGGAGTCGGCTCCAGACAGGTCGGTAGCTGGCTGCGCGCCGGAGATCACGCCCGCGTCGGATTCAGCAATGGTTTCTACCGGCGTCGCGCGCAGGATACGCAGGAATTCCAGTCGTCGGTAGTCAGCCGCCAGACGCACCCGCAACCGCCCGTCAGAAGCCCGCGCGACCTGTCCCGCCAAAAGCGCGGGCGGAAAAACCCCGCCGTCGCCCGAGGTAAACACCCGGTCACCCGGTCGAATTTTATCGTCGTCTTCCAAAAACTGAATGATTGGCGCAGCGGTGTTGTCGCCCGACATTATGGCGCGCCGTCCCGAGGGTTGAATGGTCACGGGAATGCGGCTGTTGTCATCCGTCAGCAGCACCACCCGCGAGGTGTTTTCGCCCACGCCTGTGATCCTCCCGACCAGCCCCAGTCCGTCCATCGTCGCCCAGCCATCGATGATCCCGTCGCGTCGCCCGACGTTGATCAAAGCCGACTGACGAAAAGGTGATCCGGAATCCGTTAGCACGACGCCGGTGATAAACGTCAGTTTAGGGTCAAGACGGACCTTGTTCAGATCGAGCAGGCTGGCGTTTTCCTGCTCCAGTTGCAGCGCAGCTTCGCGCCAGCTTTTCAGTCGCTGCAATTCGCGGCGCAGTTCCTGATTTTGTTCGTAAATGCGCGCATAGGACTGAAAGTCGTCGATCATCCGCGTCGCACGCGTCACCGGCAGGAGCGCCCATTCAAAATTTGGCACCACACGATCGATAAAGGCCGCGCGCAACCGTTCGGCGCGTGGATTATCGATACGCCACAGCAAAAAAACCGCCAGCAAAACCACCAGCGTCACACCGACCATTATCCGCCTGACCGTGTGGCCAAACTGTGTGTCGTTATGTGGATCACGTGCCAAGGCGCATCCTTTGATGGTGTTACAAGCGTTAGCTGTCGTAATCGATCACATGGACCAATTGTTTTTCATATTCCAGCGACCGGCCGGTTCCCATGGCCACGCAGTCCAGAGAATCTTCGGCAACGGTAATGGCCAGACCGGTTTGTTCACGCAGCGCCAGATCAAGATCACCCAAAAGCGCCCCGCCACCGGTCAGCATGACACCGCGGTCGACGATGTCGGCGGCCAGATCGGGCGGCGTGGCTTCAAGCGCGGACATCACAGCTTCGGTGATTTGTTGCACGGGTTCGGCCAGCGCTTCGGCCACCTGAGCCTGCGTTATTTCGGCTTCTTTGGGGACGCCGTTCAGCAGGTCGCGACCGCGAATGACCATTGTAGTTCCACGCCCGTCGTCTGGCATCCTTGCCGTGCCGATGGTGGTTTTGATCCGTTCGGCAGTTGATTCACCCACCAGCAGGTTTTGCTGACGCCGCAGGTACGAGATCAGCGCCTCGTCCATGCGGTCACCACCAACGCGTACCGAGCGCGCGTAAACGATGTCCGCCAGCGAGATCACAGCGACCTCGGTCGTACCGCCGCCGATGTCCACCACCATCGATCCCGTGGGATCGGTGATCGGCATGCCCGCGCCAATCGCTGCCGCAATGGGTTCGGCGATCAGACCGGCCTTGCGCGCGCCCGCCGACAAAACCGACTGGCGGATGGCGCGTTTTTCCACCGGCGTCGCACCGTGCGGGACACATACGATAATTTTTGGTTTATTCAATGTCGTGCGCTTGTGGACCTTGCGGATGAAATGTTTGATCATTTCCTCAGCCACGTCGAAATCGGCGATCACCCCTTCGCGCATCGGACGGATGGCTTCGATCGACCCCGGGGTGCGACCAAGCATCAGCTTGGCGTCCTCACCGACAGCCAGCACCTGCTTGCGGTGGTCCTTGATATGATAGGCGACCACCGAGGGTTCGTTCAGAATGATGCCCTTTCCCTTGACATAGACAAGCGTGTTCGCCGTGCCCAGATCAATGGCCATATCCGCCGAAAATAAGCTCGAAAGTGGCCCCCACATAGGTGCGTTGTCCTGTAAATCCGCGTGCGCTGAACCTGCGACTCCAAGGACCGCAGAACCCGCCCTTTATAGGGCGCGATCCGCGCGCGCGTAAAGGGGCGAGGCTGACATAATTGGCGCGATTTCGCTTATCGAACGCAGGTTCGTGAACCTTGATGCGGCAGCGATCGTAGCTAAACCGACAAACAGTAACGTGGAACATTTTCACGTTATGGTGTGCGTTTTATTGGGCGGGTGCCGTCTTCATTCGCCGTACCAGCAGTTTATTCAGTGCGTTCACATAAGCCTTGGCGCTGGCCACCACCGTATCGGTGTCCGCCGACTGCCCGGTGGAAATCTTGCCGTCTTCTTCCATGCGCACCGAAACCGTGGCCTGCGCGTCAGTGCCTTCGGTCACCGCGTGCACCTGATAAAGCTGAAGATTGATCTTGTGGGGAAAAATCGCCCTCACCGCCTTGAATGTCGCGTCAACCGGGCCGTCGCCGGTGGCCGTAACGCTGTGGTCCGTGCCATCAACGCTCAGGCATAATTCGGCTGTCTGAGGCCCCTCGGTGCCACAGACAACCCGCAGCGACTTGACCTGCAGATGGTCATGCGCGGCGCTGGTCGTGCTGTCCTGCATCAGCGCGATCAGGTCTTCGTCGAACACCTCTTTCTTGCGGTCCGCCAGCTCCTTGAAGCGCACGAACACGTCTTTCAGCTGGTTATCCCCCAGTTCGTACCCCAGATTGCCAAGCTTGGCGCGCAGCGCCGCGCGACCCGAGTGTTTGCCCATCACCAGATTGGTTTCAGACAGCCCGATGTCTTCGGGGCGCATGATTTCAAAATTTTCGGAATTTTTCAGCATACCGTCCTGATGGATGCCGCTTTCATGTGCAAAGGCGTTTTTGCCAACGATAGCTTTGTTGAACTGCACGGGAAAACCGCTGACCGTGGCCACCATGCGGCTGGCCTGCATGATTTTGGTGGTGTCGATATCCGTCTTGTACGGCAGAATGTCGTTGCGCACCTTCATGGCCATGACCACTTCTTCCAGCGCAGTGTTGCCGGCGCGTTCGCCCAGGCCGTTGATCGTGCACTCGATCTGACGCGCGCCCGCTTCGACCGCAGCGAGCGCGTTCGCCGTGGCCATGCCCAGATCGTTGTGGCAATGGGTGGCAAAAACCACCCGGTCGGCACCGGGGACCGTGTCGATTAACATGCGGATCAGGTCGGCAGACTCGCGCGGTGCGGTGTATCCCACGGTGTCAGGGATATTGATCGTCGTTGCACCCGCGTTGATGGCTATTTCCACCACGCGACACAGGTAATCGTGTTCGGTTCTCGTGGCGTCCATCGGTGACCACTGTATGTTGTCACACAGGTTGCGCGCGTGGCTGACTGTGTCGTGTATCACTTGCGCCATCTCGTCCTGGGTAAGATTGGGGATGTCGCGGTGCAGCGGCGATGTACCTATAAATGTGTGGATACGTGGGCGTGCGGCGTGTTGGACGGCCTCCCACGCGCGGTCGATATCGCCAAACTTGGCCCGCGCCAACCCGCAGATCACCGTGTTGGGGGCGGCTTTTGCAATCTCGGTCACCGCCTCAAAATCACCGTCCGAGGCAATGGGAAATCCCGCTTCGATGATATCGACGCCCATTTCATCCAGAACCGCTGCAATTTCGATTTTCTCCTGCAGCGACATGGTCGCGCCCGGGGATTGTTCACCGTCGCGCAGGGTCGTGTCAAAGATCAGTACGCGATCCTGCACAGATTTGTCTGTTTTCGTCATGTTGTTGTCTCGATTTTGTCTTAGCTAAAGTCTGTCGGTTAAGGTGCGGATGATGTTCCCCTGAGCGGACGCACCATGACAGGCACGCTCAGAGGCAGCTAAGGAGTAGGATCAGCAACAGGTCGCGCGGTCGGGCGCATGCATTGATGATATGATCCCTGAATGTCATGGCGCAGTTATATGAGGGTAAAACAAAAATGAAAAGACCTGTGTTTTCTTGCCCGGGATTGCGATCAGACTTTGGCAAGTTCGCGCGCCAGCAGATCAAATACCAGCCGGATGCGCGGGCTTGCGTTCACCTCGCGGTGGGCAACCAGCCAGATTGGAAACAAAAGCGGGTCCAGATCGGGCAGCGCGCGCACCACGCGCGGCTCGGCGTCACCGATCCGTCCGTCCAGCACGCCGATACCGATGCCCTGTTTCACCATTTCCCACATCACCAGATAATTTTCGCTCAGGATGGGAAAGTTTTTCGCGCTTAGGGCAAAGCCCAGTCCGTTCATCATGTCCATCATGGTGTCTGAGCGGTCGATATTGATAAATTCGGCCTGCGAAAATTCAACCGGCGTCGTCGGGTTGCCCAACCGGCGCAAATATTGCGGAGACGCGTAAAAGCGCGCCGGCACGTCCTTGATTTTTCGGGCGATCAGGTCCGGTTCGGTGGGGCGGAAGTTGCGAATGGCGATGTCAGCCTCGCGGCGCAGCAAATCGCTGGCGGTGTTCGCCGTGACAATTTCCAGTTCTATACCCGGCTGGTCTTCGCGCAGTTTTTTAATGATCGGCGGGAGCTGAAACGCTGCATAAACCGCGCTGGTCGCAATTCTGACCAACCCGTTAAGATTTTGTGATTGCCCCGTGGCGGTCAGTGACACATGGATAGCGGCATCCGCCATGGCGCGCACGTGATCGAGCAGGCCCAGCCCGGACTGCGTCAGGCGCAATCCCCGGCCAACCCGGTCAAACAAAATCAGGTCAAGTTCGGCTTCGAGCGCCGCCACCTGACGCCCCA
>Ga0114932_10002053_pt1 | contig 21880 bp, 12 predicted proteins | sample 2SBtaG_2_FD_87286 | JGI IMG/M metagenome (GOLD analysis project Ga0114932, IMG submission 87286) | Deep subsurface microbial communities from Kolumbo volcano to uncover new lineages of life (NeLLi) - 2SBTROV12_ACTIVE470 metaG | ecosystem: Environmental > Aquatic > Marine > Volcanic ...
AGGTGCCTATGATTTCTGGACGCGGGCTGGGGCATACTGGTGGGACGCTCGATAAATTGGAGAGTATCCCTGGATTTCGAGTCGACCTAGAAACTGATGAGGTTCGTGCGCAAGTAGCAAAGATCGGTTGTGTGATGGTCGGACAGACCGATTCACTTGTCCCGGCCGACCGTCGAATGTACGCTTTGCGAGACTTGACAGAGACTGTGGCTTCGATTCCGCTAATCACTTCTTCAATCGTTTCCAAAAAGACTGCTGAAGGATTGTCCGCTCTGGTTCTAGATGTCAAATATGGTCGGGCGGCTTTCATGGTCGAGCGCGAACAGGCAGAGGAACTTGCACGCTCGATGGCCGGGGCTGCCAACGGAATGGGCGTTGCTACCTCAGTTGTATTGACTACGATGGACCAGCCCCTGGGCTGCGCTGTAGGAAACGCTCTGGAAATTGTCGAGAGTGTCGAGACTCTTTGCGGTCGTGGTCCGCACGATTTGGAGGAACTGGTTTGCGTCCAAGGAGGGTTGCTACTAGCCGCTGCTGGCTTGGCCGCAGATATGGAGGAGGGCGCGCTGAAAATCCACGATTCTCTGAATGATGGCAGCGCGCTTGCGTGCTTCCGTGCGATGGTCGAGGCTCAAGGTGGAGACACTTCGATCCTCGAGTCCGATTACGCACTCCTGAGCGGACTCGGTCTGCTCGATGAAACACTACTCTCGACCGAGGTCTTCGCAGAAGCCACTGGAATGGTCGCTGATATCGAGGCGATGACTGTGGCTCGGGCATGCCTCGAACTCGGTTCCGGCCGACACGCTCTTGGCGACGAAATCGACCACTGCGTCGGCCTAATCCTCGAGGTTCAAGTAGGCGAATCTGTCGAAGAAGGTGACCCACTGCTCGTCATTTACCATAGGGGCGAATTGCCTGCTGGCCTATCCGAATCATTGGCATCAGCATTCATTTTGAGTGAGGGGGAGATTGAATTGCAATCACGAATCACGGACATTATCAGGTGATGTTGTGCGGCTAGGTCATATCGACCAGATGAAGGCGATTGCAATCCTATTCATGGTTGAAGTCCATACGGCGGCAATCTTGCCACCTGAAGGCATCGGTGTTGGTCATCCCGCTGCCTTTGTCGCCGCAGCTTTCGGAGGAATGGCCGCACCCCTCTTTGTTACTGTCTCAGGCTGGGGAATGCATCGAGGGGCAAAGAAGCGCTTTGCCGATGGATTGGCTTCACGCGCGTGGGTCGATTGGGTTCTACCGCGCGTTCTGGTACTCACTGCCTGTCAAATCCTCGTCAATATCTTACTCGCCGCTGAGCGTGGCGGACGCTTCGAGTGGCACACTCCTGGGGTCTTGACACTACTAGCATTGGCGGCGATTGTTGCACCACTCATCGCGCGCTTACGTGTTGAGAACTTGATTGGATTATTCGCAATTTTCGCCATTACGCCATTGCTCGTTGGCGATTTGAACGGATCTGATCTGAGTTGGTTTGAGCGCGTCGATGCGGCCGGAGCAAGTGAGTGGTTCCAGCGTTTGTTAGTCAACGGCACTTACCCCGTCTTGCCATGGTTTGCATTATCGACACTGGGGGCAATACTTGCTGAAAGCGAAGAAAATCAAAGACTCAGGTTGGGAATTATTCAGATGGGAGGATTCGTCCTCCTTGCCAGTATCATTCTCTCGGTCAGAAATGGAACAGCTTGGGCACTGACTGAGGGAGACGCGGTTCTGACCTTCTTCCCCGCATCAGTATTCTTCGTCTTCATCACAACAATGTTCGTTTTTATTGCACACGAAGTGCTGCTGCTAAATGCCCAACGCGGATTCATCAATCTCTCATTCATCGAGGCATCAGGACGTCTGACATTGACAATTTACGTCCTTCACTTCGCAGTCCTCGGCCTCGCCGCATCCTACATGATGGGGCAACCAAGACTAGCCGTCATCCCAGCTTTCACAATCACTTTCGCCCATACACTGGCTTGGATACCATTAGCAAACCTGCATCAGAAACACTGTCCAAACTTCAGCCTCGAAGCCCTGCTTCGCCGTCTAAGCAATTGAACCATCGTTAGAGAAGAGACCAGTGTCAAGTCGACGTAGTCCAACTCACTGGCCCGAACCAGGTGTCTCGCTCCTCATTCGAAGCCTTCACCCGTGCGTAATAGGTAGTTCCGCTCGATAAACCGGTCACCTCATACTCACCCCAACCGACTTCGGAATCTCCGAGATTTGCGTTATTTCCCCAGACCCAAGATTGGTTGCCCATATCGGTGGTTCCCCAGTAGAGCGTAAGGGTGGTGTTGGTGCCGTTATCGTAGGTCTCCCAAGCAAAGTCGGCGGTGCTCGAAGTAGTGCTATTGGCACCGATATTTCGCAGCATGGCATCGTAAACGAAATATTCTCCTCGCAGTGGGTCATCGACCCAAATTGGAAGATGAGAAAGAGAGTCAAAGGTGTCCTGAGTAAGTGGGAATCCCCAAGCAGCGTGATACGGCGCTAAGTTGTATCCAGTAGCGTTAGAGAGGTGCATTACCCATGCGTTGAACTCCTCCGTATCGCCTACAGGAACTTCGGCGGAGGGCAAGGTGTAGTAGACACTGAGGGCCTCTGTAATCGGGTCCCAATCCCATTCCTCTTTGATGATCAGATATGTATCGAGGGCTATCCAAACAGACCAGTTGGCGATGTTTGAGCCGTCGTCGAAGTAATTGCGCATACGCGACTCTCGCTGTGCTGGGTCCACCGCTCCGTGACCCTCCACCCCAACCAACTCCTCCATCAAATAGACACTCGCGAAGTTGCATCCAGTCTCGGTGGTTCCTGGAAGAGTAGAAGGCATCCACTGGTGATTATGACCCAATTCGTGGAACATACCCCAATCGCCGTTCTCTGACATGTAGGATGAATTTACCACACCAGCAACGCTCAGGTCATGCGCCATGAAAGGATATCCAGAATGCATCCACCCAGCAGAAATCTGGGCATCGAAGACTGCCCTCTCGACTCGAGGCCACGGCAGGTAGCCGTAGAGCTCGTGCTCCATCTCGAGTGCTTGATCCCACCAATCCATCAATTCAGTCGGATTATTCAGGTTTCGAATTTCGGAAGTTGGCACAGTCATAATGAAATTATTAGAGACCAACTCGGTCCACGGAGCTGGATTATCTCTCTCGGAGTATATCCACTCAAAGTCGGATGTTTCGCCGAGCACAAACATAGGCGCCCTTACCGCCCCGGAAATCGTCATGTCGAATTCGCCGAATTCTGAACCAGCAGGTATAGCAGCATATATCGGTCCACCAAATGCGTTTCCTATCTCAGTGGTGGTGTTCTCAATCCACCAATACCTGTAAATCTTCGAATGCCTCTTGATGACGTCTTTGCCCCAAAGCCCATCTGTATGCGCACCAATCAATATCCAGAATCCCAACTCAGACACATCTTGGCTCACTGACACTGTGATGACCTCGCCAGGAGGGGCATAGAGACCGGTGGACATTCGAAGGCTACTACGTGCACCCGAATAACCAAAATTCGAAGGAAGTCCAGGTTGGGTGCCGTTAATTGATACTGTTCGAGATATCCTAGTTGCATTGGAAGGAACCTCTCCTGGAAACTCAGTATGACTTGGATGGACGGGTAACTCGTCGGCTGGAAGGTTCTGAGTGAGAGCTTCCTCCAGCCTCAGAATCACATCGGCCACTGGGTCAGCACCTAGTTCATGACCAGTCGAACTCCACAAGGTGCTGTATGGGATAACAGTCCATCCAGTGGAGTTGACCAACTTCCTGAGAGGAGTCCAGAATTCCAAGAAGTCCAGAGGAACGATTACAGTGCAATCGGAAATTGAGGAGTAAGCAATTGCAGCCTCCTCTTCCGTCAACTCAATTCCGTCGACTCTGTCTGCAAAAATTCCCCTAATCGCATTATGTGGAGTATACATCAAGTCCGGAATCTCAAAGTCGATGTCGTTGTATCCCCAATCTGAAGATACCATCAAACCGGTTATCTTGGAAATCTTGTTTCCTGGGTAATTATGTGGAACGTCACTGTTTGAGTATGACCAGTACCATGCGTGACCACCCATTATCACTCCACCTCCGCCAAGTAGGAACTGCTCTATGGCCAAGTTGTCATCGTCATCGTGTCCGTTCCAGAACTCATCTAGCAGGCAATCCACCTGAGAGAGGTCATCGGGAGTTACTGAAAGATGAACAGAATGCCCCTCCGCCTGAAGTTCGTCCTCCCAGTGATCAAATCCAGCGCCATAGGCTAGACCAACATTTGCTGCCTCTCCGCAGACCCACTCTACTGCTCTGAAATTGAATTCGTGATTCTGTGTGACCCAACTCTCATGTCCGAGACCAATCATCTTTCCTCGGCCGACGTGGCTAGCAGCTACGACGGTAGAGTCTGTCGTGTCCCGACCTAGAGGGAACGACCATTTTCCTATGGGAAGAATTAGTGATGACCATCCACCCCAATCCGCGTCGTCCAGGCCACTTAGCAACTCACTCTGATCTGCGCGTAAATCGTGGACTACAATCCAGATGTTGAGTCCGACTGAGCCGCCAGTATTGTTGGCCCAGATTGTGAACTCGGTCCAATCTATATTGTGGGTGGGAGTTCCTTCTATGCTACCGTTCGCAATTATCACAAGTCCGTCAGGAAGTGCAGGTTCAATCTCCCACGAATCGATTGCTGGACCATTATTCGTCACAGCGATGAAAGCGCTCTCGTTTGAAGCGAGGGCGTATTCGGTCTGCGCCCAAGAAATTAGGTCGGGGGCGAGACTCGTGATGCGGATTCTGAATGATGTCGAGGCCGAGCCTCCCGTATTATTGGCCCAGATTGTGAAGCTTGACCAATCTACCTGAAGGTCTGTAGCGGTGCCGCTGATAGTGCCATTCGTAGAATCGAATGTGAATCCGGGCGGCAACTCCGGCTCAACCTGCCAAGAATCTGGAATACCTCCAGAGTGCGTCGGCGTGACTGTAATCTCGTCGCCGATAGTCAAATCGTATTCGTCCGGAGTGTAGATTAGGTTTGAGACTGGAATATCGACTACGCTGATGAGAACGTCGACTGAAATCGACCCGCCCGTATTTGTCGCTGTGACACGATGAGGAGTCAGGGATTGGACGGTCGTTGGAGAGCCACGGATTGAGCCGTCGGCTTGCAAAAGTTGGAGGCCGTCAGGCAATGGAGGTTCTACCGACCACGAGACGATTCGTCCACCAGTTGTGATCGGAACAACCTGAACGTCATCGCCGATGCTCAGAATAAATCGGTTACCCCCATACCCCAAACCCATCGGCGCTTCGTGTAGCACGATGATTCGAATTGCGGTTTCGACCGAACCACCCTCATTGGATATGGTAATCGTGTGGTTAGAGTCGCCCAATTGAGTCGGTGAACCATCGATTGAACCATCTGCTAGCAAAGAAATACCATCGGGAAGACGAGGGTCAACCGACCAATAATCAGGCTCTCCTCCGGATATTGATGGAGCGGCGAGTTGGCATTGATGGCCCAATTCACAATCCAGAATTGACTCGGCATAGGTAATTGACTTCGGACCCTCAATTGTCACTTCTAGGTCTATCCAAGTGCTAGTCGAACCGACAGCGTTCGAAGCCACGATGGTGTGTCGGATCTCTATTGTGGCTTCGCTAGGAGAACCGGAGATGACACCACTCTCTCGATCAAAGGATATTCCTTGAGGGAATGGAGGATTAATCACCCAAGTATCGGGGCCATCCCCGACAAATGATGGAGTTAGAGCCTGCATTTCCTCGCCGACGTTAAGCGATATACTCGAGATACCATAGGACAATTGTTCTGGCCTCTCCATCCGCCTACATTCATCTCCAGTGAAAACCTCGTCTTGCCGACAATCTTCCTCAGTCACTGGATCGACTATACAATCTGGATGATTCGGCTGCTCGGCGCAATCGAGAATGTCAGGGAGTTCTTCTGAAGGTTCGAAGAGTCCCATACAACCCGAGCTGCACATCAACGCGGTGAGAAGAATTGCGACCTGCGCCCGCGTCGGCATGTACGACCACCTTTGGTGGTCGGCAATAATCCTGTTCCGGATTAGAGTCCGGGATAAGCAGGACCTTGTTCGAGTGCGTAATGCACTGTTTGGAAGCGAGATTTGAACTCAGCCACGTCGGCTCGCACGCTAGCAGTATCGTCTTCTTCGATAAGCGCGCGGCTGAAGAAACGGGCGACATCTTGCATCTCGTCCATACCCATTCCAACACGCGTGAGCTCAGGCGTACCGAGGCGTAGCCCGCTCGGGCCAGACATTGCCTTGGTATCACCAGGAAGCATGTTCATGTTGGTGATTATTCCACAATCTTCGAGCGTGCGGGCTGCTCGCTTTCCAGCACCTGAATCGGCTCCACCATGCCGAGTCAAAACTTGGTGGCTCGATGTGTAGCCTCGCTCCTCGGCGAGTACATCGAATCCTTCCGCCGCCAATGCTGCACCGAGCGCCTTGGCATTGGCAACGATGTCACGAGCGTAGTCAGCTCCGAAGGCCTCGAATTCTGCCAGAGCGACAACCTTCCCGGCGACGTGATGAAGATGGTAAGATGAACAAACGCCAGGGAAGATGGCATTGTTCAATTTCTTCTGAAGGGCTTCGTCCTCAGAATCACTCAGCACGAAGCCTCCTTGAGGACCGGGGAATGTTTTGTGACTCGACCCGGTCATTACATCCGCGCCCTCTTGCAAAGGATCCTGAAACTGGCCTCCAGCGATTAATCCAAGCACGTGCGCACCATCATACATCACCTTCGCACCGACCTCGTGGGCGGCATCGGCCATCTCCTGCAGAGGAATAGGGAACAGAATAACGGATTGGCCGAACAAAGCCAACTCGGGCTCCTCCTCACGAATCAAAGCGCACGCAGCATCGACATCCGGTTCCATGCGAGCCTCATCCCAAGGATAGGTCACGAGGTTGAGTCCACGCATCCCAACAGCACCCATCGGATGGTGTGAAATGTGTCCGCCATCAGCCGTAGAAACTGCTGTAATCGTATCACCGGGCTTAGCCAACGCCTTCAGCGCACCCATATTCGAAACGGTTCCTGAAATCGATTGAATGTTGGCGAATCGGCAACCAAAAACACGTCGGGCCGATTCGATGCCGATACTTTCAATCGTATCAAAATCGTCACATCCCTGATAGTATCTCTTCCCTGGAAGACCTTCCGCGTATCGACCGTGAAGGTCCCCTTGAATGGCTTTGGCAACTAACGGAGAAAGGATGTTTTCGCTTGCAATCATTGGTATGGAATCTCGGTAATGTCTGCCCGAGGCCGCACTCGCAACCTGAACTGCTTCGACCTGTTTCCGTGGGTCCATGCGTCATGCTTCTGCTCTCGGTCAAAGAGTCTGACGGTCAATCACCCTCGCGTGTTTCTTGCGACCTCGCCTACGAGAGTTATTTCAATCGCAGCGCTCTTGGCAAGCCATGACCCGCACCGCGAAGCCTCTGACTCTCCTCATCGCCCTCCTCCTTCTCATGACCTCTCCGACCGTGCTTGCGGACGATAGCGATGGTGACGGTGTCGACGATTCAATCGATGATTTTCCGAACAATGCCTGCGCTGATACAGACACCGACGGAGACGGATTACCCGATTCTGTCGTCTCCGGCTGCACCTCAAATGTGGTCGTTGCATACACCTCCTTCGAAGACCCATTCACAGTTGACAGTGTGAAATACACAGATACTGGTGACGAAAATTCTGACCGATACCTTTGGAATAATGCCAATGAACCTCATGTCGCGCATAATCAAACAACTGGGAATGAGATGGGATTCACCCTGTATTACGAGTCTAATGGAGGAGTTGGATTGACCGATGGAGATTATTTCGGTACGGTCAATTACACAGGTACAGTTGGTAATTTCTCTGAGGGAGATCAAGGTTACCAGATGTCCGATGTGGACGGGATAACTACGCTCGCGCTAGAACAAGTGACTGCTGATTCATTGAGCCTTGACTTATTCCTACAGGACACAGGATACGAGACCTCGAGCCCGGTGGATTATCTGATTATCCGTTGGGTTACTTCGACAACCTCTTCAGACATCATCAACACCTCTGGCTACGATATTGATTCCGACTTCTCTGCTTACCTAGACACTTGGACAACCGCAACGCTCGCGCTTGGCGGCGCGAGCGGTATACTGGAAGTTGAATTTTCTTCAAACAGTGCGTTAGAGGCGCTATACCTAGACAATATCGTCTTCACCGGTACCTCAACTTTGACCGAAGATCTTGACGACGATAACGACGGATGGTCCGACGTCGATGAGGCAGATTGCGGGACCGACTCGCTGGACGGCAACGACGTGCCCGCTGACTCCGACGCAAATGGCATCTGTGATGCCCTTGAGGGCGATGACTTCGACGGCGATGGGATTCCTAACGACAGCGATCCCGACGACGATAACGATGGCGTAGACGATGAGGACGATGCCTTCCCACTGGACTCTAGTGAATCAGCTGACGCTGATGGTGACGGAGTAGGCGATAACGCCGACTCCGATGACGATAACGATGGATACTCAGACACGACTGAAGCAGATTGTGGCTCAGACCCAAACGATGCTGGCTCGACCCCGGTCGATAGCGACGGTGACGATCTGTGCGACGATTTGGACTCGGACGATGACGGCGATGGAATCGACGATGAGGATGATGAATTCCCGAACGATGGAACCGAGAGTGTCGATAGCGACGGTGACGGTATTGGAGACAATGCCGACACCGATGATGATAATGATGGATTCAGTGATAGTGAGGAATTAGATTGCGCTACTGACCCGATGGACGAGGACAGTTATCCAATGGATTCCGATGGTGATGGAGTATGCGATTATCTCGACCTCGACGGAGATAACGATGGAGTCAACGACGGTGACGATTCATTCCCAGATGACCCATGTGCATTCACAGACACAGATGGCGATGGAATGCCGAATAAGATCGAAGAAGACTGTCAAACAACATTGGTTGAAGATGACGATGATGATGATGATGGCTGGCATGACACGATAGAGATAACCTGTGGTAGCGACCACATGGATTACCAATCGACTCCCACCGACCTCGATGGCGACGGAATTTGCGATGTCAGTGATTACGATGACGACGGGGATGGATTCTCTGATGAGGACGACGTCTTCCCGAACGACGAGAAGGAATGGCTCGACAGCGATGGTGATGGTCAAGGAGACAATGCCGACACCGATGATGATGGAGACGGCTGGCCTGACCAAATCGAGGAAGTATGCGAATCAGAACCATTGGACAGCATCTCTGTTCCTCGTGACCGTGATGGAGACGGAATGTGTGATGTGCAAGACCCCGACGATGATGGTGACGGTATAGCGGACGAGCAAGATGCATTCCCTAACGATGCGACAGAGTGGGGGGATTACGACAATGACGGAGTCGGCGATAATGCCGACTGGGATGATGATGGAGACGGATGGCTCGACTCAGATGAGAATACCTGTGGCACCGATCCCATGGATGCCCAGTCGATGCCTGTCGATGTCGATGAAGACGGAATTTGCGACTCAATCGACGACAATGTTCAGACTGGAGAACCAGAGGAGCCTGAAGAGCCTGAAGATGATTCACTTCCTGGGTTTCCCGCCCTTCTGGCTGCACTAGCTATGCTTGGCGCAACGATTTCGATACGGCACAGGCGAGAGTGAAGGCCAAAAGGGGTTGAAGCCGCCGAGAGGCAATGACCTCCCAGCGAAAGGTATCGATGGTACTCGTTCTTCTACTCGTTTTGGCCGTACCGCAGGATGCATTCGGGTGGTCCGGAGGAAAGACGGGTTCGTCGACCTCAGGGTGTAGCTGCCACGGCGGTGGAGCAAATCAGGTGACGCCGAGTCTAAGCGGATTGCCAGCCGATGGATACGCCCCAGATAGCACCTACAATCTGACTATTGGTGGTAGCGGTGGCCCTTCAGGCTCTAACGGTGGATTCAATCTGGATGCGGATGATGGCTCCTTCTCGAACCCGGGTTCGAACGCTCAGATCTCAAGCGGAGAAGTGACTCATTCCAACGATAATGCGCGCTCATGGACAGTTGATTGGACAGCTCCGGCTAATGGCTCGGGCAACGTGACATTCGACCTAGCAGTGAATTTCGTCAATGGGAATGGGAATACCAATGGAGATGGCTGGGGAACTGATTCCTGGATCCTCTCTCAGGCTTCACTCGATTCCGACAATGATGGTTGGAACGATGATGACGAGGATGCTTGTGGTACCGATTCTAATGACAATTCAAGCATCCCGAGCGATGGGGACGGAGACGGCATTTGTGACTTCATCGATACAGATGATGATGGTGATGGATGGACTGACACTGCAGAGCAGATGTGCGGGACCGACCCGGACGATGATTCCTCGATCCCGACTGATACTGACTCAGATGGAATATGCAACTCCATCGATACAGATGATGATGGAGATGGTTGGTCGGATGGAGATGAAACGAATTGTGGCACTAACTCGACCGATTCCCAATCAACACCGCTGGATACCGATTCTGACGGAACCTGCGATTCTTTAGATTCAGATGATGATGGAGATGGCTGGACTGATACAGAAGAGGCGGCTTGCGGTACGAATTCGACTGATTCCGATTCGACGCCCTCGGACTCAGATGGCGATGGAATGTGTAATTTCCTCGACATGGATGACGACGATGATGGTTGGAGTGATAGTGATGAAGCTGCCTGTGGCACTAACTCGACCGATCGATTCTCTATGCCAGTCGATACGGACTCGGACGGCACCTGCGACGGCGTCGATGAGGATGACGATAACGATGGCTGGACCGATGCAGAAGAGTTGATCTGTGGTTCAAACACAACCGATTCGAGCAGCGTACCGGATGATTTCGATTCTGATGGTGTGTGCGATGAGACCGACGATGACGATGACAATGACGGTTACAACGACACGGAGGATGACTTCCCCTTCGATTCAAGCGAATGGAAGGATACCGATGGAGACGGTCGTGGAGATAATGGAGACACCGACGATGATGACGATTCCTGGAGCGATGTTGATGAAATCGATTGTGGGACGGATCCTCTGAATCAATCGGATATACCTGATGACCCCGATGGAGATAGAATCTGCAGCATTCTCGATGATGACGATGATGGTGATGGCGTCCTCGACGTCGATGACGCATTCCCTAACGATGCTAGTGAGACTGGTGATTTGGATGACGACGGCATCGGCGACAATGCTGACTTGGATGATGATGGAGATTCATGGTCGGATGCAGATGAGGCGAATTGCGGCACGGAACCCCGTGATGCAATGTCCGTGCCAGCCGATTACGATTCAGATATGGTCTGCGATATCGTCGATTCGGACGATGATGATGATGGTTATGCAGACCTCGACGATGCATTCCCTATGGATGCAAGCGAATGGTTGGATACCGATGTTGATGGCGTAGGAGATAATTCCGATTCTGACGATGATGGTGATGGCTGGTCCGATTTTGACGAGGGCAACTGCTCAACAGATTCCAAGGATTTGATGTCCGTCCCACTCGACACAGACGCTGATTTGGTTTGCAACTTGCAAGATTCCGACGACGATAATGACGGAGTGGCAGATGTTGCTGATATCTTCCCGCTAAATAGCACAGAATGGGCAGACATGGATGGAGATGGGATTGGTGATAATTCTGACAGCGATCGCGACGGTGACGGTGTCGATAACGACGAGGACGCATTCCCGGACGATGCAGAGGAAGTCTACGATACCGATGGTGATGGCGTTGGAAATAGCGCAGATGAAGACGATGATGGCGATGGTTGGGACGATGAATACGAAATCGCTACCGGCTACGACCCTCTCGATGCAGGCTCGGCGCCAATCGACACAGACGGTGATGGTGAGACTGACAATACCGACCGTGATGATGACGGTGATGGATTTGAGGACCGTGACGAAGAGCGTTGCTTATCGGATCCATTGGATTTAGATTCAATTCCAACAAACGCCGATGGAGACTCGCAGTGTGACGAATTGGACGATGACGACGATAACGATGGTGTCGCCGATGTCTTCGATGATTTCCCATTCGACCCTCTCGAGCATAGAGATAGTGACGGAGACGGCGAAGGCGATAATTCAGACTTCGATGACGATAATGATGGCTGGTCGGATTACGCCGAATCTCAATGTCTGACAATTTCAACCGACGCAAACAGTGTTCCTGCGGATTCAGATGGTGATGGTATATGTGATCTGAATGAGGAAGCAGATGGTGGCATTTTACCCGGATTTGGCGCCCTAGCAGCGATTTCTATGCTGAGCCTAGCTGCTCTCGCACGTAGAGATTGAGTGGCGCCGACAGCAGGACTCGAACCTGCGACCTGTGGATTAACAGTCCACCGCTCCACCAACTAAGCTATGTCGGCCCAGCCCTGCGCCGGTTCTCCCCTTCATGAAAGAATCGGGTAGTAGTAGTCACTTCGGAGTCCTGAACCGTTGGCAAACTTTGCCACTTCAAAAGAAATAATCTGTGCTTGAAGGAGTGAGCCGTGGCTCACTCCCACTCGATTGTTCCTGGTGGCTTGTGAGTGATGTCGTAAACGACTCGATTCACTTGCCCCTTGAGCTTGTTCGTAATTTCGGTGCTGATTCCAGCAAGGACCTCATGAGGAATCTCAGAGTATCGTGCGGACATACCATCGAGGCTTGTCACCGCGCGCACGACGATGGTCTCGCCATGAACGCGAGCATCTCCGTGCACCCCTACGGAACGCACAGGTAGTAAGGCAGCGAAATATTGCCACGGAATTTCGCACTTACCTTCAGCCGCTGCCTCGCGAAGCCGGACTTCGACGATGTGACAGGCTTCGCGGCAAGCCTCGACGCGCGGACGAGTCAAATCACCAAGGACTCGTACGGCGAGGCCAGGTCCTGGGAATGGTTGCCGCTCGCTGGATTTAATCTTCAATTCGCGAGCGATTAGGCGAACCTCGTCCTTGTAGAATTCGCGGAGAGGTTCGACGATGATTAGGTCGACATCCTCAGGTAGACCGCCAACATTGTGATGACTCTTGATGACATCCCGCTCGCCGCCACCAGATTCAATCCAGTCGGGCGCTATGGTCCCTTGAACTAGGAATTTAGCGCCGCAGTTGGCCTGTTCCTCCTCAAAGACGCGAATGAATTGCTCACCGATTACCTTGCGCTTATGCTCTGGATCGGTGACTCCCTCAAGATGGTGAAAAAACCGTTCCGATGCATCCACAACCTTGAGCTCAATGTCCATCTCCGCGAACATCTCACGAACTTCTTCAGTCTCTCCCTTACGCATGAAACCGGTATCGACGTAGACGCAGTGAAGCAGACTTCCGACAGCACGGTGAGCTAGTACTGCAGCCACCGAGCTATCGATCCCTCCTGAACAAGCAATGATGGCTGTATCATTGATTTGTGATTCGAGAGCCTCAATGGCCTCGTCGACCAGCATCTGGGTGTTCATCATTGAATTCACCCTTGGATTGACTCGTCGTCTGAGATTACCTTCGCGGTCATCGCTGATCTGTAATCCGAGTAGGCTGCAGCGAGCGCGTCGTTGGAAGTAGCTAGGATTTGCACAGCGAGAGCCCCAGCATTATCTCCGCGGTCGACACCTACGGTGGCGACCGGCATTCCAGGTGGCATCTGAACTATTGACAGAAGTGAGTCTAGAGGAACTTTGCCACCGACTGGAACGCCGATTACCGGCTTTGTTGTCATCGAGGCGATGACGCCGGGTAGGGCGGCTGCCACACCAGCCATTCCGATGAAAACCTGGCAGCCATCAGCCTGAGCCGCCTCGATGATTCCCTCGAGATACTTAGGCGCGCGGTGCGCCGAAGCTACGCGTATCTCGTAGTTCACATCGAACTTGTCGAGCACGCTTCGGCACTTCTCGGCGATTGGCATGTCGGACTTGGAGCCCAGAACAACACAAATGTCCATGCCACAGCGGGCCACGGTCGGTTCAAATGCCTGCCGAATGGCCCGACTCCCGTAAATGAGTCACTACTCGGCTGGAGCGATGAATCTCTCGGGCCAAGCCTCGCCCGCGATGACCAGCGGAGGGGATGAAAATAACTCGGCGAAGGCCTGCTTCTCAACCAACTTCTCAGAAAATGGATCATGCAGCGTCCCTCCTCTGTGTTTGAGAGTGAAAGCCACGAAAGTAGAGTCTCCGCGAGTGACTCCTGTGAGGTCCGCAGCGTACTCAGGTAACGGCCCATCCCATTGTGCCAACGGGCCGTTACGGAATCCAGCCGAAACTTCTACCCAGCCCTGCGAGAGGATGTTTTTGGAGAAGTCGGAGGATTCGATGGGGAGTAACCAGCGTGCAGAATTATGCCCGGCACTGACTGTGATATTGCTGATGGTCCGATATTGTGCATAAGCAAAAAATGCGAACGAAAAACCACCAAATCTTGGGTCGATAATCACATGCAGCAAGAACAGAATAGTTCCCAGAACCATCAACCCCGCTTCAAATGGATAGAGGTCGAGAAGGTTTGCGCGGGCTCGATTTTCTAATCCGTCGCGCAGCTTTGAAAATGGAACGAACAGGAGTAACCAACTGATTGCAAAAAATGCCAGAGCCACATTTTGGTCATCAGGGGTATTTCCTGGAAATATCAGAGGCGCGAGCGATGCAATAAGGAAAAAAGGTGCCCAAGCAGTTGTGTAGAGAATCATTGGACCAAGGGGCTGCAAACGTTGTCGCATCCAACCTCGTCCGCCTTCACGGTGGTCAGTAACGCTCCAAGACTCCGGCGGATTGACTTCACCTGCAAGCGACTCAGGGACTGATTCACTGGCTGGGTACCAACGTTCCTCTCCCGCCAGCCAGTCGGAGTCGCGAGCGGCCTGCATCGTGCTTGCGTTGGGCCGCTCGTATTTGGTTCGCGCCGATACTCGGGGTTTCGTACGCTCATTCCTCGTCGAATGGATGTTTGAGGACGAGGGAGCGCGCTGCGAGGACTTCGTCGACACGACGCACATCGGTTGTGTGCGGCGCGGTGATTATGAGTTCTGGATCTTCGCCGAGTATCTTGAGGAAATCTTCGGCGAATTTGTCGAGAACTTCCTTCGATTCAGTCTCGGTAGGCTCGATCATCAAACACTCCGGGACAATCATCGGGAAGTACAGTGTAGGTGACATGTATCCATAGTCTAGTAGACGTTTTGCAATGTCTTTGGCTGTGACTCCGACTACTTCCTTGAGTGGGCTCATCGAGAGTGTAAATTCGTGCTTGACTACTTTTGCCGGTGCTCCGTCGAGCGGCATTGCGTGGACTCCTTCAGCACCTTGCATAATGCGATGTCGGAGATAATTTGCATTGAGAACTGCGTGCTCGCTCATACGCTCTAATTCACGCCCGTAGCGTCGGTAGAATGCCCATGCTCGGACTACTGCTCCAGAATTTCCGTGCCACTGCTGGACCTTTCCAATAGTATTCTCCGGATTACGCCAGAAGTAACGGTATCCATCACCGGTTGCTCCTCCATCGCTTGCTTCCTCACGATCGGCGAGCGGGGCTGGTAGGTATTTTGCTAGATGTGCCTTCACTCCAATTGGACCACTGCCTGGCCCACCTCCTCCGTGAGGCTGACTGAAGGTCTTGTGGAGATTGTAGTGGACTGCGTCGAAGCCCATTCTGCCGGGGTCAGTTTTCCCAAGGATGGCGTTGAAGTTCGCTCCATCGTAGTACATTTGCCCGCCGGCTGAATGAACGATTTCTGCGGCTTCGGCGATTTCTGGTTCGAATACGCCAAGGGTGCTAGGATTGGTAATCATCATCGCAGCTGTATCATCTCCAACTGCTGCGCGCAGCGCCTCAAGGTTGAGTCGGCCATCTTCACCGCTTGGAATTTCAATTATTTCGTAGCCACACATTGCTGCTGAAGCAGGGTTTGTGCCATGTGCGGAATCAGGGACAATTACCTTGTCTCTTTGTTCCTGGCCACTTTCGCGATGATATTCCTGAATGCATCTCATCGCTGCGAATTCACCTTGTGCGCCGGCAACCGGTTGCAGTGTGACTTGATCCATGCCGGAGCAAATCTCGAGCATCTCCTGCATCTCATAGAAAATCGAGAGTAGCCCCTGAATCTGATGCTCGGGCTGAAGTGGGTGGATCCGGTCGATACCGGGGAGTTGGACGATTCTCTCGTTGATACGGGGGTTATGCTTCATCGTACACGAACCGAGCGGATAGAATCCGGTATCGATGCCGAAATTACGCTGTGAGAGCAAAGTATAGTGGCGCACAAGTTCGGGCTCACTGGCGCGTGGCCAGCGAGGTAGGCGGGCCCTTCGCAGGCTTGCGGGAACTGTCTCTCCGGCCCCCTCCATAATCGGTGCGGGCTGAGACCATCCGGTGCCAGCCGCACCGTTGAATTGGTAGATATCGCTCAAGCGCTCACCTCCGAAACCCATGATGATAGAGCGGCGACGAGCGCATCAATATCCGTCTGGCTAGTCCTCTCATCGCAACCGATTAAGAGACAATTCGACATCGATTCCCACCACTCACCCAAGGCGAAGCCACCGAGAACACCGGCATCATCCATGTGTGCAACAGCCGCAGCGGCATCACCTGGAAGTTTGATGGTGAATTCACGGAAGATCGGCATATCGGGGTCGGCTAACTCGACCCCTTCAATAGAACAAACAGCCTGTTTTGTTGCTTCTGCGGCAGCAGCAATACGAAGCGCTAGACGCTCAAGTCCCTCGGGCCCGAGCAAAGCCATGTGCATCGCGCCCATCAGTGCAATGAGCGTCTCATTAGAACAAATATTCGAGGTCGCGCGATGACGACGAATGTGCTGCTCGCGCGTAGATAGAGTCAATGTGAAAGCATCCAAACCATCCTCATCAACAGTCTTGCCAACAATTCGGCCTGGCATCTGTCGTAGGTATTCCTTAGAGCATGCGAACAAGCCGTAAATCGGCCCTCCGGCAGTTGGACCAATCCCGAAGGGCTGGCCCTCACCAACTACGAGATCAGCTCCGTAAACACCAGGAGCTTCGACAATCCCTAGCGAGACAGCATCAACGCCAACAATTAGAGCGGTTTTCTCACCAATTATCTCCTTTAATTGAGCAATTCCCGTATCCAACTCACCGAATGCATTCGGCTGCTCGACATATACAGCACAAGCCCCCGCAGCAGCAGCAGCCCCTGCCAAGTCAACTCGGCCATCGATCCCATGCTCGAGCACACGCAGTTCAATCCCACCGCCCTGCGTGTAATTCTCAATGACTGAAAGTCGGTGAGGAGGAACGAATTGTGAGACATAGACAACACCCTTCTGAGTGGCCTTGCGATTCTTCACTCGCACAGCACAAGTGATTGCCTCAGCAGCAGCCGTACTCGCATCATACATTGAAACATTAGCGACTGGTAAACCGACAAGCTCGGAAACCATTGTCTGAAATTCCCACATCGCCTGCAGCATACCCTGAGAAACCTCTGGCTGGTAAGGAGTGTAAGAGGTGAGGAACTCCCCTCGCGTAGCCAGCATACCGACCATCGTCGGAACGAAGTTTCGAGCCAAGCCCGCTGAAAGAAAAGATGGGCGCGAATCTAAGTCGATATTCGCGCCAAGTAAATGCTGTGCATCAGCCCAGATTTCTTCCTCTGATTGCGGGCCACGTAGAGGAAGTCCACCCGTACGAAGCACACCATCAGGGATGTCCGAAAACAAGTCATTTATTGTCTCAAAGCCCATTACTGAGAGCATCTCCTGCTCTCTTCCAAGATTCGGTAATTGGTCCATCCGCGAGCCCCTCATGCCCAAAGGCAGAACTACTGTATTACGGAGAGTGCTTGAAAGGTTCGATGAGCGAATCAAACACCTCCAACCGACACACTCTTAGGTTGATGGAGAAGGTCAGGATTGGTGTTCGAATGAAGGTCGCAGTGAGTGCCCCCGACCACTTCGTCGCTCCATACATCATCGAGATGCTTGGTGATTCGGCTGTTCCCGTGCCTCCAGAGGCCTTGGAAAATACGATAGTACTAGATGCGCTATTGACCTCCTGCACAGCGATAATCCATATCAATTCCAAACCAGTTGATTCAACGCTGGGTAGAGACGACCGCGAAACATTGCTGCGAATGCGCGAGCAATCGCGACCGATTCTCGACGCGGTCGACAGGCACGGCGGGCTGCATCTGATTATCGTTGGAACTCTGAGAGTTCATCCTCAGTGGGAACCAGACGAGCCGTATTACGGCAATGATTCCACTCTTGCACCACGAGACGTGGCAGCCGAGGGCCAGCTTTGGATGGAAGAAATGGCCCTTGAGCGTGCACAAGCCGAGCGCCCAGTGAGTATCATCCGTGCCTCGAATGTTCAAGGTGTTCACATCGATGGCTCTGAGGCAAACGGATTGTTGCACAAGTGGGCGCAAGAATGCATGATGGGATGGGTGAATGTGCCAGGGGACGGGAGCGGAGTGAAGGATTTCGTTCACGTCCAGGATATTGCTGCAGTCATCGGTGCCGTCCTTGAGAATCCTCCACCAACTCGCGAGAGCATGGCTGTTGGGTCAGGTAAAGCGATCAGTATGAATGACCTTGGCGGAATCTTCAATCAAAAATCAGGTTGCGAATTGGAACTCGGGCAAGATGAGTCACAGGAAGTCTTCGGAGTCGTCGATGCACGAGATCTTGAGATGCGACTTGGATTCTCGCCACAGATTAGTCTCGAAGAAATGCTCGGCGAAGCATTCGAGTTTGCCGGTCATTGAACAGCCGCAGTCAGATTATTGCGCGTTCAGTTCGATACGCTTACGGATTCCGTTCCACTTGTGGACGGAGACCGTGAAAGTCTCTGTGTGGTGATTGGTGTAATCGCTTGTGTTGGCGTTTGCCTTTAGGTGGACTTCCACCTCACCTACACCATCGATGCTGCCGACGATTGTCTGACCACCGCGGTAAGCATCATCGATACCTATCGAGAAAGTTCTCTCAAGGCTGTGGATATGGACTATGGCAGAGGTCGTCAGACCCTCGGTTGAGGCAACTACAGCGATTTGATCATTGAGGAATCGAGCCTCAGTCAGTCGGCGGGTGACGTCTTCGAGGTCGAGGCCGCCAGAGTCCACTGCCGCAGTAGCGGCCGTTTCAAGTTCTGCAGCAGGGGTCGCAACAGGTTCGGGTTCTGGAATTGGTTCTGGATCAGCTGGCGGTGCTTCAGCTACGGGGGCGACGCTTTCGAGCACCGCACCGGCTGTTTGGTTGATGACTGTGTCAACAACCGCACCGACTATCGCTTCCTGCGGAGATTGAGCTTGCATACCTGCTTGTGCTGCTACTGCCGCAGCGCCCACTCCAACCGCTCCTGCGACGGCGGCGGCCTTTGCGAAGTCCTCAGGTGGAGGTAAATTTCCGCGGATTTTCGCGAGGATTGAATCTGCATTTGAATCCCACATCCTACTCGCAGGTGAGCGGAAGAGGAAAGGCAATTCGTTGATTTTCTCTTCCGCGATCACATCTGCTTGTGCGCGAACCGATTCTATTGTAGATTCAGGGTTCGCAACAAGATTTTCCAGTTCCTTTGCAAATTCAGCATCGAGAACAGTTCCATCCTTCATGAAATCAATCGGTGGGGAAGCGACTTCAGCAATTCGTGGTTCTGTAGCGGCTTCGACAGTGAATTCGACATATGCGAGTTCTTTACCAGAATCGGATGAGTCGTTCAATCGGATCGTCCAATCGCCCGGACCGGGATTATCGAAAGTATGTGTTCCGATTGTCTGTCCAGCCATCAAAATGTGAGAGAGACGGCTCTGCCGATTCACCCATTCTTCGCCGTGACTAACATCTGCAGGAACGATTCCCAGCCAAGATTCATCTGTTAGAAGAGGGCTTGTGAAGTCGACCTTAATTCGCTCATAAGAGGGATATTTGCCCTTCTGTAACTCGATTCGGATCTCACTTGTATCTTCTCCCTCAGCCTCAAGTGCGCTCGGCGTTGAGCGCTCACCAACAGCACTGATAGTGAGCATTCCAACTCCAACCCACCTTCGCGTTCCAAAGGGAATTTCACCCGATGACGGCGGTCTTGTCCAGCCTCCGTCGTAGAGGTCTTTGCTACCATCAACAGGGGATGAATGAAGGCTCCATGAACGAGCACCTCCATCACCACCGTCGTAGTGAAAGAGAACCTGACCATTCGGCTTTTTGAACCAAGGATAGTCGTTAATTAAGCCGTCTTGCTTGTTATACAATCCGTTGTAATCAGAATTAGAATGTCCCGAAATCTCCGCTCCGTTCACCTCTCCTGTGACGTGAGCGGACTGGCCTCCTTCGACTAAGGCCAATAACTCAGAAATATCGAGGGATGCGTTACCATCAGAGTCGAGGGCTGAAAATACTGCGCGGACAATCGCGTCCGGAGCATTTTGACCAGTGATCGACGAGATAGCTGCGTTGAATTCAGTGACATCTAGAGAGCCATCTCCATTGATGTCATACTTTGCGAACACGGCTTCAGCGCTGATTCCTTTGGCCTGCATAATCTCCTGCAATTTCTTCAGAGCAACTGCTTCGAATCTCGCACTCATGGGCCAACCTCGCTACATGCTCCGATTGCTGGGTCAAGAGGATTACGCCGGCGCAGGGAGGCTTGGAGTGTTGGCTGTTTGGCACTCATAGCGACTCTCAACTCATACGAACGGGGGTCTGACCACTTCGGCTCGCACCCTCCTACGAGGGCTGGCTTGAATCCAAACCTCATCGCCGACTTCGACTCCATTGAGGTAAGCCATCGCGATGCCGGTACGGTTTAGTGAGGGGGATGGACAACCGCTGGTGACGTATCCTGAAATCGTGGCTTCGTCGGTGTCAGAACTCTTCACAGCATGTCCCAACCGTGGAGCAGGGCCACGTTCGAGGCATTGGAGGCCGTGCCAGCGAGCACCCGATTCAAGTGATTCGGCCACTCGCTCGCGTCCAACAAATTCGTGTTCCATGTCCAACCCAAATGGAACTGCGGTCTCTGCAGAATCACGCGCTAGGAAACCCTCGGGAAGTGAATCAGCTGCATCCAAACCGAGGCCCGGCCAGAGGAAATCTTGCCCTGATAGGAGATACCCTTTCTCAAGTCGGAGAGTATCGCGAGCGCCAAGGCCGACCGGAACCAACCCGTGCTCCACACCAGCATCGAGAAGAGCCCGCCAAAGAAGCGGTGCCTGATCATTCGGCACGAAAATCTCGGCACCGCGCTCGCCGGTGTAGCCAGTACCCTGAATCCAACCCGTCACACCGATACCATTCGCAGAAATCTGCTGACACTTGAATCGCCCAATACGATTCACTTCACCCAGAGCCGAACCCAATATTTCAGCCGAGGCAGGGCCTTGTAATGCGATGATACTCGTCTCGGCCGACAAGTCGACGAGGGTAACCGAGCCATCGTTGGGCAGCAACCCATTGAACCAGTCCCACATTGTCGAAATCATAGAGGCGTTTGGTACCCCGAGGACGCAGTCTTCGGATTTGACAGCGAAAATCATGTCATCGATGATACAACCTTCGTGATCGAGAAAATGCGTGTAACCACAACGCCCAGGAACAAAGGAAGAAACACTCTGCGTTGAAATACTCTGAAGCCATTCTCTAACTCCGGTGCCTTCGAATGAGAACAAACCCATGTGTGAAACGTCGAACATCCCTGCGGTGGAACGGCATGCAAGATGTTCATCTTGGATCGATGAATACCATATGGGAAGTTCGAAGCCATGGAAATCTACGA
>Ga0114932_10002054_pt1 | contig 21873 bp, 19 predicted proteins | sample 2SBtaG_2_FD_87286 | JGI IMG/M metagenome (GOLD analysis project Ga0114932, IMG submission 87286) | Deep subsurface microbial communities from Kolumbo volcano to uncover new lineages of life (NeLLi) - 2SBTROV12_ACTIVE470 metaG | ecosystem: Environmental > Aquatic > Marine > Volcanic ...
GTTTTAGAAATTGATCATGCAGAATTGGGACATATTCAATTAAAAACTGAAATTCATCCCCTTGATCAACCAATTCCGCCTGTAATCTATTCTAGACCATAGATCGGGTACAAGATTCTATCAGACTATTTTTTAATTGTTTATTTACCCCAAATGGTATTTTATGCTGTGGCAATAAGCAAATCCCGACTAATCCAGGCACAAATTCTATCTAAAGAATCACCAGCTTTCAAAAATTTTATGAGAGGTATGAGTAGCGATTCAGCAATTTCTGATTATACAAAATATAATTTTAATTTCATGGATTTTCATAAATTGGGAAGAGACTTTGATAGTCTAGTAAAAAATGATGGTAAAACGATCTCAAAGATGATTACTGATTTTCTTGATTCTTGTGTAGAAAGAGGTGTCAAAAATGCTACTTTGCGAACTTACCTAATGGGAATTGAAAGAATGTTTGTCATGAATGATTGCATTTGGCATAAGGATAGAATTAGAGCTGGAATTGGAACTGATGATGATATTCCAGGAGGCAGAGTCCCAATTGAAACAAGTGAAGTTTGGGATATGTTACAACATACAAAATCACTTAGGACAAAATCTCTAGTACACTTTATTGCCAGTACTGGTATGAGACCAGGTGCACTAAATGATCCAATATTGAGAATCAAACATTTAGAAGAAATAACCACACCTGAAAATCAAAAATGTTATGCTATCAAAATCTATGATGGCTCTAAATCTGGATATTGGGCTTTTCTTACTCCAGAAGCTACAAAGACTTTATCACGTTACATTGAAAGTAGAAAAATACATGGTGAAATAATTGATGATGAATCTCCTTTGTTTCATAGCCAATATAGAAAAGAGAATTTAGAATCTGCATTAAAAACTGATTTTGCCAGAGTTACAATGGCTAATTTGATTAAAGCTTCTGGAGTTAAACGAGTACGAGTATCAAAACATAGTTTTGATAAATCAGTAATGTACATGTTTAGAAAACGATTCAACACAATTCTGAAACTTAACAATGAAGTTAATTCTAACATTGCAGAAAAATTAATGGCACACAAACGAGGTCTTGATGGAACTTATTTACAACCTACAATGGAGGAGTGTTTTGCAGAATTTGTAAAGGCAATTCCTGAATTAACTATCGATCCTACTGAAAGACAAAAATTTGACATCTCTAATCTTAAATTGCAAAAATCAGAACTTGCAAAGAAAAATGATGAACTAAAAGATGCACTAAAAAAAGTAGATGAGTTATGGGCAGACAAGCTGAGAATGGAAAATCCTCTAAAAAATAATTGAATATTTTAATTTAATAAAAATTTCAAAATATCATTAATTACGCCTATATTTTATGATATTTTACTTTATTTTCCACCTCTTCAATGAAGTTTTTCAAAATATCTTCTTTGAAAATGGATGTGTTGGTTTTACTTTGATTCCATTTTTTAGTTTTATAATACGTGATTTGTAGCATTGGTATAAAATAATACCAATATTGTAAAAGAATATGAGATGAATAGTTTATCATTTTAGGTTGTGATATAATTGCATGTGTTTCGAAAGGTATGTGCTGATCTGATATCTTCATTTTGGGAAATGAATTTGATTTTTTAAGAATTTTGAATTTATTTCTAAATGTAAAAAACTCTATTGAAATCTTTTTAAATTCATTTCTTTCAAAACTAGTTATATTTTCTAAAGGTAAATTTTCAAATAATCTATTCGTACCAGAATTAAAAAATAATTCACAATAAGATGAAGTATTAACTAATTTGGTTAATTGTATGCCTTTAATTTTATGCACATACAAGAAAAAAATAATTTGCGAATAAATAAAATTTTTTGTAAATTTTAATAATTTCTTATCATTAAAAATATTATTTGCATAATCAAAATACCAATTAAATGAATTTATTGAATTAAAATCAACTTCATATAATGATGCAAAGATACCTTTGATTGTTAAATAATAACGATACATATCATGATATGTATTTTCTTCATGATGTGGATAAACAAGATCAAATGGAATTAAACCATCAATTTTCTTACTTCCATTTAATCGTCTTGCTACAGACCATCTAGTTTTACCACTGTCTTTAATATCACTATTATCAAAATACTCTGTAATTTCTTTTAAATTTGAAGGAACTGTACTTGTAGAAATAATTTTTAGGATTTTAGAATGTGATGGGTGTAGAGGAAAAACTGATTTTACTAGTTCATTTATTTTTTTTCTATTAATTTTATGTGCGTACCCATAATCCATATGTGACAATTAGGTATGAATAGTTATTAATTTATGTGCATATTGACTATTGTACTATGTTTGATGTAGTACTTTATGTTGACTACTATACTGTTAACACGTGAAACACGTGAGAGATTAAAATCTTTGGGAAAGAAAGGTGAAACATACGAGCACATTCTTCGTAGAATTCTTCAAGAGGTAGAAAATACTAATGACTGAACAAATTTATTTTTCTTGTGATGAAGAACATAAATTTCTTTACAAAATTATCTTTTCAGTTGCAGGAACTAACAAGACTTACTTAGTATGTGATAACTGTGCAGCCTTTGATTATTTTTTAAAATATGTTATCAAAAAAGAAAAAATCAGTTCTAAGTTTGTAACGAATGTGGTGAAAAGTAACGGATGATTAAAAATAACGAAACAGTAACAGTTGTTTGTAACAGTAAACGTGGTTTTACAAAACGTGAACAAACATTTATTCAAAAAGCAACAAGAATTAATGAAAAGGAACACAAACCATTTTCAGTTCTAGATTTTCCAGAACTATCTAAAGGTAATTTTAGACAAATCATTCTTAAATTACACGATGTCGTTGAACTTGTTTACAAAAGTAGACCCTGTTTTTATAAAATTAAAGGAATTGAATTAGTAGGAGACAGTCATAAAATAACTCATAGGGTTATGGGGGGTGAATCACTTTGTATGCTGCAGAATCTTCGTGAACAACCAGCAATGATTCATGATGTTAAACTAAAGTGTGAGTCAAACATCCATTCAATTCTAAAAAAGAATGATGCCTCCATACACCCTAACAATCATTCAATCAAACTAAATTTCCCCTCTACAGACAATAACATTATTGCCAAACTGCTTGTTTATCCAAAAACAGTCCAAGTGGAAATTGGTTGTACATTCAATCCATTTGTTTATGATATTTCAGGCGTTCTTCATCTTACATCTTTTTTAGGTGAAATTCGTAATTATGTTCATTTTTTAACTAATTTTGAGGTAATTCTGCCCCCTGTTGCAGAATGGATGATCACACATTATCACTTTGGTAAGGATGGTTCGGAAGGATATGATGGTCAGATGTTTCATAGGACTGTCGACGATTTCAGCTGTGGATTAGTTCGATATTATAGTAAAATTATGCCTAATGGAGATAAAATACTTCGAATAGAGCAGATTCAGACACCTAATAATTCGTTAAATGAAGAAATTGATAAAATTATTGCACAAGAAAGCCAGAAATTAACTCTGGAGAATATTCATGGTTAAAACAGATTCAAGAATTATTCAAAAGAGAATTATTGAATTGAAAAGAGAAGGAAATTCTGCTACAGATATTAGAAAAATTTTGAAAATACCATCAGAATTTGATTATCAGATAATGGTTTTAGCAATACAAAAAGAATTGGGAAAAAAATCAAAAAATTGGTTAAAGTATGAATATGATGATTCTAAACGAGGAATTTTATGGGAAGTTCAAGCAGTTTTAGATCTTGGAGAAGAATCTCATCATTCAATGTCAAAGAAGATAAAACCATTTGTTAAAAAAAATTTTGATATACAAAAATTCAAAGCGTCTATGAAATATCAAAAAGTTTGGGGAGAAATAAGCTCATTGCATGGTGACTTGTTCATGAGTCATTGGGAATGGGTGTTCAAAACAAAAAACATGTTCGATTATTTGCCTAAAAATGAATAGTAAGACTTTTGATCTAGACTAACCAAGTTTGCACTTGATGGGGGGAGTATAAATACAAGGCAGAAAACCTGGATTATCAAAACAAGATAAAGTATTAGATATGTTACATGCAGGAATACTTCCAGATGAGATTTGCAGATGTCTTGATCTAAATAAAAAATCTCTTAATCAACATATTATGCGTATACAAGGAATTTCAGATATGTGGTTAGACTATATTGCAACATCAGGATACATGATAGCATATCAAAAAGGTTTGACAGATATTTTATCTAATCGAAAAAGACTGAATGGTATTTTAGCTAGAATTGATAAAAAATTAAAGAAAAATTCTCTGGATATCAAAGTAGGATATCTTGAAGTTCAAACTTTGGCACAAATGGATAAAAATATTGAATTACATTTGAAATTATTGGGCTCAGCACCACTAGCTGCATCATTTAGAAAATTCATTAAAGAAAATATTATTGAAAGAAAATCTCATAGGAATAATTCAAACAATAGATATGGTTTACCTGTTTTACCTGAAGAATTAGAAAATGACTCAAATCCCAAAAAATAGTGTTTTGAATGAAAAATGAGCCTGAATTTAAAGATTTTATGTGATAAAAACACTAGAATGACATGATATTTTGTCCAAAATGTAAATCCAAAAGTGTAGCAGACATTCTGTGGGGGGAGGTATTGCTTACTTCTGAAGGAAAAAATAATTTAGCAAATAGAACAATTGTGTTAGGTGGATGTTGTGTTTCTGATAATGATCCTAACAAAGAATGTAATGATTGTTTTCATAGATGGTAGATTATACCTTGATTTGTCCTGACATTAATTTAGGTAAAAGAACATCTCTTGTTTTTAATAATTGTTCTAATTCTGTTTGATTTTTTATAATTTTATCAAGGATTGGATTTGTTACTTCATTAAATTTTTGAATAGTTTTTTCATCGGAAATTAATAATGGAAATGGTTTTAGAATTGACATAGTAAGATATTTTGTCACAGTTCCATAGGAAATAGATTGAAGATGTTGTAATGATCTTTCAATTGAATTCAGAATAAAAGCATATCCTATTTTACTTGATTTTTTTACAGTTATGACATACGTTCTTTGATAAGCATCAAATTTACCACTGAAGTATTTCACAGAGAAATCCCCCACTGCATTATTACCAGCTAGTAAAATTGCTTCACAGTCATATGAATATGTATTTGTTCTATAATTTTCTTTTGCACATGTAAAAAATAAGTAATTACCATTATCTATTGAGGCATTTGAATTTAATTTCCCTGTTACTATATTACAGTGATCATTTAATTGTTCTATTTTCCATCCTTTTGGAATTTTTCCAAATTCTGAATCAATAAATTCTGTTTGACCATCAAAATCAATAAACCATGATTTGAAAATTGTTTGAATTATTTTTTCTAAAACATCATTTTGTTTTTTTAATGTAAATATTTCTAAATCTAGAGAATATAGATGATTCCCAATCTTTTTTTGTATTTCAATTAAAGGACATTCAAATGGAATTTCTAAAATTCTGTCTGGAGATGTATGTTTAACAGTCGTACCTGTGGAACTTCCAATTACATGACTTCTATATTGGTAAGTACATAAAAAATAATACAAAAATTTTTTATCAATTTTTTCTGGAGTTTTTATGATTATTTTTCCTAATCTTTGATTGTGCAAAAATTTATTGTTTTCTAATTTAGGTACAAAAGCTGGATATCCTAACGTGTCCCCCATTTTACTGAGATCAGTCATGGTGATAATGATGTCCTCTGGATTTAGAATAAATTTTTCATTAATTGGACCTTCATAATATTTTAATTTTTCACCATTGAATCCCCCTCCTATCTGAAAATTTCCTGGTGTAAGTAGAATATTTTCTGTTTTATGTTCAGTAAAAAATTCACCTTTAAACCCAAAACCATGTGTTATGTCAATGTAATCTCTAAGAATGGATTTTTTTGATTCTTTTTCATCCATAATTCTCTTCAGCTTGTGTCATAATTGTTGGAACAATCTTCTCAAAACTTTCTGTACTAAATCCACATGATTTTAAAATTCGTCTAATTTCTGATTTCATCTCAGCTACTTTGCTTTCTTGATCAGTCCAATCAACTGTGATACTTTTTCTAATGTAATCAGTTAGTTTTCTTGCAACATCAAGTAACTGCTCATCTGATTCTACATAATCTCTACCAGGTAATACTGCATCATAAAATACAATCTCTTGTTCATTGAGTCCAAGTTTGTCATTTCTTTTTACAGTCTCTTGAACTTCTTGACTGATATTTCCAATCTCATCAATTGTAGTGTCAATGTTTGCTTGTCTGCTGTGATAACGATTCAATGCTTGCTCTAGTTTTTCTTGAAACTCTTTTCTCTTTACAGCATTTTTACTAAATTTAGCTGTAATTGCATCATCAAGTAATTTGTTTGCAAGTTCTGCCTTGAGATTTTTGTGTTTTATTGGTTTGATTTTAGATAGGAATTTCTCATCTAGATCGACGATTTCAGGCTGTTTTGTGCCTAGAGAATACTGTTTTACCATGGTATCAGCTGCAATTCCAGTTTCAACTAGTTCTTTTACTGCAGAATCTATTTCATCAGAAATTTCAGGTGCGTCTTTTGTACCCTTTGCAATTATTCTCTTTACTGTCTGGAATCGTCTGAGGTCATTTTCAATTTCTAAACATGCAGGATTTGGAGAACATACTGCAAATGCCTTGGTTAATTCTGCTACTCCTTCAAAGAACCATTTTTTGAGTTCATCATTTTCACATACTTCTGATGATGCTTCAAATAACAAATCACTTTCTTCTGTTTTATCTATGGTATAATCAGACATGTTGCACTCAAAGAATCCTAACAGTTCTTCGTGTTTTTGTTTCATTAGTTTGATGATTTCTGATGTTGGAATCATTGCATCTTTAACATCCCCTTCTGCAAATGCTTTGAGTGATTTTCTCAACTCATCAGTAATTCCAATGTAATCTACAATTAATCCTGATGGTTTATCTTTCCAAATTCTATTTACTCTAGAAATAGCTTGAATCAAGTTATGATCACGTAGTGGTTTGTCTACATACATTGTGTGTAGTAATGGTGCATCAAACCCTGTAAGAAACATGTCACACACAATTAGTAATTTAACAGGATTGTCTTCTTTTTTGAAATCACGAATTATCTGCTTTACTTCTGCTTTACTTCTAATGTGATCTTGTAGTTCATCATCTTTAGTTTCTTTAGCCCCTTCAACTTTTTTTCTTTTTCTTCCAGAGATTACTACAATGCTTTCTGGATGGCCAGGAATTTTATCAATTACATCTTTGTACATTTTAGCCCCTCGTCTAGTAGTAGCTACAAGCATTGCTTTTCCTTCTATCAATTCTTGTCTTTTAGTAAAATGATCAACTATATCTCCTGCAATTACATTTACTCTGTCAGGATCCTCAACTAGTCTTTTTACATCAGTCCATTTTTTTGTTAGTGATTCTGTTTGGTCCTCATCTAAACTGCCAGTAATTTCTTCAAAGTCTTTTCCAATGAATCGATTTAGCAGATGTAAATCAACACGCTTTCCTTCATATGCAATCTGAACTGTGGCATTATCTCTAACTGCATCAGGGATTTTGTAAGAAGATACCACAGGACCAAAGGTATCAGTAGTTGAGCGGTCTTCCAAATCAATAGGTGTGCCTGTAAAGCCTACTCTGAGGGCATTAGGCAAGGCTGTTTGGAGGTTAATTGCCATTTTTTTGTACTGTGAGCGATGTGCCTCATCTGCAATGATTATGATATTACGTCTATCTGAAATTACAGGATATTTGATATTCCCAGTTTTTTCTTCCTCAGTTGTTTGGAATTTCTGAATTGTAGTGAAAATTATTTTTCCAGCAGGAGTTTTCAACTTGTCTCTTAAATCTTGAATTCCTTCAGCTTCTAGAATTGATGTTGGGGCTCTGGGATTTGGGAATCCAGCTACTTCAAAAAAGTTTGTAATTTGTTCATCTAAATCATTTCTATCAGTTAGTACAACAAATGTTGGATTATCAAATTCTTTTACTTGAGATAACATTTGTGCATAAAATATCATAGTTAATGATTTTCCACTGCCAGTAGTATGCCAAACTACTCCAATCCTATTTTCATCTTTTGTAGTTCGTACTTTTTTTGATTTTTCAATTAGTTTCATTACTGCACTAAACTGATGTTGCTGTGCAATCTTTTTGATAATTTGTTTTCCATCACTTTCAAATTCTATGAAATTTTTAATTATGTTTAGAAAAGTTTGTTTCTCAAACATTCCTGAAATTAACATGTCTAGCTTGTTTGTTGCCCCTTCTAATTGCTCAGTGTCTTTCCATTCAGAGAATCGCTCATATGGTGCAGTAATTGTTCCATATTTAGCTGATGCTCTATCACTAATTACAACAAATGCATTATAGTGAAACAATCTTGGAATATATCTTTGATAATCTGTTTCACCTAATTGATGAAATGCTTTACGAATTGTAGCTCCTTTGTTTGTAGGATCTTTGTATTCTAGTATTGCTAGAGGTATTCCATTTAGAAACACAACGTGGTCTGGAATTTTTGTATCTAGTTGTTTTACCCAAAACTGTCTTACAGCAAGATAATGATTCTTGTTTGGAGTGTTTGGATTGTTAAGACTATCAAAATCTATAATCTTTAATGCTCTAGTTTCTACTTTACCTAATTTATCAGCTGCTGGAATTTTGATTCCAGCTAGAAGAACTTTGTGAAACTCTCTATTGTTTTGAATAATATCTGGATGGGTTAATCCTTCAAGGTGTGTGATTGCCTGCTCATATGCTGAATTATCTAATCCTGGATTGAATTCTTCGAGTTTTTCGCGGAGTATGTCTTTGAGAAGTACTTCTGTGAGGCTATTTCGTGCCTGATTTGGTTTTCCTGGATGTAGATCAGGGCCATATTCTGTATCATAATCTAATTCTTGGAATCTCTGTTCTGCTGGTAATTCCACTAGCGATTTTTCATCAAAATCTTTTGGAGTCATACTTTGATTTCTCCTGACATTAATTTTGGTAACAGGGAATCTAAAGTTTTTGTTAAAATTGATAATTCGTAAAGATTTTTTTCAATTCTTTCAAACATGGGTTTAACAACATCATTGAATTTTTTCAATATTGATTTTTCTGGAACAACTATTTTTACTATAACTAACACATTTTTTGGTAAACTTCCTCTAGAACTGTGACTGTCTGATAATCCACGTAATTCTTCATACCTCGATTTTAAATTACAAAATACAAAATACGAATAAAGGAAATCTATTTTGGAGCGTAACACTACCACTGACTGATTTACATAAGTATCAATAAAACATAATGAAACTTGCCCTCTAGTATTACCTTGACCTGCTGAAGCAATAACAACATCAAATTTTTTGGCTAGTCTGGTACTTGAATTCTTAACACCTAGTTGAGATATTTCTCTCTCTGTATCTATAATGAATCTATTCCTTGTTTCTCCTGATGATAACCATGGAATTCCTTCATTCCAATATTTCTTGTTGGATGTTCTAGGTGTTCCTCCACTGAATATTTCACATATGTCATCCAATGTTTGTTTTTTCCACCCTCTTGGAATTTTTCCTAATTCTGAATTTTCCAATTGAGTCTGCCCCTCAAAATCAATACACCATGATTTAAAAATAATTTGAATTGTTTTTTCGAGATTTTTATTTTGTTTGTTTAAAGATTCAAATTTTTCTTGTATGTCCCATAATATTTTACCAATTTTTCTTTGTTCTTTCATGGATGGTAAAATTATATTTATTTTTCTTAATTCTTTAATTCCTATTGAAGGTCTTGTAGTGCCAGTAATTCTTTGATATACTTGTTGTTGAAAACTTTGACTTTTTACAAAAAAATAAAGAAATTTTTTATCAATATTTTCATTCGCATTTATTATGGATAGTGTTGGAGATAATCCATATCGAAACCCTTTTTTTCGTAATTTGACGACTTTTCCTACAGTTCCTACCCTTCCAAAACCTATACTGTACTCATCAATTTTGTATGCATTTTCTTGCTGAATTATAGATTCTTCTCCAACTTTTCTACATTTTTCAACCTTTAATGTACTATCTTCCATTATGTCTCCGATCCCAGCAAAAGGAAAACCATTAGAAATTTCTGGTGGAGCTCTGTGACTAGGGTGGGGGTCAATCACATCTGCAATTTGATCCAATTGGACAGATTTCCATTTAAAATTATGATTGTGAATTTCAATTTTCTGTTTTATTGTTTTTGAAATTAATTTAGATTTCAAAGCCGATCTCTTTTAGATTTTTACGAATTTCTTTATCTAGTTTTTTGGATTCTTCAGATAGTTTTGCATATTCAGTAGTTAGTCGTTTCATCTTTTCTTCAAATGGTTCACCATCATCTTCAATCTCTTCAGCTCCTACATATCGTCCTGGAGTTAGAACATAGTTGTTTTTTGCAATCTCTTCTTTTGTTGCAACTTTACAATATCCTGCAACGTCTTTGTATTTTGGAGCACCTTTTTCTCCAATAAATGATCGATATGTTCCTGCAATTTTATCGATTTGTTCATCAGTTAATTCATTGAGAACCTTGTCTACTTTGGTAAAAATTTTTCTAGCATCAATGAATAACGTCTTTCCACTTCTGTTAGGTGTCTTTCCATCATTTTTATTTTTTGTAATAAACCAAAGACAAGCAGGAATTGTTACAGTATAAAACAAATTAGTTGGCATTGCAATCATACAATCAATTCTATCATCTTCGATGATGTTTTTTCTAATATCTCCTTCATTTCCTCCAACTGACATTGAACCATTAGCTAACACAAGACCAAGTTCACCACTATTCTCATCTAAATGAGATATCATATGCTGCATGAATGCATAATTTCCTCCAGCTTTACTATCCGAAGGTGTACCATACTTCCATCGTTTATCATCTTTGAGTTGAGCATGACCCCACTCTTTGAAGTTGAATGGTGGATTAGCCATGATAAAATTAGCCTTGAGTTTTGGGAATTTGTCATTTTTTAGAGAATCTCCGAGAACTACATTAGTACTATCTATACTGCGTAAAATCAAATTCATCTTGGCAATACGCCAAACATTGTCTTTGATATCTTGACCATAAAGTGCAATGTTTTTCTTCTTGACATTTTGATGTTCATCTAAAAATCTCAAACTTTGTACAAACATTCCACCTGAACCACATGTAGGATCATAGATTTTTCCTTCAAATGGTTCTAAAATTTCTACAATTAGTTTTACAATGGATCTTGGTGTGTAAAATTCTCCACCACGATGTCCTTCATTTTTTGCAAACTTTTTGATAAAATACTCATATGCTCTACCAAAAGAATCAGTATCAGTAAGATCTTTTCCACCAAATCCAATTCCTGAAAAAAAGTTTACAAGCTCTTGCAAGTTTTCATTTGGTATATTAGAATCTGCAAATACCCTTGGCATTACACCAACGAGTATTGGATTGTCATTTTCAATATCAAGTAACATTTTATCAATTTTAATTCCAAGGTTTTCTTTTTTTGCAGCATTTTTTAGATCCTCCCAACGAGTACCTTTTCTTAGAAATGGAATGTTCTTTCTGTGATATTCTTCTTTTTCATTTAGAAAATAATCACGTTCAGAATCTTTTTTACAATAAATTTTACTTTTGGTATCTCTAGTATCTTTATCGATTTGAGTTCGTCTTTCTTCAAATCTATCTGAGATAAACTTGATAAACATTAAACCTAATGCAATGTACTTGTATTGAGCAGATTCGAGAGGCCCTCTGAGTTGTTCTGCTGTTTGCCATAATTTTTCTTCAAGTGTGACTGTCTTCTCTTTTTTTGTACTCTTTTTTGCAGCCATATCAGATCACCAGTTATAGCTCGTATTTTACGCCTTCTTTTATCAGAACCATATTCTTTGAGACTTTGTTGTATGCCTCAGGATGCTCAGTATGAACTGGGTACAGTGTTTTAGCATTAACAGTAGTCACCACATCTAACAGATCTTGTCCTTTAGAGTGACCAGAACAATGACTTTGGATACGCTCCAAATCATAGTGATTTAGCCACGTATCTACTCGTTTTTTATCAAATTCCCCTTCATCGTTGAAGGGCTCTGACAATGAGTGAATGTATAGTGAATCAGACTGTGGTTTGATATCAATTAGTGCTCCAAAATTCCAAAAAGAAAATGCACAAATCATCTTGTCTTGATTTTTAGCAATATCTGCAGCATTTACAATATTTGGTTCATCAAAGAGTTCTTTTTGATATTTTTTCCAAGATGCTTTTTCTGGTTTAAAGATTGCAATGTTCTCATCATCAAAATTTGGAATTCCAAGTTGTGGATCTTTTGATAAATGTTTTAGATATGCAACATTTGAAATATCAACAACAAATTTTCTATCATTTTCTTTTGCAATGTTGTAGAATGTTCTCATTCTGTCCATGTCTTTGAAATTAAAATCAGCTAAAACTAAACCTGATTTATTTTTTACATGAGACGTACAATCATCATACACTTTTTGTTCACTCTCATTAGTTTCTAAATCTGTAATTCTAGTTCCTTCACAAATAAATGCAATTGGTTTTGAATCAGTAGCTTTCTTTACAAACTCTTCAGTCATGTCTGGTCGAATTCCATGTAGTCTGATATCCCCAGTATATGCAACTGCACCTTCTGATGTGTGAATGATAAAACCATATGCTCCTGGAACTGAATGGTCTACATGAATTGGTTCTACTTCTAGTGAGCCGATTTTGAATTTATCTCCAGTTCTAAATGTTCTAACATCACGTTCTATTTCATCTGCTTTTTTATCAGTTCGTGGTTTGAATGCTAGTATTTCTTTCTCAAAACTTCTTTGTCCACGCTCACGTATTGCCTCAAGAATTAGTTTACATGTATCTCCCATGAAAATTGGAATGTCTTCATGCAGAAATGAAATGTAATCTGCATGATCAGCATGTGCATGAGTTAACAGTACTGCATCAATGTCAGTATCAGTCTCTCTTTTTCCCATCATCTCCATTAAATCACTACGATAAACTCTATCCAAATCAGGAATTAATCCTGTCTCAATAAAATCACGTAACCCTGTAGCAGTTCTAGGATTCATAAATTCATCAAAATATTTACCACGTTTACCAAAACTCATACCAAAATCTAAGAATACTTTGGTGTCTTTGTCTTGGAGTAGTATTTTATTGCCTCCAATCTCATTTACTCCTCCATAAAATGATAAACTAGTCAATATGTGAAAGTCATATTATCTCATAAAAAAGATAGATCATAAATCATCACCAAAAATAGGATCATATTATAATAATTGAGTTGATAAATCTAATTTGCAGGAGTTTTTGTGATTATGTCTGAAAAAGAATCAAAACGAATCTGTAAAGGAATCTGTACTCAATACAAAGCAAAACGACCAAAAGGGAAAAATCGGTATGCTAATGGTCAGGTAAGATGTCAGATGTGTGAAATTTACATGACTAAAGAAGGTTGTAAAGATAGTCAAGGAAATCAGGCAGATGAGAATACAGTTGATCTTCGATGCAAATGTTGTAATTACAAAGTTCGCTCAAAACCTCGAGCTAGCTTATACAAAGAAAAGTTTTATCAACAGATGGCTGAACAACCTGAAAAAGAAGTAGATACATCTCCTATGGATATAGAGGAATTAAAAAATTTTATTACAGTTGATGCAAAACCTCAGGCAAATTATCAGTTTGTAGTAATCAAAACTTTGCTAGAAAATAATAATACTGTAATTAAAGATATTCTTGTTGACGCTCTAAAGTTTTACAATAAAGACAAGCCTTCTCAAGATTATAGAACATCTATGGTATTTCCTGTTTTAGTGAATAGAAACATAATAATAAAAAATCAAGATGATAGTTACTCATTAAACATTGAAACAAATCTTGAAGCCTTTGATATTTTAGAAACTATTTCATTATGCAATAGAAGAATTTATGCAGATAAAATTAAACCAAATCCAGATTATTTTATTGCATTAGGGCCTTGGGAAAATTGGAATCATACTATAGAGAACCTTCCTTTAAGGTGGGGAGTTGCAGATACTACTCCATCAAATATTGCAGTTTATGATTTAGCTTCAGAAGGCGATGTTGTTTTTTATTATCCCACAAGAGATGACCCCACCAATTTTACTGAAAGAGGATTTTTTGGGATAGGTATTATTAGAAAAAAAGAGATTAACAAAGATGAAAAATATTGGCCTGAAGAGCAAAGAACCAATAGGGCTTTTTTTACTCATAAAATCTATCTAGACACTCTCAAATTTGCACAATCAGATGAAGAACTAATCCCGATAACAACAGGATTACCCCTAGTCAAAGGATTCAATCACATTACTGAAGGAAAACCTCTAACTGAATTAATTGAAAATACTCAAAATAACTGGGATGTCCCAATTCAAGGAAATACAGAGATTCCAATTAATTACTGGAAAATCGCACCTGGGGAGAAAGCTAGTGATTGGGAAAATCAGAAAAATCAAGGAATAATTGGAATTGGTTGGAATGAATTAGGTGATATTACAGGAAAAACTCACCAAGAAGTTCACCAAAAATTAAGAGAAATTTGGCCTCATGCTATTGGAAATTACAGTACACAATTCAGAGATTTCCTTAGTATCAAAGAAGGTGATATTATTCTTGCAAATAATGGTAAAAGTAAAGTTTTAGGAATTGGTAAAGTTGTTGGTCCATACAAATTCCAAGAGGGTTCAGAATTTGCACATACTTTTCCTGTTGATTGGTTTGATCTAACCGAAAGAGAAATTCCTCAACAAAGTAGTTGGTTTTATACAATACATTCAGTAAGTGTGGATTTGTATAATTCCATAATAAATGATACATGGCCAAAACAATATGTGATTCCTCCAAAACTTGAAGAACTGATCAAAAAATTTGATGAAAATAAACAACTCTTTGATCCTGATTGGACGGGAATAGAAGGTCAACGTACAGATAAAGAAAAATTTCAAAATCAATTCCCTCTAGAACGAATTCCTTCTTTATCTCTGAATGAATATGTTGCAGGAAAAGCAGATCCTCAAACTGGTGATACAAACAGGGGGTCATTTTGTAATGTTTTAGAAGGTCAACTAAATTCACTAGGGAGTTTATGGGGAACATATGCTACAAAATTTGGAATATTTTTTAGCAGTAAACGAAATGATTATTTCTTTGACTCTAAGAAATTTTCAAATCCCACTGAAGCACTTGAATCTATAAAAAATGATATTTCACACATTATAGTTGAATCAAAAAAATTTACTGAACATCAAGATTGGGATCAATTTTCCCAAGCAATTGATGGGTACAAATTTACAATTATGCGAAATGTGGTCTCTAAAATTATTGCAGTTTATGGTCCTGAGAATTGGATATTCATAAATTCTAATACTGCAATCGATACAGTTTTGGACTATTTCAAAATTCCTAGACGTGAAATTCAGAATCAAAAAATTCTAAAAAAATACAAGTTAATGGAAGTAAAAGAATCTCACCCAGTCATGAAAAATTGGGATGCCTGTGATTATTCTCACTTTTTGTGGAATACTATAATGGAAAAATCTGAAATTGAATCTGAAGGAGAAGATGATGATGAATCTGAAATTATAACTGAGAAAGAAAATTTTGTTTTACTTCGACATAATCCTAGCTTTAAACGAAAAAAGAAAGATAGAAAATATTGGGATGATTCTTTAGGAAAAGAATATCATTATGGTCCAACAGTTGCAAATTATACAAAAATTAATCCAAATACAAAAACTGTTTGGTTTTACACGGATAAAGAAGATTTGTATTTTTGGGGAGTCGGATTTATAGGCAATGTAACAACAACTAAAGATGATAAATTTATAGCATCAATGAAAAACTTTCATTATTTTGATGAACAGTTTGATCCTTCTTCAGGTAAGGAACCAAGTGCAATTAAATCTCCAGCAATACTGCAACAACAAATCAAAAAACCTCCTAAATGGAATCCATTTAATTCTATAATTGAAATTGATGAAAATATCTATGAGCAAATTATTGAAACTGAACATCTAGATAACACATTTGAAGACAAGGCATTGCCTTTTCCATCTGATGGATCATTAGAAGATGCAATAAAATCAATCAAAGAAGAAATTTTGGTAAAAGATGATGTATTAAATCAAATTTTTAGTACTTTGTTGGCAGGAAAGAATATTTTACTTGTTGGACCAGTTGGTTCTGGAAAGACTCATCTTGCAACAATTTTACCTCATTTGGGTTGGAAAGAGTTTGGAGGATATTATTCTCAAGTTTATACAGCAACTGCTGATTGGACCACGCAGGATGTAATTGGTGGAATTTATCCTAAACTTGATCAAGAAGATCAGGTGATGTATTCAATACAGAAAGGATGTGTTGCAGAAACTGTCGCTCAAAATTGGCTCAATGAAACAAGTAATTCTAACAAACGAATTTTATCTGAACGAGTAATAGATGATAAAGTAGTAAAAAATAGAGGAGTTTGGCTTGTAATTGATGAATTTAATCGTGCAAATATTGATAGAGCCTTTGGACAACTATTCACTGCATTAGAATACAATAATTTACAGATTCCAACAACTGATCCTGAGAAACCATTCGAAGATTTGTTAATTCCTAAAGATTATCGAATGATTGGGACCCTAAACACTGCTGATAAACACTTTTTGCATACATTATCTGATGCATTAAAACGAAGATTTGCAGTAATTGAACTTCCTTTACCTGACTATGATGAAAAAAATACAGAACTGTATTATGTAGTAAAGAAAAGTTTGAAGGAATTAGAAAAAATTTCAACTAAAATCAAAGTAGATGATACAAACAAAATAGTTGTAATTAATAGTGATCCTGATGCTGAAAAGATTCTCAATACATTACATCTGTTGATGACGTATGTTAGAGAAATCAAACCATTAGGAACTGCATTACTAATTTCGATGTTTAGATTTATGATTACTAATCATACTTTAACTAATGATTGGCAAAAAAGTTTAGATCTAGCATTAACTTCTACTATTTTACCTCAACTAGAATCATTACCATATTGGACTCTAAAGGTAGTTCGAGCTGTTTGCTGTAATGATACAGGTACTTTCTTTAAAATAGATCCCGAGATTGCACGAGATGGATATGAAAACTATAGAACAGACTTTGAACATCTTGTGAGTTTTCTGAAAAAAGTAAAACCTCCATCAAAATCTATTCTAAAACGATTTAGATCATCTACTTTAACTGATGAAGACTTTGAATCATTAAAACCATGGACTGAGAATATTTCACAACCTGCACTTCCTAACTTTAGACGTGCAATTACTTCCATAATAGAAGAGAAAGGATTCACAGAAGAATCTGAAATCGATGATGAGTAGTCGTGATGTATATTCTGCTCTGGCAGAAATTATAGAGAAATGCACAGATTCAGAATTTGAGGGCATCAAGAATTTTGAATTCTTCTCTTTCAAATACCCTGAATTAGTACAAGAATTTTCCTCTGATTTCACTCGAATCAAATCATTAGGCATAAAATGGAATGCATTTTTGCGTGAAATCAAATTTTGGAAGGAGGTTGGGGTTGAACAAATGAATCGTAGACTCTTACAATTATGTATTAGATATATTCCACAAGGTCAGCAGTTTTTCAAAATTGAAAATGAGATTGGCTCATTTACACTTCCAACAAGAATTGATAGATTAAATAAAATTTCATTACTTGCAAAAGACTTACTTTTTGATATTTATCCTAGGATCGAGAGTCATGTGAATTTTAGAGCCGAGATTAATGTTGAAGAAACTAGAACAATCAAAGGTACTATTAATTGGAATAGAACAATCTTGAATTCAATTAATCGTGGCGAAAAATACCCACTACAATTTTCATGTATTACAACTTTAACAAAATTTGATACTCAAGAAAATTTTCTAGCAATGTTTTGTTTGCTAAAATTACAAAACGATATTGACTTTTTATTATTTTCTGAAAGTAAACCTGGAGAGGAATTTAATTTCAAAGAGATTAGTTTACTTAAAACTCTAAAAAATCAAGTAGATAATTTAGTTAATCACACAAAACTACAAGAGATTATTCCTACCATAGAACAATACAAGAGTCTTAGTTCTAATAGTAAATTTGTAAGTAAACTTGAAGAAAAAACTCTTGAGAGAATAAGACAAGGAATTGTTAAACAACGATCATATGTTGATTTGATAGATTGGTTAAAGAAATTTAGAGGATACAATGTACGAACACTTTCTCAAGAATTTACAAACTTTCCAATCGAACATGAAAAATCAATTGATACAATGTATGAACTTTGGATAATTTTTGAAATGGTGACATATTTTGAGAAACAAGGAATTGTGTTCATAAATGCACTTGAAAAAAATGGAAATTTTGCAGGATTCAAATTAAAATTAGAAAACGTTGTGTTTAATCTGAATTTTCAGGGAAGACATTCTGGTTGGACAGAGTATGTTTCTGAGCCTGATTTTACTATAGAAATTGAAGATTCTGGTGAGATGCCAATTGTAATGGATCCAAAAAACTGGTCAACTTCTCAAACTGGTGAGGCAATTCATAAAATGCTTGGTTATTTGATGAATTTGAGTCAACACAAAGCAAGAGTTGGAATTTTATTCTTTTCTCAAGCTAGGGAGAAACATTTGGTGGAAGGGCAAGAACCATTACCATTTGTTGAAAAGATAGAACAAATTCATGGAAAAGATGTTACTTTTACTACAATGTTTGTAAATCCAAATGAAACTAAATCTTTAGAGACAAATCTAAACAAAGTATTTGAGTATCTTCAATTAGTGGTTGGTAATTGAAAAATTTTAGGACCATAAATTTTGTTCAAAATTAAATATCCTCCAAAAAAACAAGTATTGCTGGGAACTAGGTTAGCAATTGGGCTTTTCCTAATTGTTGTTGGAAGTTATCTTTTAGCAGGAGGGTTTTTAGATCTAACTCATTTTGAAAACATAAAAAATAATTCAGATAAACGCTTGACAGAAACAAAAAGTACTGATAGTCATCCTGAATCCTCTTGGTTGTTAACATATAATTTGAATATTGAACCAACAAAATCAAAATTTTTGGAAGAAAATAAAAAAATTAGTATTCACACACATGCAAATTCTAAACAGATACTAAATAAATTTATAATTTTTATTTTTCATGAGGATCTTTTTGAAAATTATTCTAATCTATTTGAATCATACATGGATGGTAAAACAAATATTCCAAAAATAAAAAATGAATGGACCACATATGCCACATTTGAAATTAATGATAAATCAAAATGTGATAAAGTATTAGCAGACAATACAATAATACGAAAAAATGACTGTGAATTTGATTATAATTCTTTTAACACTCACATTTTTGGAAATTCTGGAAAATATCATCTTTTGTTAACTGTGGACCTTGAAAATGGTACTAGGGATGGTTTTTTTGAAGAAGTGTCTATGTTTTCATTACGAGATTCATTTGAAGTTGATTTGTCAAATAAAATGGAATCTATAGAGCAAATAACAGAATCTCAACAGAAATCAAATTTCAAGGCAGAAGGACTTGCATTAATTGGAATAGGTATTGCTATGATGATTGGAGGAATAACAGTATTGGATGGATATTCTAATTCCAAGCACAGGTATGAGCGTTTTGAAAAAGAAGAAGACAAACGAATCTATATTGAAAAAATGCTTGTAATTACGTTAGCTAGAACGAGAGAACAAATTAGAAAAACAAATGAAACATTACTTTCAGAAAATGGTGTCACCGAGTCTGTTATTGCTGAATGGGAAAAATTAAAAATTTCTGCTGAACGACTTGAAACTCTAACTGTAATGGGGGCCGATTCTGTGAATCATGAAATTCTTGATGATGCTGATTTGGTGAGGGGTACAATTTTGGGTGGACCCAGTTCCACATTCGATGGATTTGTTGGGAGATTAGGGCAAATTGAACAAATCATAAACGAACTTCTTTCTGTAAAATTAAATTCAATTAGAAAAATTGTGTTAAATGAATCTCTGGAACATATTCAAAAATTAAGAGAAAAACACCTTTCAAAAGATAGCATGAGTCAAAACAAAGATTTGATCAAAATGTCTTTGGACACTGATGAAAGGATGACAAAACAAAGATTTGATGTTCCTACAATTGTTATTCCTGATGAGGATTCAATTAAAGAACCAGAGAAACAAGAACCAGGAGAATAATTGGTGCTGCTTTTGATTCTGTATTAACAATGATGTTTGGTGGTGCCTTTGTTGGAGTTGTTTTTCTAATGGTAATAATTTCAATAATTAATGAAGTAAAAAATTAATCTTATTTTTATTTTTAATAATATGATGACTATCAAAAAAGCATTAAAAATTTTGGATTATTATATTGATAAAAAATCCAAAATGAAAGAAGATTTTCTTGATATGAACATGTCTTGGAATAAAGGTCAAAACCACATTCAAGAATTTTCCAAAGGATTGGCTTTAGTCATGGAAAATGATCTCAAAGTTTTGAATTCTTTAAAGAAAGAACTAAAACCAAAATGTAAACATCCAAAAAATCTTCGTGACAAAAGTTCTGATGGCAATTCCTATTGTATGGGTTGCAATCTAGATCTTTAATTTTTTAATGTGTTAATTTCCAATGTGCTTCATAATATAATACAATAATTATAAAGCTATATTCTATGTCTAATCATTGGCAAAAGATGATTGGACTAATGGGCTATTATTTTTAGCAGGATTATACATTCTTGGAAAAGCATTGTCAAAAGACAAGGTTGATTATTTTAGATGTTGGAACTGTAATAGAGTTCTTGTTAAAAAAGATACAAGCTGTCCATTTTGTGATGTAGTTATTAATTGGCAACAAGGTGATGATTCTGTCTGAAGGAAAACCTCCAGTAAAATTATCTAGCCATTTCTTTAGACTAAAGTTTGGTTTTGCGGCTTTAATCATATTTGCTGCATTAGGATTCATTAGTTCTATTTTTGAGATTGAAAATTCAAATCTTTGGTTTGATCTTGTAAAATTATCAATAGGATATCTTTTTGGCACAGGTGTTTCAACTGGATTTTCGAGGTGACTGAAATATGCAATTAACTTTTACTGTAGATGGTAAACCTCCAAAAAAAGATGGAGGACAATCATTATGGTCTGAGAAAAGTAAACAATCCCCTTTAGTTTTCAAACTACGTTCAGAGGCAACCAAATCAATGAAACAAGCAGGAATAGAAGGTCCTTTTCAAGCAAATCTAAAACTAGTGTTGAAAGTTTTTTCTCCATTTATCACCCATAAAGATCAACATAATCATGTTGGGGATCTTGACACTTTAGTTGCTGGGGTTTTTGAAGCAATTCAACCTGCTCCTCAAAATGAAACATTACATCCAAATCCTATCTTTGAAACAAATTCTGATACGAATCCTAAGATTCCAATAATTACTGAGAATGATTCACAAATTGTTGAAGTGGAAGCTCAAAAAATAAAATCAAATGAAACCTACTACACAGTAACGATAGAAGAAATCATCGAATAGACTCAAGAAAAATTCGAAATCCTTTCATATTATACTGTTTTATCTAAAATTGTGTATCATGGGATCTAATCATCCACATCACATGAAATATTTCTCTGATATCTGTTAAAAAATTAGTATTATACAAGATTCTATCTAATCCAAATTATCCACAAAAAAGGTTCAAGCTTCTACGGATTCAAAACTATCACTAAACCAGTTCAAATCTCTAAAGACTTGAACCTAGAAATACAGTTGAAA
>Ga0114932_10002058_pt1 | contig 21842 bp, 17 predicted proteins | sample 2SBtaG_2_FD_87286 | JGI IMG/M metagenome (GOLD analysis project Ga0114932, IMG submission 87286) | Deep subsurface microbial communities from Kolumbo volcano to uncover new lineages of life (NeLLi) - 2SBTROV12_ACTIVE470 metaG | ecosystem: Environmental > Aquatic > Marine > Volcanic ...
ACTTCGAGCGTTTCCATGCTGCGGCTCAATACCCATGCATTGAAAGGAGAGAGGGCGGGGCCGGTACTGCGGCAAAAAAGATAAATATCCTTGATCAGATCTTTGCGGCCAACTACCACACCACCCAAAACGCGTCCCTGTCCGTCGAGCCACTTGGTGGCGGAATGCACCACAAGATCAGCGCCATAGGCAATGGGCTGTTGAGCCACCGGGGTAGCGAAGCAATTATCCACGTTCAGGATGATCTTGTGCTTTTTAGCCAATTTGCCGATCATTTCCAGGTCCAGTATGTCAAGCCCCGGGTTGGTGGGCGTTTCAAGGTAGATCATCTTTGTATTGGGCCGGATGGCAGCTTCCCATTCGGCTTCCGTGGCCGTGGCGCTCACATAACTATGTTCGATGCCGAATTTAGGCAGGTATTTGGCAATCACCGTATGGGTACTGCCGAAAATGGCATTGCATGACAGGAGATGGTCGCCCTGCTTCATCAAAGCCATGAAAGAACCAAACACCGCGCTCATGCCCGATGCAGTGGCAAAGCCGGCTTCAGCGCCTTCCAGAACACAGACCCTGTCGGTAAACTCCTGTACACTGGGGTTGCTGAAACGACTGTAAATATTGTCGTCCGTTTCATCGGCAAAAGCAGCCCGCATCTCTTCTGCATTATCAAATGAAAAGCTACTGGTAAGGAACACAGGGGAGGAATGTTCCATTTCATCTGTCTGGTCAACACGGGTGCGGATGGCTTTGGTTTGAGGCCTCATGGGACGATTTTTGAAATATTTATGCAAATGTAACTCAACCATGCCCTTATTTTGCGTTGAAATGCGGAATTATCAGTATGAATGTGTTTAACTACCCCCAGCCCTTTACGCTCGAAAATGGAGTCGTTTTACCCGAATTGCAAATTGCTTACCACACGTATGGCAAGCTGAATGCCGATGGAAGCAATGTGGTATGGGTTTGTCATGCACTGACGGCTAATTCCGATTGCGTCGATTGGTGGAAGGGATTGATAGGCCCTTCCTGCCTGATCAACCCCGAGGAATACTTTATTGTTTGTGCCAATATATTGGGCTCCTGCTATGGAACCACCGGCCCAACAAGCATCAACCCCAAAACCGGGGCGCCTTATTATTCCGATTTTCCTACCGTTACCATCCGCGATATGGTAAAAGCCCACATTCTGCTGCGCGAAGCCCTGGGCATTGAAAAGATCGGTTTACTGATGGGCGGCAGCATGGGAGGTTACCAGGTGTTGGAATGGTGTATGATGGAACCCGGCAGGATCGAAAAATCCTTTCTGATTGCCACATCGCCTTCTGAAAGTGCCTGGGGAGTGGCAGTACATACAGCGCAACGGCTGGCGATAGAAGCCGATAATACCTGGCGCAACCACGATGCGCATGCAGGCGCGCAAGGATTGAAAGCCGCAAGGGCCATCGGCATGCTCACTTACCGCAACTATGGTATTTTTCAGGATACACAGACGGACCCCGACCCGGAGAAGATCGATCATTTCAGGGCTTCTTCCTATATCCAATACCAGGGCGAAAAACTGGTGAAACGGTTCAATGCGTTCAGTTACTGGTTGCTGACGAAATCGATGGACAGTCACCACCTGGCCAGGGGAAGGGGTGGCGATCTGATCGGCACATTGAACACTATTCAACAACCAACATTGATCATTGGTATCGATAGTGATATACTTTGTCCGTTGGCAGAGCAAAGATTCATGGCCGAACACATTCCGCATGCATCATTGATAGAGATCGGTTCTTCTTACGGACATGATGGCTTTATTATTGAAGCGAAGCAGATCACGGAGCATTTAAGTCATTGGTTGAAGAGTTGTTAGATGTCAGTTGTTAGATGTCAGATCGTAAGCAAAAGAATTCTAACAACTGACATCTAACAACTAATTTAAGTAGCTTTACAAAAAACGATTTCATGGGCATCTTGCGGCAGCTGGCAGAATACCTCTATATCAAGAAAAGAGACCCGAAAGAACCACTCACCAAGTGGATGAAATACATGCATGGCATGAACCGTATATCGCTCATCATGTTCATCATAGTGCTGATCATTGCTATTTTCAAACTCCTGATCTTACCGCTACTGCGACACTAGGGCAAACTGATGAATGATAGTAGCTGCTTGTTCTGAGGCATTGCCTCCTTCAGATAGTATGGCTTTCAGCCTGGCATAATCTTCTTTTAATATTTGCAGATGCCGTTCATCGGTCAGCAGCAGGCGAAGTTCGCGGATGAGGTTCGGAACCGTGAGATCATCCTGTATGAGTTCTGTCACTATGGGCTTATCCATGATAAGGTTCACCAGTGAAATGTATTTTATTTTGATCAACCGTTTGGCGATCTGGTAACTGATATTGCTTCCTTTGTAACAAACCACTTCGGGCACACCGAAGAGTGCGGTTTCTAAAGTAGCTGTGCCGCTGGTAACCAGCGCGGCACGGGCCTGCAACAACAAAGAATAGGTTTCGTTGCGAACAACCGATACATTCGAATAGGGAGCCAGGAAGGGGGCGTAAAAACTTTCATCCTGTCCGGGCGCCTGCGCTACTACAAACTGATAATCGGGAAAATGAGCCGCCACTTCCAGCATAATGGGCAGCTTCTTACCAATCTCCTGTTTGCGGCTTCCGGGCAACAAAGCAATGATCTTTTTTTCGCTGCTGTGTTCGCCGCGGGACGTAATGGCCTGGTTCACCACTTCCACCAATGGATGGCCTACATAATCTACTTCCCAGTTCCATTTCGTACGGTAATAATCTTTTTCATAGGGGAGGATGCAAAGCATTTTGTCGATGCTTTGTTTCATCTTTTTCACCCTGTTCTCTTTCCATGCCCATACCTGTGGCGAGATATAATACACCACTTTGAACCCTTGCTTTTTAGCCCAATGCGCAATGCGCAGGTTGAAGCCGGGATAATCGATGAGTACCAACACATCGGGACGATAGGCGAGGATATCCTGTTTGCAGAACCGGATATTACCCAGGATAGTAGGCAAGTTCATGATTACTTCCGCAAAACCCATGAATGCCAGGTCGCGGTAATGCTTTACCAGTGTGGCTCCTGCAGCTTGCATGAGATCGCCTCCCCAACAACGGATACCGGCCGAAGCATCTTTTTGCAATAATTGTTTGATGAGGTTGCCGCCGTGCAAATCGCCGCTGGCTTCTCCTGCAATAAGATAGTATTTCATCGGGCTGCAAAATACCGCTTTCAAAAGATTGTGTGAGACTGTTTTTGCCGGGAATAAATGTTAACGGACTTTTAAAACTAAAAAAATAGTTGCTTAACTAAATAAATAGTTTTATGTTTGAATTCAATTAACACATCCCCCTAATGAGATCCTTAACAAAAGCAGAAGAGCAGATCATGCAGAGTATCTGGCGGCTCAACAAAGCATTCCTCAAAGACATTGTGGAAGCACAGCCGGAACCACGGCCTCATTCCAATACGGTGGCCACCATTGTGAAAATACTGGTTGATAAAGGCTTTGTAGGTATTACGCCTATTGGCAGGGTACACCAGTATTATCCGCTGGTATCGAAAGAGGAGTACTCATCCAGTTATATCCGTAACATGGTAGAGGGCTACTTCGAAGGTTCTTTCAGCAACGCTGTTTCTTTTATGTTGAAACAGAAAGATATCAGCGTGAAAGAACTGGAATTACTGCTGCAACAGCTCAAAAATAAAAAATCATAAAACCCTTTGCCATGCTTTCTATTGCTTATTATTTCCTGCAAGTGATCGTATGCAGCGCTGTTATGATGGGATATTACTGGCTGGTACTACGTAATAAACGGTTTCACCAGTACAACCGTTTTTATTTGCTGGCCGTAGCGCTTTTATCCTGGACGGTTCCGCTGATCAAAATACAATGGAACAGGCCGCAGGCCAGTAACCAGGATATGATGCGATGGTTGTATGTGGTAGCCGATAGCAATTCCGAAATGGAAGAAACGATACAGCATAAAGGCTTTCTGTGGAACTGGGATACGGTGGCAGCAACACTCTATGTTGCAGTGGCAGGACTTATCCTGCTGTTCACCATCAAAACCCTGATACGTTTGTATCGCTTGCTGAAAATGCATTCCTGTCGCAATGTAGAAGATGTTTATCTCATCATTACCCGTGCCAAGGGCACTCCTTTTTCTTTCTTCCGGTATATTTTCTGGAATGAAGCCATTGACCTGTACAGCGAATCAGGTAAACAGATATTGCAACATGAATTAACACATGTGCGCCAAAAACATTCGATAGATAAACTGTTGATGCAATTGGTATTGGTGCTGGGATGGTTTAACCCTTTTTTCTGGTTGTTGCGACGAGAAATGGATATGATCCATGAATTCATTGCCGATAAGAAAGCCGTTGTGAACGGCGATACTGCCTCACTGGCGCAGATGCTACTTACAGCAGCTTACCCGCAACAACATTTTGCACTCACTAATCCATTCTTTTTTTCACCCATTAAAAGGAGGTTACAAATGCTCACCAACAACAAAAATCCGAGGTTTACCTATGTAAGAAGGCTGGTGGTACTGCCGCTGCTGGCTGTTGTAGTAATGCTCTTTGCTTTTCGTAACAAAGAAAGACGCCAACCCATATCGGTGGGAACCGTGATGGAAACTGTGATGAACAACATCGTAAATGATGCCGCTGCCGGTCAGCAGGAAGCAGTTTCAAACGCAGTGTATAAATTGGATAAACAATACACAGTGGTTATCGATGCAGGGCATGGCGGACAAGACCGTGGCGCTGTAGGTGTGGACGGATCCATTGAAAAAGACATTGCGTTGGAGCTGGCGCAAAAAATTAAATCCATGAATAGCAATGATCGTGTTAAGATCGTGCTCACCAGGGAGAGCGATTTTTTTCAGCCGGTAACAGAAAAAGCGCAACTGGCGAATGCGCAACATCCTGATCTTTTCATTTCACTGCACTGCGATAACACAGCTTCCACTTCAACCCAAGGCATCGAACTGTTCATTGCCAGTAAAGAAAAAGCGAAGGACTACCAGGCGAATTACAGGCTGGCCAATTATATGGCGTCTTCACTCGAGGGAGTGAACAAATTCCGCGGCATACAATCCAGCCGCAAGGGCATCTGGGTATTGCAGGAAGTGAATTGCCCTTCTGTATTGATAGAAGCAGGGTTCATGTCCAACCCATCTGATATGTCCAATCTGAAGAGCACTGCTTACCAGCAGAAAATGGCCGGCGCTATATTGACCGGTATCCAGCAATATTTATCGGCTCATGAAAATAAAACCACCTTCATTCCGGTAGATACTACCATAGAAGTGAAAGTAAAAGATACGGCTGCTCATCCTTTGTTTGTAGTTGACGGAGAAAAAATGGGTCGGAAGGGTTTGAAAGAATTAAAACTGGATCCAAATGATATTGACAATATTAGTGTTTTAAAAGATGAGGCCGCCTTTAAAAAGTATGGCGAGGAAGGCAAAAACGGATTTGTAGAGATCACCACTAAAAAGCAAGTAGCTGACTCTACAACGACAAAGCAGCATAGTAAAGCTGATCTGATGATGAAAAAATTGAATGAGCTGAAAAAAGATAATGAGAAATCTTATTTCGAGATTGATGGTAAATCCGTCATCACTACCAAAAGCGGGCAGACGGTTTGGATAGAAGGTGTCACAGACCTGGTATTGGTAGACGGAAAGCGGGTGAGTGTTGACGAACTTAACACATCATACAAGCGAAGTGATTTTGTTGAGGCCGCTGGAAACGATTATTCAAAAAAATACCACAAAGGAGTATTGTTACTATCCACACGCACACATTCAATTAAAGAAATACAAAAAATGCTGGCAGTAAACTAAACTGCTGATCATTCGATTATTTTTTCTTCTTTCGCTTCTTTGAAGGATGATATATTTCAATGGCCTGTTTGATAAGCTGTAATAGTTCCTCTTGTTGAATATTAGCAGGGTCAACAACAGGTTCAGCGAATGCCAGCACTTTCTCTAAAGTGAGGTCTTTTGTATAAGGAGAACCTTTCAATACAGCGCCGAACATGCTTACAGCCGCAGCGAACTGGTAAGCATGTTCGGCTTTTTCAATTGCTATGGGTTGATTAGATGCTGTAAATGCATGATGCATAAAAGATGCGCTGTCGGGAAGCTGGTAGCGCAAATCAATGGAGGCCAGGTTTTCCGTTGATGAATGAGTAGTTGCCGGTTCTATTTCAAACAAAGCCATCAGGGCATGCCCACTGCCGATTTCTCCACCTTCCAATTCACGGGTACTGTCGTTCAAAGCGGTTCTCTTGTTGTCAAAGCCAATCAGGCGGTAGGTTTTGACAAGGTTGGGATTGAAGCGAACGATAACCGTTGCATTGTTGGCAACAGCATATAATGTTTGTGTGAATTCAGTTACCAATACTTTTTGTGCTTCGCCTAAATGATCCAGATAAGCAAAATTGCCATTGCCTTTTTTAGCCAGCACTTCCAGCTTGCTGTCTTTATAATTGCCCATGCCTACTCCCAGGCAAGTAAGGTAAATACCGCTTTTGCGATATTGAACAATCAGGTCTTCCAGCTCTTTTTCCGATGATTGTCCCACATTGAAATCCCCATCGGTAGCCAGTATCACCCTATTGTTGCCATTGCGCATATAAGTGTGCGAAGCCAATGCATAAGCCTGCTGGATGGCTCCGGCGCCCGGTGTATCACCCGCAGCACTCAGCGAATCGATGACTGCTTTGATCTTTTTCTTTTCAGCGCCTCCTGTTGGCGCCAATGCAATGCGCACATTGCCGCCGTAAGTCATGATACTGATGGTATCCTGCGGACGTAAATTATCTGCCAGTAACTTGAATGCCGACTGCAGCAAGGGGAGCCGGTTGGGCTTATCCATCGAGCCAGACACATCGATCAAAAAAACAAGATTGGAAGGAGGCACACTGTCAAGTTGCAATTGCGGTGCATGAATATGAAGGTACAGCAGTTGATGTTCCTGCTGCCAGGGGCAGGATGTAACGGTTGTCTGGCAGGTAAAGGCACGGGAATTTTCAGCAGCAGGATAACTGAAATAATTAAGCATTTCTTCAATGCGGATCGCATGCACAGGCACCCGCATATTATTGTGAATGAAACGACGGATATTACTATAAGAAGCTTTGTCGATGTTCAGTGCAAAACCTGTTTCCGGATATTGCGATGCCTGGATAAAACGGTTTTCCATAATGTCGCTGTAGCTCTCGCCCATTACAGAAGCAGGTACAACTGGTTCTGTTTGGAGATGGTTGGTGAGAGAGCTGAGCCTGGCCCTGTAAAAATTTGCCAACTCAGGCTGCATTTTCAAAACAAAGAACTGGGGCTTCCTGGTATCGATGGCAGTACGCAGGGTATCATAACCTTCGTAAGACAATGTGATGGTATCAATGAGCCTGGAAGAAGGGATGCCAAAGCTGCCCAGGTTGCCGGTATAATATGGATAAGTGCCGGTGCTTGCCAATTGTATGCGTACGCCCTGTAATAAACGCCCCTGCTCATCCTTCACTTCTCCACGCAGGTAATTCTGCCCCATGAGCAGGCAGGGAAGTAAACAAGCAAGTAATAACCAGGCGACAGCTTTCATCTGTATGCATGGATTTACTACAATTTACTGAAAAAAGCGCGTATTTACACGCTAGGCATCTGTTTTGAGCTGGTATAATTCGCGGATATTCCTGCCCAGGCCATCGTAATCGAGGCCATAACCTACCACAAATTTTTTGGGAATGGAAAAGCAGCAATAATCAATCTGTATAGGAAATACGGTGGCATCGGGCTTGTGCAGCAATACCGCAATTTTCAGGGATGCAGGTTGCTGGTTGCGTATCTGGGGCAGGAACTCATTCATGGTCTTGCCCGTATCGATGATATCTTCCAGTATCACTACATGCCTGTCGGTAATATCGGTATCCAGTCCAATGGCGGTGATCACATGCCCGGTAGACTTGGTGCCTTTGTAAGAAGCCAGTTTGATGAAGCAGATCTCTGCATCGATGTGCAGTTCCTTGAACAGGTCGGAAGCGAACATGAAAGAACCATTCAGTATGGCAATGAACAAAGGCTTTTTGCCGGCATAATCCCGGTTCAATTCATCCGCCAGCGCTTTGATCTTTTCCAGGATCAATGATTCGGGCAGGTAAGAAACAAAGGATTTATCGTGAACAGTGATCACTGACATAAGCAGTTATTTAGAAGCTTTGGTTGATTTGACCACAACGGGACTGGCAGCGCGAAGGTATAATTTCTGACCAGCAGAAAGCCGCGCATCTTTTTTCAGGTTGTTATATTCCATCAGGCTTTCCATCCTCACGCCTTCTTTCTGTGCAATATCATAGAGGCTTTCATTTTCGGCTACGATGTGAATATCGGTAGCGCCTCTTTTCATTTTTCTTTCCAGGAAAAGGAGTCTGTCGGTATCCAATACATCCATCTCGTTCAGCTCATTGAAATCAAGCAGTTTACCCAGGCTGATATCGTATTGCCCGGCCAAAGCCAGCAGGGACGTGCCTTCTGCGGCATAGATCACTTTGGTATGGTTGATGGTAAAAATGCTTCCTGCCGGATAATTGGCGGGCCGGGCTTTTTTGCTTGTAACAGTTGTAGCATGTGTTACGCTTTCTGCCTCTGCATGTTCTTCCTCTGCTTTTTCTTCTGTAGCGGTTGTAGTTGTAGCAAGATTGATAGAACCGGGAACAGCATCTTCGGAAATTGCTTTAACAGGCGCAGTTGTATTAGAAGCAGGCATTCCGTTTTTGATCCTGTCGAGGGCTACCAGGTTATATTTGTGCAGATCGTAATCGTTGATGAGTTTCAGCAGGCGCTGCGGATAATCGCGCTCTGTGGCATAGCCTGCTTTTTTCAAACCATAGGCCCATCCTTCATCATCGGTGGGGTCAAGTTTGAAGAGATCGGTATAATAAGGCCTGTTCTTCAAAAAATCGGAATGATCGCGATAGGATGCTGCAGCAGATGCGTAAACGCGAAAACATTCCCCGCGCTCATCATCGTCGTGGTAGGTTTTGGGGCCAGTCCATTCCGTTTTGCATTTGATGCCGAAATGATTGTTCGATTTTTGCGCCAGTTCACTTTCGCCGTAATTCGATTCCAGTATGCCCTGCGCAAGGGTAATGGATGCCGGCACGCCCGACCGGATCATTTCGGCAATAGCCAGTTCTTTATACGTATTGATATAAGTCGTTGCCCTTTCGCTCTGCGACATAGCCACTTTAAAACATAAACCCAGGCAAACAAACAAAATCAGTTTCTTCATCATGCCTATTTCTTTTTTATAAGGAGCAAACCATCCCTGACGGTTAATAAAATTTGTTCTGTTCTGGGATCCTGCTTCACGTGCTCATTGAAAGCCTGGATCGCTTTGGCATTTTTACCTTTTATAGGCTCCTCCAATACTTCGCCATGAAAGAGCACATTATCGGCCAGTATCATGCCGCGGTCGCTCAGGCGCGGAACCACCAGCTCGTAGTAATCGATATAGCCGGTTTTATCTGCATCGATGAACACCAGGTCCCATTTCCTGTCGATCTGGGGTATCAGGTCCAGCGCATTGCCTGTATGTAAATGTATCTGCTTGCCTTTTTCACTCCTGGCAAAATACCCACGGGCAGTTTGCGCGTCTTCTTCCCTTAACTCCAGGGTATGCAACTCACCATCTGGCGACAAACCCTGTGCCAGGTAGAGGCCACTGTAGCCAACAAAAGTCCCTACTTCTAAAACGTATTTGGGACGCAGAATAGTACTGATGAAGCTTAATAATTTTCCCTGCACATGTCCGCTCAGCATATTCGACTGCGGGTGGTTACGCATGGTAAATTCATTGATCTCCTGCATCAACGCTTCTTCCGGCGATGTATACTGCAGCGCATAAGCATCAACGAGGGGGGAGATCATATCCATTGCGCAAATATCTATGCTTTTTGCTTAACAGCAGGGCTTGAAATGAGCCATAGGCCTGTAAAAGTGATCAACCCGTTGATGATCAGGAGCTCCAGTCCGATCTCAAAAGAGCCGAAAAGCGCTTTCTGGTATTTGTCAATCACCAGGCAGAGCAATGGCGAGAGTATACAAACGAAGGGCACCAGCCGGTCCTGCACATTTCTTTTGAGCAGTATACCGAAAGTGAAAAGACCCAACAAGGGACCATAAGTATAAGCAGCCACTTTCAAAATCACCCCGATCATGCTGCTGCTGTCTACCCATTTGTACACCATCACAAAAAGCAGGAAGAGACAGGCAACGCCCAGGTGTATGCGCTGGCGGATCTTTTTCTTTTGTGCGTCATTCCAGTCGTTACGCCTTTGCATACCCAGGATATCGATACAAAAAGAAGAAGTGAGTGCAGTAATGGCGCCATCGGCACTGGGAAACAGGGCCGAGATCAGTGCGATGATAAAGATCACGGATACCATTTTAGGCATGTGATTCAGGGCAATCGCAGGGAAGAGTGCATCTCCGGTAGCTGTTACTTGTTGCGTTCCGGCAAACAGGTAGAGCAGCCCGCCCAGGAAGAGGAACAAAAAGATCACCACCAGCATAATGAAGCCAAGGGTAACCACATTTTTCTGAGAATCTTTCAGTGTTTTAACCGAAATGTTTTTCTGCATCATTTCCTGGTCCATCCCCGTCATGGTAATAGTAACGAAAGCGCCGGCCAGGATCTGTTTTAAAAAGAAGAGCTTGCTGTGCGGATCGGTAAAGAATATCTTGTCATATCCTTTTTCCTGCATAGCGGTCAAACTTTCGCCCACACCCAGGTGCAGGTGATTCAGGATATAATAAACACAGATCACAAGACCCAGCAGCATGCAGGAGGTCTGCAATGTATCGGTCCATACAATGGTCTTCACACCTCCTTCATAAGTGTACAGCAATATCATGGCCAGTATGATGAGTGTGGTGAGTAAGAAGGGAACATGAAAACTTTCCAGGATGGCATCCTGTAATATTTTTACCACCAGGTATAATCTCGCCGTGGCGCCGAGGGTGCGTGAAAGGATGAAAAAAGAAGCGCCTGTTTTGTATGAAACGAACCCTAACCGGCTGCTCAGGTAATTGTAAATGGAAGTAAGGTTGAGCCGGTAATACAATGGCAATAAAACAAAAGCGATCACTAAATAGCCCAACAGGTAACCCAGGGTGATCTGGAAATAAGCGAACGATTCCCGGGCCACAGCGCCGGGTACGCTTACAAACGTAACACCGCTCAGCGATGTGCCGATCATACCAAACGCAACCAGCATCCAGTTGCTGTTCCGGTTACCAATAAAAAAAGAATCGTTGTTGCTGTTTCTTCCAGTGTACCAGGCCACTACCAGCAGTATCAAAAAATAACCTATAACAAAAGAAAAGAGCAGAAAGGGAGACATCTGTATTTGGTTTAAGTAAAGATAATGCACAAGACTATATCCAATTCTCTTACTTTGTTGGCAAAACCCTAGTATGCAGGAGAAGCGAATAGCCGTTTTCTGTGGCTCGAAAAGCGGATCGGATCCGCTTTTTGAGCAGGATGCGAAAGCGTTGGGCAGGCTTATGGCCGAACGTAATATCACATTGGTGTATGGTGGCGGTAACAAAGGACTGATGGGCGCTGTGGCCAATTCGGTTATGGAGGGAGGTGGGAAAGTGATCGGTGTGATACCCGAACTACTGCTGACCTGGGAACACCAGCACGAAGGCATTACAGAATTACATGTAGTATCCGATATGCACACGCGTAAAAAAATGATGTATGATCTCTGCGATATGGCGGTGGCATTGCCTGGCGGAAATGGTACACTCGATGAATTGTTTGAGATGCTTACCTGGAACACTTTACAGATACACAACAAAAAAATAATCCTGCTGAATACAGCAGGATTTTACGATACACTGGTGACACATCTTCAAGCCATGTGGCAAAAAGGATTCCTTTATGAGAACTGGCAGGAAAGACTGCTGGTATATGATACACCCGCAGCGGCCATCAGTGTTTTTTATTGAGATAAATGCCAAAGCCTGCTCTGAAAACGGGTAAGGGGTCGTTTGAATTGTTATTGCGATATGGCGAATGAGCATCTTGCAGTACATCTATCATCAGGGTAATATACTGGTATTGCCTGCCAATGATTCTCGTACCATAACCCACACCCAATAACAAACTGCCTGCACCGTAATGAAAAGTGGCACTGGGTAACGATCCAGTCTTCTGTGAAGAATTGATCCAGTTGTATTCGGGCTGAATCTGCAAATGGAGAAAACTTACGGGCCATATCCGTAAGAAAGTACCACCTCCAAAATTAAAATTCCTAAACCGGGTAGGGTAGTAGTCCGATGCGTTCTGGGAAAAATAATTTACGTTAAGTGCGATACCGAAATCAAGCCAGTCGTTAAGGCTGTAACCAATTTCGGGGTTCAGTCCTACATTGAAAGACCCATTGGCAAAACCCAAATTGAGGCCGGTACCCAAAAAAATGTTTTCTCTTTTGAATTTTCCTCTTTGTTCTGTTTCAGTGCTGTCTTGTGCAAAAAGCCCCGCACACAAGAGCAATGTTAAACAGGTGATCAGTCCTTTTTTCATCATCATAGGATTTAAGACAAATCTACACCTCCTTTAATTGAGGTCGAATATTTTACCGGCATTTAAAATATTATTGGGATCGAATGCTTTTTTGATCTCACGCATCAAGTGCAGGTTGGCCTCCCTGAAAACAGTACGGAGATAGGGTTTTTGTATCAATCCAATACCGTGTTCACCGCTGATGGTGCCACCCAGGCTTTTCACCAGCTCAAACAAAGCCTGCAAAGCGGCCGTCATTTCCGCATTGCCATGGCTGTTTTTAATAGTAGGATGGTTGATACGAATGTGCAGGTTACCATCCCCGGCATGTCCGTAACATACGGCATGAAAACCATATTGCTTACCTAATTGCTTCACCCCTTTGATCAGCGCCGGCAGTTCGGCCCTTGGCACTACCGTATCTTCTTCAATGGAATAGCCCGATGTTTTCACTGCTTCGGCCACAAGGCGGCGCAGTTTCCACAATTCAGTTTTCTGCTGGGCATCATCGGCAAAAAATACTTCTCCTGCTTCGAATTGCGTCAGCAATTCGGCAATGGCTTCCATCTCGCCCATGAGCACATCCATATTATTGCCGTCCACTTCAATGATCAGGTGCGCGGCTATATCATCATTCACCGGAACAGCGCTGCTGTCTACAGACTGGCTTACAATTTTCAATGCATCGATCTCTACCAGTTCCAATCCGCTGGGCACAAATCCTGCACGGAAAATAGCGCTCACCGCTTCGCTGGCTTTTTCCAAAGAGGCAAAGGGTACCAGCATCAGCAGATCGTATTTGGGTAAGGGTACCAGCTTCAGTACGATCTTGGTAACGATGCCCAATGTGCCTTCGCTGCCCACGAGCAACTGCGTGAGGTTATAGCCGGTTGAATTCTTCAATACATTGGCGCCCGTCCAGATGACCTCGCCATTGGGCAATACCACTTCGAGGTTCAGCACATAATCTTTTACCACACCGTATTTCACCGCTTTGGGGCCGCCGCTGTTCTCGGCAATATTGCCGCCAATAAAACAACTGCCGCGACTGCTGGGGTCGGGTGGATAGAAAAGTCCTTTTTCTTTCACTGCATTCTGCAATACTTCAGTGATCACACCCGGCTCGGTAATTAGCTGCAGGTTGCGTTCATCTATTTCCAGGATGCTGTTCATCCGCTCACTCGAAAGCAACACACCGCCTAAATGTGGCAGTGCGCCACCACTCAATCCGGTTCCTGCACCCCTTGGGGTAACAGGAATATGGTATTCATTGCACAAACGCATGATGGCTGCTATTTCCTCCGTAGTACGCGGTTTCAGTACCACTTCGGGGAGATAGGATAAACGTTCTGTTTCATCATGACTGTAATGGGTCAGGGTCTCCTCATCGGCCAGCACAAACTGCTCTCCTATAATGGCTTTGAATTGTTTCAAATGATCGGTAGTCACTAATCCTTTCGTCGCCATAGCCTGCATCTATTTTTTTTGTAAAAATAGATGGTTAACAGGAGAACTGAAGGACGATTGACATTGTTTGCGGCAATTTTTTTTACAAATCGTTCAATTTTTCAACGAGATGCGTGCAAAAAACTACAAAGCCGCTACAGTTTTTTTTGAAATTCTACAGAAATCGGTAAAAACAATTGATAAAGTCCAACGTGTAAGACCCACATAAAGAAATGATGACAACGGGCAAACACTTATTTTTGTCGGCTAACAAACGATTGTTCGTATTATGCTCAGTACCCCCATCATGCTATCAGACAAAACACTGGTTTCTCTGGGTCTTGGATCCTGCCGGTCGGTTCACTACCAGCTTTCACCCGAAGAGTTGACCGAACAGACCCTATTACGCGGACAGGGACTTTTAAGCGATACCGGCGCTTTGTGTATCCGTACCGGTGAATTCACCGGCCGCAGTCCGCTCGACAAATTCACCGTTAAAGATGCCATCACCGAAAACACGGTTGACTGGAATAATTTCAACATACCCATCGAAGAAAAATATTTTCACCAACTCAGAAAAAAGCTGCTCGATTACCTGAATCGTCAGCCGGAAGTGTGGATCAGGGACGCTTATGCCTGTGCCGATCCGGCTTATCGTATAAACATAAGGGTCATCAATGAGCAACCATCTTGCAATCTCTTTGCGCATAATATGTTCCTGCGCCCCGAAGAGCACGAACTGGAAGGCTTTCAGGCCGACTGGCACATCATCCATGCACCCGGCTTCAAAGCCGATCCTGCAGTAGATGGCACCAGGCAACATAATTTTGCCGTGATCTCTTTTACACATAAAGCCATTCTTATTGGCGGTACCGGTTATACCGGCGAGATCAAGAAAGGTATTTTCACCATCCTCAATTATATACTGCCACAAAACAGGCAGGTGTTGAGTATGCACTGCAGCGCCAACATGGGGGAGAAAGGCGATGTAGCCATTTTCTTTGGATTGAGTGGCACAGGCAAGACCACACTCAGTGCCGACCCCGACCGCAAACTGATCGGTGATGATGAACATGGATGGACCAACCAGGGTGTTTTCAATTTCGAAGGTGGCTGTTATGCTAAAACCATCGACCTGAATGAAGAAAAAGAACCGGAAATTTATCACGCCATCCGCCCCGGTGCACTGGTAGAAAATGTGGGCTTCATCAATGGAACCCGCCGCATAGATTTTGCCAGCAAAGCCATCACAGAGAATACGCGGGTATCGTATCCTTTGCATTATATCAGCAACGCACAGGAACCCGCGATGGGAGGCTTGCCTAAAAATATATTCTTTCTTACCTGCGATGCCAATGGTGTACTACCGCCTATCAGCAAGCTGAACCCCGGCCAGGCCATGTACCAGTTCATCAGCGGCTATACGGCTAAAGTGGCGGGAACAGAAGCCGGTGTTACAGAGCCCAAATCTACTTTCAGCGCCTGTTTCGGCGCGCCCTTCCTGCCTTTGCATCCCGGCCGTTATGCCGAAATGCTGGGCGAAAAAATGAAAGCCCATCGCGTGAATGTGTGGATGGTGAATACCGGATGGACTGGCGGATGCTGTGGTGTGGGCAGTCGTATGAAACTGTCGTACACAAGGGCTATGATCACTGCGGCATTGAACGGACAACTCAATCAGGCACAATACAAAGCGCACCCGGTATTTGGTATGATGATACCCGATGCATGCCCCGGTGTGCCGTCAGAAATTTTAGATCCACGCAGCACCTGGGCCGATCAAACTGCCTATGATGCGAAATGTAAAGACCTGGCCAGGCAATTCATTAAAAACTTTGAAAAATATGCGGGAGGTGTCAGCGAAGAAATACTGGCTGCAGCGCCTACACCCTAAAAAATAATTGTCCCGTTGCGGGACAAGAACTCGGTCTCTTCGATTGCTTTGTTTGTTACGCGAAACTCCACCACCTGGTGGAGTTTTATTTTAGAAAAGTCCAAACAACATGCCATCTACTTTGCCAATGATCTCTCCGAAATGTTCTTCATTCTCTGCAAACTTGTTCTTGTCGCAGTCGATCACCAACAGCGGACCTTCCTTATAACTTTCAATCCACTTGTTGTAATATTCATTGAGCCTTTTCAGGTAGTCGAGACGAATATTCTCTTCGTATTCGCGGCCCCTTTTCTGTATTTGCGCAACCAGTGTGGGCACGGAAGCTTTGAGGTAGATGAGCAGGTCGGGCGGCTGCACCATTGTTTTCAAAGTCTGGAAGAATAAGAAATAGTTATCGAAGTCTCGTTTGCTCATCAAACCCATTTCATGCAGGTTGGGAGCAAATATATTGGCGTCTTCATAGATGGTGCGGTCCTGTATCACGGTTTCGGTGCCATGGTGTATATCGAGTAATTGATTGAGGCGACTGTTCAGGAAGTATATCTGCAGGTTAAAACTCCAACGCGGCATGTCTTCATAAAAATCCATCAGGTAAGGATTATGGTCCACGTCTTCAAACTGGGGAATCCAACGGTAATGCTTGCTCAGCATTTCAGTTAAAGTAGTTTTACCGGCGCCGATATTGCCGGCTACAGCAACATGTTTGGGTTTTTTTAGTTTGGCCATAGGAGTGAATGTACGAAGATTTTATATTACCATCAGGCGTAATTCATGCCTATGGACTGCCTCACCAGTTTCATTGTTTCAGCAGCGCTGTGCCTTGCTTTTTCTGCTCCCTGGCGGATGATCCGCGACAAAAGTTCCTGGTTGTTTTGGATATCAGCTGCTTTTTCACGGATAGGTGCAATGAATGCCGCCATGTCTTCTGCCAACTGCTTTTTCATGTCGCCATAACGGATAACTGTATGGCCTGCGCTGCTGGCATTGTAATCATCTTCAAATTTCTGTACGGTATCGGGAGTGCTTACCAAACGCATCAACGTAAAGAGATTCTCTATATAATCGGGCTTAGCCGAATTAGGTTCGGAAGGTCCCTGGTCTGTTTTGGCTTTCATGATCTTTTTGCGGATCAAGTCTCCATCATCTGCCAGGTAAAGCGTATTCATCTGGTTTTCACTCTTGCTCATTTTGCCATTGCCATCGAGACTCATGATCTTCACCAGCTCACCCCCATAATTAAAAGCATAAGGCGCCGGCAATACTTCTCCATAACGGTGGTTGAACCGTTCGGCAAAATTGCGTGTGATCTCCAGGTGCTGTTCCTGGTCTTTACCCACCGGCACTTTTACCGCACGATGAATTAAAATATCTGCGGCCATCAATACAGGGTAAGTGAGCAATCCTGCATTGACGTTATCGGGCTGCAAACGTACTTTGTCTTTGAAAGTGGGCGTTTTCTCCAGCTCGCCTTTGTATGCAAGCATGTTGAGATAAAGGTAGAGCTCGGCTATTTCATGGATATCGCTTTGAATGTAAAGCGATACTTTTTCAGGATCGAGTCCGCACGCGATGTTTTCAGCGATCACCCGGTGAACGCTTGCTTTCAATTCAGAAGTATCGGGGTGGGTAGTAAGGCTATGCCAGTTGGCCACAAAAAAATAGCAGTTATACTCGTGCTGCATGCGAACATAATTGCGCATGGCGCCGAAATAATTCCCCAGGTGTAAAAAACCGGTCGGCCTGATGCCGCTTACTACTACCTCTTTTGTCATAGGCTGCGAAGATAAGTAATCAGTGGTTAGGTCAGTTGTCAGTTGTTAGTTGTCAGATTATATATTTTGTACGGATATTTGTCTTTAGTCTTCTAACAACTAACAACTGACAACTACCAACTCCATACTATCCACCCCCATCGAATTCCTCAAAGGCGTAGGTCCTTTGCGTGCCGATATGTTGAAGAAAGAACTCAACATTTATACCTTCGGCGACCTGCTGGAACATTATCCGCACCGGCATATCGATAAGACGAAGCTGAGCAAGGTCGGTGAGATCAATCTTCACACAGAATTCATACAGGTGGCAGGTAAACTGGTGCATACAGAAATAATAGGTGAACGAAGGGCTAAAAGACTGGTAGCGCAATTGAAAGATGATACAGGTGTGCTGGAACTGGCCTGGTTCCAGGGCATCAACTGGGTGCAGAAAAGTCTTACGCCGGGCATGTCATACCTGGTGTTCGGTCGCACCGGTTTTTTCAACGGAAGACCGCAGATCGTGCACCCGGAAATAGAGCCTTATGTACCTGCACAGGCAAAGGGCAAAGCATTTCTCGAACCGGTATATCCCGCTACAGAAAAATTAAAAGCACGCGGACTCAACGGCAGGCAATTGGGCAAGCTTACCTACCAGTTGCTGACGCAGATCAGACCGGAAGACCTGCCCGAAAATATTCCCGATGCCATCAGCACATCGCTCAAACTGATGCCGCGTTACGAAGCCATCCGCGCCATTCATTTTCCCGCCGATCCTATGCAATACCAGCAGGCTTTGCATCGACTCAAATTCGAAGAGTTGTTCATGGCGCAGGTTCGGTTGAACCTGGTGCGCATACAACGGCACAGGGCCAGTAAAGGGGTGGTGTTTGAAAAAGTAGGTGATTACTTCAATGCATTTTACAATCAATATTTGCCATTTGAATTAACGGGTGCACAAAAAAGAGTGCTGCGGGAGATACGCACCGATACGGCGCGCGGACATCAGATGAACAGGTTGTTGCAGGGAGATGTGGGTAGTGGAAAAACCATGGTGGCGTTGTTGAGTATGCTGCTGGCAGCCGATAACAGTTACCAGAGTTGTATGATGGCGCCCACGGAGATTTTAGCGCAGCAGCATTATACCGGGCTCAGTGAATTGCTCAAGGAAATGCCTGTTGAAATAGCATTGCTTACCGGCAGCACCAAGGCGGCCAAACGTAAAAAAATATTAAAGGGTCTGCGGGAAGATACCATCCATTTTGTAGTAGGCACACATGCGGTGATTGAAGACACCGTGCAGTTTAAAAACCTGGGACTCGTTATCGTTGACGAACAGCACCGTTTCGGTGTTGCGCAGCGGGCAAAATTATGGGAGAAAGCAGCGGTCCCTCCGCATGTGCTGGTGATGACCGCTACCCCCATACCCAGGACCCTGGCAATGACGGCTTATGGCGATCTCGATTACAGTGTGATGGATGAGTTACCGCCAGGCAGGCAGCCGGTGACAACGGTACACCGGTCGGAGATGGCGCGGGCCAATGTGATGGATTTTGTAAAAACAGAGATCACCAAAGGCAGGCAGGCTTATTTTATTTACCCGCTGATAGAAGAAAGTGAAAAGCTGAGTTATGAAGACCTGATGCAGGGATACGAGCAGGTAAAAAGCTTTTTTCCCGAGCCAGCTTACCGGATCAGTATGGTGCATGGCCGGCAGCCGCAGGAGCAAAAAGATACCAATATGCAACGTTTTGTGAGTGGCGATACACAGATCATGGTAAGTACTACGGTGATAGAGGTAGGGGTGAACGTGCCCAATGCCACTGTGATGGTGATAGAGAGCGCTGAAAAATTCGGGCTTTCCCAACTGCACCAGTTGCGGGGAAGGGTGGGACGAGGCAGTGAGAAAAGTTTTTGCATATTATTAACAGGATCCCGGGCCAGCAAAGAAGCCCGGGAACGTATCAAGATTATGTGCGCCACGAATGACGGGTTCAGGATCGCGGAGAAGGACCTGGAGTTGCGCGGACCGGGCGATATAGAAGGCACGAGGCAGAGCGGGGCGTTGAATTTCAAGGTGGCCAGTATTGTGAATGACAAGGAGTTGCTGGAAAAAGCGAGGGCAGCGGCGGAAAAATTATGTGAAGAAGATAATGAGCTAAAGATGGCAAAGAATTTGATACTCAAAGCCTATTTGCAATCCCAACCTCAGAAGAATGGTTGGGGCAAGATATCCTGAAGGTCCGCTCATAATAAACCTAGTGCAAAGCATCTGAATCACGTATATATGTCGTAACTTTTAAATAAAATAAGGTTGATGTCGGGAAGAACAATAGCAAGGATATTGGTATTGATGCTGATCAGTGTATATGGCTCGGCGCAGGGTTATCTTGAATTCGTTGAAAATAAGGGGCAGTGGGAGCCTTCCATTAAATATAAGGGCGAGATGAGCACCGGTGCTTTCGCCTTGCAAGCTACCGGTTACAGGGTGCTGCTGCATAAGGGGGCCGATCTGGAGAGTCTCACCGAAAAAATACATGGGCATGGACCCAGTTATTCATCTGGTAGTACTTCTGGTGGCTCAGGCGGTGGCTCAGGTCGTGAACATGCCGATCACCCTGCCCAGACTCAAACCAATGCTGCTACAGAACATCCGGTAAATATAGGTGGGGCAGGACCGGATCGTGACAACGATCAGCCTCTTATACTACACTCGCATGCTTATCAAGTGCGTTTCCTCAATGCGAATGAACATGCGCAGGTCATTCCTGAAAAACCCCTGCCAGGTAAGGTTAATTATTTGATAGGCAGGGATTCTACCCAATGGGCTTCGGGATGCGCTTCTTACCAGGCCATCACTTATAAAAATATTTATCCGAACATAGATATCCGTTATTATACGGCCAGTGGTGTATTGAAATACGACCTCATTGTGCATCCCGGCGGCGATATATCCAATGTGGCCATGTATTATGAAGGCGCCAACGGCTTGCGCGTGAAAGACGGTAGGCTGATGGTGAAAACCGCCGTGGAAGAAGTGCAGGAATTTCCTCCCTATAGTTACCAGTTACTGAACAACGAGCGTACGGAAGTGCCCTGCAGCTATGAAGTGAAAGGAAACATCGTACGCTTCCGCATCAACGGCGCCTATTCTAAAACCGCTACCCTGGTGATAGATCCTTCATTCGTTTTTTCTTCCTTCTCGGGAAGTACGGCGAGTAACTGGGGTTATACCGCTACATACGACGGACAGGGAAATTTTTATGGAGGAGGTATTGTTTTCAGTGGCAATGGAAAATTCCCCACCAGCAATGGCGCTTTCCAAACTACATTCCAGGGAGGAGTGAATACCGGCGAAGGCGGCGGCTTTGACATCGGTATCATCAAATTAGACCCCCTTGGTACTAACCGCATATATGCTACTTACCTGGGAGGCGCTGCTGGCAACGAACAGCCGCACAGTCTTTTTGTAGATCCCGCCGGTAATCTGGTGGTGGCAGGGCGCTCCAATTCAAGCGACTACCCGGTAAAGGGTGCGTTAAAAACTTATGGCCCCGGAGGAGGATGGGATATTGTTGTAACCAAACTCAACCAGAATGGAACAGACTTGGTGGCATCGGTTAAAATAGGCGGCCTGCAGGACGATGGCGTGAATATCAAACCCAAATATTCCGGTACACCCGGTGCGCAATCCATCAACCGGAATTATGGAGATGATGCGCGCAGTGAAGTGATCATTGATGCCGCCGGCAGTATTTATGTAGCTTCCTGTACACAGTCAGATAGTTTTCCTACCACACCAGGCGCTTTTCAATCTGCTTCGGGAGGCAATCTCGGAAATCACCAGGATGGTGTGGTGCTCAAACTCAAATCCGATCTTTCCGGCGTTATTTTCTCCACCAGGATCGGAGGCAGTAACGACGATGCAGCATTTGTACTGGCCATCAGTCCGCTTACCGGAGATCTGTATGTGGGTGGCACTACCGCCAGTAACGATTTTCCGGGCGATAAAACCGGCACCATTTCAAGCAGTTTCAACCAGGGTATCTGCGATGGCTTTGTGGCAAGGTTCCATAACGACGGTACGTTTGTAAAGAGTACTTATATCGGTACATCGGGCAATGACATGCTCTATGGTATCCAGTTCGA
>Ga0114932_10002060_pt1 | contig 21810 bp, 20 predicted proteins | sample 2SBtaG_2_FD_87286 | JGI IMG/M metagenome (GOLD analysis project Ga0114932, IMG submission 87286) | Deep subsurface microbial communities from Kolumbo volcano to uncover new lineages of life (NeLLi) - 2SBTROV12_ACTIVE470 metaG | ecosystem: Environmental > Aquatic > Marine > Volcanic ...
AGTGTTCCAAACAGATGCATGGGTCTTTTGCCGAATTTACCCATGAAGGTAATGCTGAATAGGTCTAAAAATCCAAAGATGAACCTCTCCAGCCCAAATTTGGTCTTACCGTATTTTCTTTCTCTATGAACTACTACTTTTTCACCTATTTTATTGAATCCAGACCACTTTGCAATCAAAGGAATATATCGATGCATTTCGCCATATACTTCAATGCTCTTCACCACTTCATTTCGATAGGCTTTTAAACCACAGTTCATGTCATTTAATTTAATGCCTGAAACCATTCTGGTTACAGCATTGTAAAGCTTAGTTGGAATGGTTTTGGTAATAGGGTCTCTTCTTTGTTTCTTCCATCCAGAGACAATGTCATAACCCTTATCAAGGATCATATTGTATAATTCAGGAATTTCATTAGGATTATCCTGTAGATCTGCATCCATGGTAATAATTACCTTCCCAGTAACTTTCTGGAAACCAGTATTCAGCGCAGCAGATTTTCCATAATTTCTTCTAAAAGAAATCCCTTTCATCCTGGAATCATTTTTATGTAATTCCTTAATGATCTCCCATGATTTATCTGTACTGCCATCATCAACAAAATAAACCTCAAAGGAAAGCTGATTTTCATCACATACCCTTTTGATCCAATCTGCTAATTCTAATAAAGACTCTTCTTCATTGTACAAAGGCACTACTATCGAAACATCAATCTCACTCATTACAACAAATATATTGAGATTATTATATCCTACTTGAATATTTAAAATTAATTAACATGCCTATTTGAATTATTTTTCAATCTTTGACTGTACTTTGAATTAATTGAAAGAGTATTTTAGCGATTCATTTAAAAATATGATCTCTTTATTTAAAAAAGAAGTTAATAGTTTTCTATCCTCTGCCATTGGCTACGTTTCCATCATAGTCTTTTTACTGGCGACCGGCACTTTTATGTGGGTTTTTAATGGAACCAGCAATATATTCGACATGGGTGAATCATCTATGGCTAGTTTTTTTGTAAATGCTCCTAATGTATTTTTGTTTTTGATCCCCGCTATTACCATGCGTCTTTTTTCAGAAGAAAATAGAACTGGTACCATAGAGCTATTATTAACCAAGCCTATTTCTGACACTAAGATTATTCTATCAAAATTTTTGGCTGGGGTCTTTCTAGTGATACTTGCATTGATTCCAACATTATTTTATTATTACAGTATTCATCAGATGGGAAAACCCATTGGCAATATAGATCATGCTGCTACATGGGGAGGTTATATTGGACTTTTATTATTAGGTGGTGTATTTGTTGCCATTGGTCTATTTACTTCTTCTTTATTTAAAAATCAAGTGGTCTCTTTTATGGTTTCATTAATCATTTGCTATGTATTTTATTTAGGGTTCGATGCTATTTCATCTCAATTTGATGCTCCATTAGATCTGCTTTTTCAAAATATTGGTATTAAAAGTCATTATATAAGTATACAAAGAGGCGTGCTAGACAGTAGAGATCTTTTGTATTACTTCAGCATGATCCTGTTCTTTTTATTACTCACAAGGTTTTCATTACAATCGAGGAAATGGTAATTAAAAACAACATCATCAAACAAATTGGAATTCTTGCAGTAGCAATTATCTTGTTGATATTTATTAATTTATTGACTAATAAAAAGTTCATCAGGATTGACCTTACTGCTGATAAAATCCATTCTCTTTCTCCTGAAACCATTGATTTTCTTGAAAATAAATTAACAGATGTTATTTCTATTGATATCTATTTGGAAGGAGATTTTAATGCTGAAATAGAAAAGCTAAAAATTGGTTTAAAAGAAAAGCTGGATGAGCTTAAAGCATATGCTGGCAACAAGATCAAGGTTCGCTTTATAGATATTAACGAAGATCCTGAATTGGCTGAAGAAGAAATGAAAATAATTGTAGAAGAAGGAATTTATCCTGTTAATATTCTATCAATTAAGAAAAATAAGGGTGAATCAAATATGATTTGGCCTGGAATGATCATGAGGCAAGGAAGTGAGCAGGAATCTGTTATGTTAATGAGAGCTTATGACCCTAGATCAGTGCCTATACGAAATGTTTCATTAACTCAAGATTTAATCAATGAATTTATTGATCAAATTGAATATCATTTAATGGAAGGGTTTATTAAGTTGAATACTGATCAAAAGAAAAGAATTACCTTTTTAAGAGGACACAACGAGCTAGATAATTTCGATCATCCACTGATCAGCTATGATCTTAGTAAATTATATGTAGTTGATACTTCTCAAATAATCAGGATTAAAGATCAAAAGTTCAATGAAGCATTGGATTATGGCATCTCTAAATGGGATTCAATTAATGAATCTGGAGTGGACTCTACATTTATTGATGGTAAATACCTTCAATTAAATGACGAAAATGGAAACAGGTTAAATAAGATAAATGAGCCCGTTGTTAATTATTATGGAAATAATAAATTAGATCAACTAAAAAAAGACCCCTCTAACTTTTCAGAAAATTTAAAAATTCTAAATCAAACTGACCTGCTCATTGTAGCTAAACCTACTGAGCCATTTACTGAAAAGGAATTATTTATTATTGATCAGTTTATAATGAAAGGTGGTATTGTAGTTTGGTTAATTGATCTGTTAGATTTTGATGAAAGGGCTTTAAATTATTCTCCATATTATTTCCCTATTAATGAGCTTAATATTAATAATGATGAAAATCTAAAGAACATGTTCTTTACTTATGGGTTTAAATTGCATGATGATTTAATTACAGATATTAATTGTTCACCTATAAAGAGACTTGATCGTGGTGGATATATTAATAATTGGTTTCTTTTCCCTAATGCTTTAAACCCGAAAAACAGCTTACTTACTAAAAACGTAGCTCCTGTTAAATTAAGGTATACTTCCTGGGTAGAACCAATAGAAAACAATAAAAATGTAACTAAAAAGGTAATCCTGGAATCTTCTACTAAGTATAAGCTTTTATCAACTGCTCAATTACAAAGAATAAATTATGATAACCTATCTGGTTTTGATCCTTCAATTAATAATGATGATGTAAAAGAATTTAAACGAATTCCATATGGACTATTATTGGAAGGAGAATTCACTTCTCTTTTTTCAAAAGCTAAAGGAGATGAGCTTTCAGATTTTAAGAAAGAGTATGACTTTGAAACGAAAAGCTCAGCCAATAAAATGGTTGTTATAGCTGATGGAGATATTATTAAAAATGATTGGAAAGACCCACCAGGTAAACCCATTTTAGGAAGAAACCCTGATCCAAATAACCCTGAGATTCCAATTCCTCTTGAATATGAAAAAATCAAGTATGAAAATGCTGGTTTTAATAACTTAGAAGCAGACTATGGCAATGGTGTCTTTTTCTTAAACACTATAGATTTATTATTAGGAAATGAGGTGCTAATTCCGCTTAGGTCTAGAATGAAAATACCTAGATTATTAGATGAAGATTTTATTGAAGATAATAGAACATATATCAAGTACTTAAACATGATAATTCCCGTTGTAATTGTCATAATTTTAGGAATTTCCGTTTGGTTTTATAGAAATAGAAGGTATGGTAGAAATAAGCTTAATTAAATCAGGATATATAAATAAATTATTCATTTTATTTATTGGAGTCTTGTTTGTTCTGGGTAATACTCAATGTGATATTCTAAGTGAGGATACAGAAAAGGAACCAGAAAGTGATTTTGCTGTAAAGGATACCACTAATATTGTAAAATTCCGTATTTCAGATACTCAAAATAATTCTATTACAATTACAAGAGAGAACAAAGCTAGAAAATGGATGATAGAAGGGACTGAATATGGGGCTCAACCTAATAATGTAAAGCTGATCATGGATGCATTCTACAGAATTAGAGTGAAACAAGATATTCCAGAGAAAGGAATTGAAAATCAACTAAAAATGTTATCTGTTCAGCACAAAAAAGTAGAGATCTTTAAAAAAGGTGCTAAAAAACCTGTTAAAACATGGTATGTAGGTGGCACTACAAAAGACCACATGGGAACCTACATGCTATTACAAAATGGTAAGAAAAAAAGCAGTGTTCCTTTTATAGTACATAAACCAGGGTTTTATGGCACTTTAGATGTTCGATTTTTTACTGGATTGGTTAATTGGAGAGCATCAGATGTTTATAATTACCGTAATCCACTGCATATTCAATCTATAAAAGTTACATTTAATGAAGAGCCAACACAATCTTATAAGGTGAATAGAAATAAAGATCAGTCTGTTTCTTTATTTAATGCTTCAGGTCAAAAAGTAATGAACTTCGACAGTATTCAGGTAAAGCATTATTTTACTCATTACAATAAAGTCTATTTTAACAAAGTAGTTCAAGAAAAGAATGAATATGTAGATTCTGTTTTTTCAAATATCCCCACCTACTCCATTGAGCTTACAGATTTGAAGGGAAAGACTACTTTATCTGAATTATGGAAAATAAAATATGCTACTAGTATAACTACTAGCATTGGTAAGGAGCTAGAATACAATCCGGACTATGGTTTCTTAAGATTAAATAATGGTAAAGAGCTGCTGAGAATTCAATATCAAAATTGGGAAATGTTATTTAAACCACTCTCTTTTTTTACTCGTTAAATACTAGTTGATTAATTGTTGAAAAATACTTTCTAAACCCTTTACTATTACCATAATTTAATACTGATTTAAATTATATTTGTAGTTCAAAATAAATTTAAATTTTCATGGATTTTATTGTATCAAGTGCAGGATTATTAAAACAATTACAAGCAGTAGGTGGTGTATTGAACAGTTCTAACACATTACCCATATTAGATAATTTTTTATTTGAAATTAATGATAAGGTGTTAACTATATCTGCTTCTGATCTAGAATCAACTATGATCACAAGCATTGAAGTTGAGTCTAAGAACGATATAAGTATTGCTGTTCCAGCTAAATTTTTGATTGATATATTAAAAACTTTTCCAGATCACCCATTGAATTTTTCTATTGATGAAAAAACCATGGGAATTGAAATTTCATCTGATTATGGAAAATACAAATTAAGCGGTTTTAATGGAGATGAGTTTCCAACTATACCATCTATTGAAAATCCATCATCTGTAGATTTAGACTGTGAAATGTTACAGAGAGCTGTAGAAAAAACCATATTTGCTTCTGGAAATGATGAATTAAGACCAGTAATGAGTGGTATCTATTCCGAATTAAATAGTAGTGATGTAACTTTTGTGGCTACAGATGCACATAAATTGGTTAGATACAGAAGAACTGATGTAAAAGCTGATAGCTCAGCATCTTTTATTATTCCTAAAAAGCCAATGAACTTATTAAAAGGTCTCTTACCTAGTTCTGCTGGTCAAGTTAATGTGAATTACAATGAATCAAATGCTAGCTTTAAATTTGAGAATTTCACATTGATATGTCGACTAATTGATGGAAAATATCCTAATTATGAAGCGGTAATTCCAAGTGAGAATCCAAATAGATTAACTATTGATAGAGCAGCGTTTGCTCAATCGATTAAAAGAGTAAGCATTTTTGCCAACAAAACAACTCATCAGGTACGTTTAAAGATCAATGGCAGTGAACTGTCTATTAGTGCTGAGGATATTGATTTTTCTAATGAAGCCAATGAGCGATTAACATGTTCTTATGATGGTGATGACATGGAAATTGGTTTTAATTCAAGGTTCTTATTAGAAATGCTCAATAACATGGATACTGAAAATATTATACTTGAATTAAGTGCACCTAATAGAGCTGGAATTTTATTGCCAGACAAAAATGACAATGGTGAAGAATTATTAATGCTGGTAATGCCAGTAATGCTTAATAATTAAAAGCAATAAAAGAGGATTCTATCTTCCATAATAATCGTATTCCTCTTCGTAATAGCTTTCGTATTCATAGATCAATTCAATGTTTTGTACTTCAATGTCAGATAATTTATCTCTGATATCTAAGCCCATAGGAATATACCATTCCATTTTTTCAAAGTAATATCTCCATTTTTTATTCTTAAAAGAATATCCATGACGAGCATAGATCTCATTTCTATATTTTGCCAATTCATCTTCATTTAAATTTTCAACATCGCTATAGTCAAGTAATCTTAAAGAGGCATCAGGAAATTCTCCAACATGTGGGTCGTAAACAAATTTTCTTTTAGATAATGTATATTCTTTTGGAGAATTACCTTTTTCTTTAAATGGTTTCCAATTACCATTTAGCTCCATATCTTGTAAGTTAATAGTAAAATCAAACACACCATCATAAGGGTCGGTACCTGGTTCATTCATTTGAAAATGATAGGCTATATCATTATCTGTTTCATAATATCCATTGATCTTTCTGAAATTACCAGCACATACACTAAACCCTTCTACTCTATTTCCTTCAATTTTAGTAAGAGACACATTGATGTAGTTTTTTCCAAATGATCCTGTCCAAATACCTAAGGCATCAATAGGTCCATAGCTAAGATTATCTTTAATATGAGCATTCATGTCATCTATAAGTAATTGATCAGTAGATTTCTCACCACCATATGTTCTTGGGTCTATATTCTTTGTGAATTTAACATGATGATTACTTTTGGTTGGTATAGCACCTGTTTCAAGAGGAACAGATTTACCAGTACTGTCTTTACCACCTGGATTAGTGGGATCAAATTCATCTTTATCTTTATTGGTGCAGGCTACTATGGTTAATATAACCATGAATAATGTTATTTTTTTTGCCATCATTAGAATATTTTAGTTACTTATACTTATGTAAGTATATATTTACATAAAGTTACAAATTTTGTGCCTAAAATGAAAAAACAAACACTATTCAACGCTTTGTTATATCTTCTATTATTTGGCTTTTTATTATTAATGCTTCAGATCACTTTATACTACATAGATTTTGATATGAATGCAGCCTTTTTAAGGATCAAGCAATGGACCTTTAGAAAATATCCTGGGACATTGGGAGCAATATGGATCACCTCATTTTTCATACATGCATTAACAAGCATATTTGCTTTATTGGCTGGATTTACTCAGTTCAACAGATGGTTCATTCAAAATAAATGGCATCGATACATGGGTCTCTTTTACATTATAGTTGTACTTTTCTTAAGTGCCCCTACTGGATTGATTATGAGCTTTTTTGCTAATGGAGGTATTACATCAATGGCTGGATTCTTTATTTTATCCTGTTTATGGATCTATACTACTTATATGGCCTATAGAAAAGCCATTCAAAAAGATTATCCCACTCATGCTAAATGGATGTACAGAAGCTATGCATTGTGTTTATCTGCCATTACCCTAAGGATCTATAAATATGCCTATGTAAACTGGATAGACCCTGAAATGGAAATACTAGGACCTATGGACCTTTATAGAATTATAGCATGGATGGGCTGGGTGCCTAATTTAATCATTGCTGAATACCTGATCTTTAAGAAAAAACACCTTCAACTCTTAAATAGAAACCATTAAAATTCTAGAATAGTTTTTTCAATAATGGAAATACAATCATCTAGCTGATCTTCATTCATTACTAAGGGTGGAGCAAACCTTATAATATTACCATGTGTAGGTTTAGCTAGTAAACCGTTTTCTTTTAATTGCATACAAATATCCCATGCAGTTGAACTTTCTGGAGTATCATTTATCAGTATAGCATTTAAGAGACCTTTACCCCTTACATTAGTGATTAAATCAGTTTTTTGTATAAGCTCATTTATTTTTGATCGAAATGTCTCACCTAGTTGTTGCGCGTTTTCTGCTAATTTTTCATTAACCACCACATCTAGAGCAGCCATAGCGACTTTAGCAGCAATAGGATTACCTCCAAAAGTAGATCCATGCTGTCCAGGTTTGATGACATCCATTACACTATTATCTGCTAATACAGCAGATACTGGAAATACTCCACCTGATAAGGCTTTACCAAGAATAAGAAGATCTGGTTTTATATTTTCATGATCACAAGCTAAAATTTCACCAGTTCTAGCGATACCTGTTTGAACTTCATCGGCAATGAATAAGACATTGTATTTACTACAAAGAGCCCTTACATTTGTTAAATATCCATTGTCTGGCACAACAACACCAGCTTCACCTTGAATAGGTTCAACTAAAAAGGCAGCACAATTTTCATCTTTTAATTGCTCTTCAAGTGCCTCAATATCATTATAAGGAATTGCAGTAAACCCAGGTGTATATGGACCAAAATTAGTTTTAGCAGTTTCATCATTAGAAAAGCTAATTATTGAAGTGGTCCTTCCATGGAAATTCTCATTACAAACAATGATTTTTGCCTGATTTTCACTAATTCCCTTTACCTCATAAGACCATTTTCTGGCAATTTTTAAAGCTGTCTCCACCCCTTCTGCACCAGTATTCATAGGTAGTACTTTATCAAAACCAAAAAATGAAGTAATGTATTTTTCATATTCCCCCAACACATTATTATAAAATGCTCTAGATGTTAGAGTTAATGTTTCTGCCTGATCTTTCATTGCGTTAATGATCTTTGGATGACAATGACCTTGATTAACGGCAGAATAAGCAGATAAAAAGTCGTAATATCTTTTGCCTTCACAATCCCATAAGTAAACACCTTCTCCTTTAGCTAATACTACAGGGAGAGGATGGTAATTATGAGCGCCATACTTGTTTTCTAATGACATGGCTTCTTCTGATGTAATGTTGGTATTGATCATGGTTTCCATATATATAATGTTATGATTAAACAGGTTACGAATTTAATATAATAAAAAGTAAAATCACTTTGTTGTAATTGATTTTTGGATACAATTCAGTTAATTATCATCTTTGCAAAAAAATGAAAAAAGATCAGGAGCATATTAAAATTCAGAAACAGCTAAGAACTGCTGTTTGGAATGCCATGGAAGAATACAATATGATCTCAAACGGAGATAAGGTTATGGTATGTATTTCAGGTGGTAAAGACAGCTATACAATGCTAGATATGCTTGTTCATTTTCAAAAATTCTCAGACCTTAAATTTGAGATCATTGCGGTTAACTTAGATCAAAAACAGCCAGGTTTTCCGGAAGAGGTACTTCCCAATTATTTGAGTAAGATGGAAATACCTTATCAAATCGTTGAAAAAGATACCTATAGTATAGTTAAAGAGAAAGTACCTGAAGGGAAAACCACCTGTAGCTTATGTTCAAGGTTACGAAGAGGAATCCTTTATGACACTGCTAGAAAGCTGAATTGTAATGTAGTTGCATTGGGTCATCATAGAGAAGATATTCTGGAAACATTTTTCCTCAATTTATTTTTTAGTGGTAAACTGGAAACAATGCCCCCCAAATATAAAATTGATAAAGGTGACCTTGTTGTGATCAGGCCCTTATCTTATTGTAAAGAAGAGATGATAGCTACATATGCAACGCATAAAAAATATCCTATTATCCCATGTGATCTTTGTGGTTCACAACCTTTATTGCAAAGACAGCAAGTCAAACATTTAATGACTCAATGGGAGAAGGATTATCCAAATAGAAAAGCGGTGATGCTAAATGCACTTAAAAATATCTCTCCTTCTCATTTATTAGATAAAAATTTATTTGACTTTAAGGACTTGAATAAAGCTCACGAGTCTATTAAAGTGAAAGATGATAGTCAGATGGTGATCTAATCTTGAATGTAAAAACTATCAACTTTAGGTTTCCCTCCAATTTGTGTACTGATAGTAATGTGATTTGAAGTTCCTGAAAAATGGTATTTAGAATTTCCATAGCTGAATTTAAACTTCTTTACTTTAAACCCAACACCCCAAGAAATACCTGTAGTTCCTGGTCTTATTGTAGGTTTTAATTCGTAGCGGTTTTTAAAATCATAACCTAATCGTAAATGGAAATTTTTAGATAATAATAGTTCTGTTCCAATTACAATATGATGAAAAAAATGGGTAACAAAACCAGGTTCTGAAATTGGTATCGTCTGCCCCGTTAATGGATCCACAGTTTGTTGAGTACTCACATCGAAATAAGTGAGGTCCCATCTTTGTAAATCATGATAAGTAAAGCTGAACCTAAAAGGAGCATGACCTAATTTTTTACTAATTCCAATATGAGCTGCCAAAGGAAAGGATTCATGATTTCCTTGAGTATATCCTTTTATTTGATAGCCTAAATTTTCAATTACTAACCCTGCTCCAAATCCTTTAGCAGTATTTTGATAATTCACACCTAGATCTAAAGCAATACCAAATGCATTATAGGATTCTAAAAAACTTCCAGCGAATTTAATATTAGCACCAACACTAAAATTAGAATCTAATTTTCTTGCTAAACCTCCTTGTATTAGCAGGTCATTTGCTGAAAATGTATTTCCATTTCTAACCCCATCAGCATCAGCATATTCAAAAGAACCATAATTAGCAAAACAAATTGATCCAGTAAATGTTCCTAGCTTTTTAAAATGATGGCTATATGAACTAAATCCATAATCTGAATCAGCAAAATAATTTACATAATTTAAATTCAGCTGACCATGATGGCTAATATTAATAGAAGCAGGATTACTGATACCTAATGTAGCATCGTCATCAGAAAGAGCTAATGTATATCCACCTAATGCCTCTACCCTAGCGCTATTGCTGAATTGCATAAAATTAAAGGTGTTTAATCCTCCATTCTGTGCATAAATAGAATTAAACAGAGTAAATAACAAGATGAGTTTTCTTGCAACCATAGGTTTTTAACGAAATGTTTAGTTTAAAATTATACATTAAATCTAAAATGCATAACATCACCATCTAAAGGTGTGTATTCTTTTCCTTGAATTTGTAGCTTTCCAGCTTCTTTTACTGCATTTTCTGATCCATATTTTACATAATCATTATAAGCAATAACTTCAGCTTTTATGAATCCTTTTTCAAAATCAGTATGAATAACTCCTGCTGCTTGTGGAGCTGTCATTCCTCTATTAATGGTCCATGCTCTTACTTCTTTTACTCCTGCAGTAAAATAAGTTTGAAGGTTCAATAATTCATATGCACTTTTGATTAGCTTACTAACGCCAGGCTCATCTAGCCCAAGATCATCTAAGAACATTTGCCTTTCCTCATAAGTTTCAAGCTCAGATATATCGGCCTCAATACCAGCACCTAAGATGAGTACTTGTGCATTTTCATTTTTAACAGCAGCTTTTACTTGATCCACAAATTCATTTCCATTAACAACACCATTTTCATCTACATTACATAAATACAATACAGGTTTAATTGTCAATAAATTAAGGTCTTGGATAAGCAAAATTTGTTCTTTTTCCATTTCAAGAGATCGAGCAGAATTACCTGCTTCTAAATGACTTTTCATCATTTCATATAGATCAAATATTTTAGCAGCATCTTTATCTCCCGATTTCGCTTTTCGTTCAATAGCTCCCATTCTTTTCTCAATGGTATCAAGATCCTTCAATTGAAGTTCCATATCGATCACCTCTTTGTCTCTTACAGGATCTACATCTCCATCTACATGAACTACATTCTCATCTTCAAAACATCTTAGCACATGTATTATGGCGTCCACTTCTCTAATATTCGCCAAAAATTGATTGCCTAATCCTTCCCCTTTATGGGCACCTTTTACTAAACCTGCTATATCTACAATTTCAATTGTAGTAGGCACGACTTTTTCAGGAGTTACTAATTTTTCTAGCTGGTTTAATCTTTCATCTGGAACAGTAATAGTTCCAATATTGGGTTCAATAGTACAAAATGGAAAGTTAGCAGATTGAGCTTTCGCATTAGATAAACAATTAAACAATGTGGATTTACCAACATTTGGCAATCCTACAATACCACATTTTAAAGCCATTGAAAATTAATTTAAATTGAAAAACAAATTGATTATTTATTATCCATAATATTAACGGTACCTGTTTCACTTTTTGTGTTGTTATTATAATGCATCACATAAAAGTAAGTTCCGTCAGCTAATTTTTTACCTTTCATGTTAACTCCATCCCAGTCATTGCCATATGAATCTGTTTTATATACAACTCTACCCCATCTATTATAAATGGTTAGTTGTACATCATTATGAAGTTCAGCGAATCTAGTATAGAAGTAATCATTATTCCCATCACCATTAGGAGTTATAACATTGGGTAATTCGCAAGGAGTAATAAATATTTCAGTAATTGCAGTAACAGTTTCACAGAAATTAGAAGCTTCAATAGTATAGCTGTAAGTTCCATCTAATAGATCTTGAGTAATTAATGTAACAGTATCTCCAGTAGCAACTATATTATTATTCCCATCTAACCAATTGTATAATACTCCCTCAATAGTGGGAGATGTAATATTTACAGTATAATTATTGCCAGTACAAATAGTATCAAAAGCAGGAATGTCAACAACAGGCTCTTCACAATCATCACAATTAACAATCACATTTATAGTAGTGTCATAAGAGCAACCAAAATTATCTTCTACTTCAAAAACATATGAAAATGTTCCTAAACCATTTGGTAATATGGCCACAAGAGTATCATCATCAATGATGATAGTAGGATCCTGATGCCAAAATTCACTTGCTATTTGAGGGGAATAAAATTCAGTATTAGGATTTAAAGTATCATTAAAGTAAATACCCCATTCACATATGTAACCATCATCAATACCCAAATTATCACGTACTGTAATCGTCCAAGTGCCATTGATAGGACAACCAGATAATGCAGGTATATAAGATTCTTCTGGTTCATAATAACCCGGAACCACCATTGAACCTGCTGAAGGTCCAGTAGCTGTTGTAGTAGAATAACCATTATCCCAAGACGGTAATGCACCTGGTTGCATGGTAAAACAATATTCTTCACAAACACCTATATTACCAGTATTATTATCATATGCACCACCTAAATAGGTGCCACCTCCACTAAAACCACCTGGAAAAAGTTCACCACCTCCGAAACCTGAATAGCTATTAAAAATATTCACATTCTGACCATTTGGACAGCTTAGCATCATCTCAAGGTCACCTAAGTAAGAATGTTCTATTGAAATACAAACTTTATCGATATCACCAGCGTTTTGAAGTGTGCCTCCAGGTGTAAATCCCGCTATAACAATATCAGTTGTGTAATTCTGTCCAGAACCATCAGGAAGGTAAGTTTGAGCACCAAAAACACCGCCTATAGGAAAGTTGGTTTCAACAGGATCAACTCCAACAGTATCAAAAACAGTAACTCCACCAAATAATAGAGTGCTTTCTCCAGGACAAAGTGTATCTTCCAATGAACGACAAGTTGAAAAATCAGGAATAGTTGACACCCTTACCTTAGCAGCACTATATTGAAAAATTCCATAGGAATCCTCCACTTTCATTTGAACATAATATCCATTTCTTGCAGGAGGAACAAACATAACTACATCACCTGTTTGCGTAGTGCCATCACTAAATTCCCAAGTTGTAGTGTGATTAGTAGATTGCATGTAACCACCACCACTTAAAGCTGCACTGTCACCACCAGGTTCATATGGAAAATAAGGTTGAGCATTGAACCAAATAGTATCTCCTAAACAAACATCTACATAACCAGTATCTTCTGGATACATGTCATTTACAATATCATTAGCACCATTTGCTTCACCATCAATGAAAGCGATCATATGATTAGAAAAAGGCTGTGCTAGATTGGAACATGAGATGTTTCCATCCCATCCAGTTCCTTCAATAGAACCATCGCTTTTAAATTCTATAGTTAAACAACCAGACATATTTGACCAAGATGCTGGAATATTAGCACCATTAGGTGTTAATGAATTATTTAGCTTAGCTAATAAAGGGTAAGTATTATCCGGACCATCATATAAATAGATGGTGTCAGATGGATCAACATCAAAAGTATAACCAGCATTGGTTGCAAAAACAGCAACTACCTTAGAACCAGTAGCATCAGGACAAAATGTTATGTTCTCATTTTCATTGGATGTGTAGCTTCCTCCACTTCCACCAGAATCATGAAAGTTTTGAATAGATCCATTATTAAACGATGTTGAACATTCACAGGCTCCATTAGAAGAAGAGCTTGTCCAATCATCATCGGTTATATTTACATTTGGCTGAGACCAAATTGATGGAAATAAAAATAAAAAAAGGATGAATAATGTTGAATTTAATTTCATTTGTTTAATTCTTCATAGATATGTGTTCCAGATTTAACTACTAATAGTTTATCCTTGCCTTTCACCTTAAAATATTGATAATCATTTTCTAAAAAAGGTATTTCGAGAAGAAGAAAATTGAAGTTATTAAGATCCTTAATAGATATTTCTCCAGAAATTCTTTCATTTATATTTTTTGAATCTGGAATATCAACAAAATAATATCCATGATCCATACAATAAACAATTGTTTTAAAACGATCTGGGCTGTTTTGTTTCAGATCTTCTAATTCATTTTGAGAGAATTTCTCTAATAATCGATGGTCAAATTCATCTGATTGAGCAGTGAAAATATTGGTAACCATCAGACATGTAATTATCAAAAAAGTTTTCATATTATTTTATTTTGAGCATAAATGTAATTAATAATCGATAAAAACTACAAAGGTGTTATTATTCACTTATAAAGACGCTTAATATGATAAATATGTACCACTTTAAATAGAAAGTTATTAACACTTTTCTATGCTTGGATGTAAACGATTATTTTTGAGGCAAAATTAATATAACATAATGGATTATAATTTATCAGATTTAAAATCTTATTGCACTCAAATTAGAAGAGATATTGTTAGAATGGTACATGCGCAATCATCTGGTCATCCGGGTGGTTCTTTAGGATGTGTAGAATATTTTACTGCTCTTTATAAAGTAGTCATGAAACACAACTCTAAACCTTTTAATATGAATGGAAATAATGAGGACCTATTTTTTCTTTCTAATGGGCATATTTCTCCAGTTTTTTATTCAACATTAGCTAGGAATGGTTATTTCCCTGTAGATGAATTAAATACTTTTAGAATGATTGATTCAAGGTTGCAAGGACATCCAACTACTCATGAAGGATTACCTGGTGTTAGAATTGCCAGCGGATCATTAGGGCAAGGGCTGAGTGTAGCTATAGGGGCTGCATTGTCAAAAAAAATTAATCAGGATCCTGGTATTATTTATACTCTTCATGGTGATGGGGAATTACAAGAAGGTCAAATATGGGAAGCAGCTTTATTTGCTTCAGCCAAAAAGGTAGATAATATTATTTCTACCATTGATTATAATGGAAGACAAATTGATGGTGATGTTGATGATGTTATTTCCTTAGGGGATTTACGTTCAAAATGGGAAGCATTTGGATGGGAAGTTCTAGAAGTAGATGGAAATAATCTTGAGGATACAATAGCATGTTTACAAGAGGCACGTAAAATGACTGGAAAGGGAAAACCTATAATGATTATTATGCGTACAGAAATGGGATTTGGTGTTGATTATATGATGGGGTCTCATAAATGGCACGGAGTCGCACCTAATGATGAGCAATTGGAAGATGCACTGGGCCAATTACCTGAAACTATTGGCGATTACTAATCATATATTATGAATACTTAATGTTTGGAATTATAATTGATAGTATAAGCTGAAATGAATAGAATCATTTTATACATATTATTCTCTTTAACAATAACGAGCTCTTATTTCTCTCAAGAAAAAGAAACAGGAACTATAAGGATGCTATTTATTTTTGATGGCTCTAATAGCATGAATGCTCAATGGGAAAAAAGCAGTAAAATTAAAATTGCCAAAGCTTTAATGACTCAAACATTAGATAGTTTAAAATATTTAGATAATGTAGAAGTGGCATTAAGAATGTATGGTCATCAAACTAGAATTGTACCTGGTCAGCAAGATTGTTCAGACACTAAATTAGAAGTGCCTTTTGCTCCAGGACCAGATAATTACGATAAAATAAAAAATAAAATAAGAGGTTTAGTTCCAAAGGGAACTACTCCAATTGCGAGATCATTAGAGTATGCTGCAACTGATTTTCCAGATTGTGATGATTGCAGGAATGTGATTGTCTTAATTACAGATGGAATTGAAGCATGTGATGAAGATCCTTGTGCTGTTGCTTTAGCATTAAGAAGTAAAGGAATTATTCTAAAACCTTTTATTATTGGTGTTGGATTAGACACCTCTTACATTGATCAATTTAATTGTGTTGGTGAGTTTTTAAGTGCTGAAACAGAAGATTCATTTAAAAGTGTACTTAGCTTTGTGATCAGCCAAGCCTTAAGTAATACAACAACTCAGGTTAAATTGTATGATGCCAAAGATAAAGCTAAAGAAACCAATGTAACAATGAGTTTCTATGATCAGAAAAAAGGGAAATTACTTTATACATATATGCATACAATGAATAAAGAGAGTGTTCCAGATACTCTTTCTCTAGACCCATTATATACCTATAAAATGGTAGTACATACTATACCAGAAGTAGTAGTTGGAGATATAAAATTAACTCCTGGCAAGCACAATATTATTGAGGCAAAAACTCCACAAGGAGAATTACATATGAGAGTTCAAGGAACAAATAGTGTTTATACAGGTGTTAATGCTATCATTAGACTTAAAAATGAACATAATACTATCAACGTTCAAAACATGAATACTATTCAAAATTATTTGGTGGGTTCATATGACTTGGAAATACTATCATTACCTAGACTTTATTTTAATGATGTAAAAATTAATCAAAGTAGAAAAACTGAAATTACTATACCGCAATATGGAACTGCAATTATTTCTAAAGGACCTGGTTCAGCAGCCATATTTCAAATTAAAGAAGGAGAAAATAAATGGGTTTGTGATCTTAATAAAGATGTTTCAGTAAATAATATAAATTTATTGCCTGGAAACTATAAAATTACTTATCGTTTTATAAGGTCAACTAGTACTGCCCATACAATAGTTAAAACATTTAAAATTACATCTGGATACGAAGAAAACATATCATTATAAAATTATGAATATAGAAATTTTAGGAAATAAAGATACAAGATCAGGTTTTGGAGAAGGCTTGTCTTATTTAGGGGCTAACAACCCAAATGTTGTTGCACTATGTGCGGATCTTACAGGATCATTAAAAATGAATGATTTTAAAGATAAATATCCCGATCGTTTTTTTCAGGTTGGAATTGCTGAAGCAAATATGGTTGGTATTGCTGCTGGTCTAACCATTGGTGGTAAAATTCCGTTTACAGGTACTTTTGCAAATTTCTCTACTAGTAGGGTTTATGATCAAATAAGGCAATCTATTGCATACTCTGGTAAAAATGTAAAATTGTGTGCTTCTCATGCTGGACTTACTCTAGGTGAAGATGGTGCAACTCATCAAGTTTTGGAAGATATTGGGATGATGAAAATGCTACCAGGTATGACTGTGATCAATCCTTGTGATTTTAATCAAACTAAAGCTGCTACAATTGCCATTGCTGAACATGTAGGGCCAGTATATTTAAGATTTGGTAGGCCTAAAGTTCCTGTATTTATTGATGAAAATATGCCATTTGAAATAGGAAAAGCACTTACTATAAAGGAAGGTAAAGATGTTTCTATTTTTGCTACTGGTCACCTTGTATGGGAAAGCATTGAAGCTGTTAAAGTTTTAGAATCAATGGGAATAGATGCTGAAGTTATTAATATACACACCATTAAACCTTTAGATGAAGAAGCAGTCTTAGACTCTGTAAGTAAAACAAAATGTGTTGTTACTGCAGAAGAACATCAATTAGCAGGTGGTCTGGGTGAATCTATCGCTCAACTATTGGCAAGAAAAAACCCAACACCAATGGAATTTGTCGCTGTAAATGATGTTTTTGGCGAAAGTGGTAAACCTAAAGACCTTATGAAAAAATATGGTTTGGATTCATCTAATATTGTCAATGCAGTTCAACATGTCTTAGAAAGAAAAAGTAAGACAATTGAGCATATATGAGCAAAGAAGTTGATAAAAAAATCCTTGAATTATTTTTAAATCAATCTACTAGACATGAAGGATTTACTCTTCTTGTTAACACCTATAAAGAAAGATTATATTGGCAAATAAGAAGAATAGTTGTCAATCATGATGATGCGGACGATGTACTACAAAACGTTTTTATTAAATGTTGGAGGTCTTTAGACTCTTTTAGAAAAGATTCTCTACTTTATACCTGGGTTTATAGAATAGCAACCAATGAATCAATTTCTTTTTTAAAGAAGAAAAGAGGTGCTGATAAAATTGAACTTTCAGAAGAAGCATATAAATTACAAGCTGGAAAAGCAGAGTTTGTAATGGATGCTAATGAAATAGAAATTAGATTAGAAAAAGCCATTCTACAACTTCCAGAAAAACAAAGAATTGTATTTCACTTAAAGTATTATGAGGATCTTAAATACGATGAAATTGCTGAAATAACAGGGACATCTGTAGGAGCACTAAAAGCTAGCTATTTTCATGCTGTACATAAAATTAAAGATTTAGTAAAGAGAGATTAAACCTTTTTAAATTAGATACATCTAATTGTTAAATGACTAAAAATAAAGAACATAACGAAAAACTAAATGACCCTATTTCTTTTGAAGGGGATAATAAAAGAAACATATATGATGTTCCAAAAAATTATTTTGAATCGTTACAGGAATCAATCGAAGAGAAAATTATAGAAGCAGATTTAAGTGACTTATCTATTTCTAAACGTAATATATATGAAACACCAAATCAATACATTTCATCATTTAAAACCCTCGATCAAAAAACAGAACCTACTAGAATTATATCATTTAAAAATTTCAATTCAAATAGATTTTTGAAAATAGCAGCTTCTGTGACATTAATAATTGGGATAGGATATTTAGGGTTTTTATTTCTTGATAATTCCAAAACGAATAATAATCAAATTTCTAATACTAATGATTTTGATTTTGAGATCTCTGAATATGAAACAGGACTTTTTAACGAAACAGAAGATGAATTAATGGCATCATTAATATTTGAAGAGGATATCTCTTTTGATAATTCAGATTTAATTAATGAAAGTGATCTTACTATCGATGAATTAGAAGAATACCTAGAATCTGACATAGATCTTTCTATTGAATTTTAAAAATTACAACTATGAAAAAAATACTCATCATCCTATTATTTATAATTCCAATGAATCTAGATTTATTGGCACAAAAACAGATGAATAAACCAGATAGGATTGCTTTTTTATCTGAAAACATGAATTTAAGTTCTGATGAAGCTGAAAAATTTTGGCCTTTGTTAAATGACATGGAAAACGAGCTTAAAGCACTTAAAAAGGAACTTAAGGAAAATAAACCCGAAAAAAAGGTGAATGAAATGTCAGATAAAGAAATTGAGGAATTATTGGATGCCTCATTTATTCATAAACAAAGGGAATTAGATATAAAAACAAAGTTTCACGAAGAATTTAAAAAGATTCTTCCCATAAAGAAAATTGCCAAGTTCTATCATTTAGAACAAAGGTTCAAGAAATTGAAAAAACAAAATAAGCAACATCCTGGTCCTAAACCTGGAAATAGAGGTCCTTATTAATTATTTCTCTATTTTAGAATCAATACATTCATACGTTAAGTATTTTTGTATGCATAATGAAAATCAAATCATGGATCAGTGCCCTAAGACTTAGAACTCTTCCTTTATCTTTGTCTTGCATATTAATTGGAGGTGCTTTGGCGCACCCAATTCAGCCAATTAATCCTACAATTTTTAGTCTAATTATAGCTACTACAGTTATTTTACAGATTCTATCTAATCTTGCCAATGATTATGGTGATGGTATTAAAGGTACAGATGATCATCGATCTGGTCCAGATAGAATGATCCAGAAAGGCTTCATCAGCAAAAAAGAGATGTTTATAGCAATATGTTTATTAGCAGTTTTTGCCTTTTTATTAGGACTCATATTACTATATAAGGTTTTTGGGTTAGATTATCTCATCATCTCTTTTTTATTTTTAATTCTTGGCGTATTTGCAATATGGGCTGCTATTAAATATACGATGGGTGAAAACCCATACGGATATAGAAGCATGGGCGATTTATTTGTTTTTATATTTTTCGGTGTAATTGGAGTTGTTGGAACCTTTTATTTATTAACCTTTTCATGGAATTGGATCACGATACCTGGCGCATTATTTACTGGCTGTTTAAGCATGGCAGTATTGAATATGAACAACATGAGAGATCACGATTCAGATAAAAAAGCTAATAAAGTCACATTAGTAGTTAAATATGGGTTAAAATGGGCATCTAAATATCAGGTAACCTTGATTGTAATAAGCAGTATATCTTTTATTTTAATAGCTTATCAATACAATGAATATATTTACTTCCTCTGTCTTCTTCCCTTGCCTATTCTTATAAGTAATATCAGGAAAGTAATTAGTTATAATCAATTAATTGAATTAGATAAAGAATTAAAAAAAATAGCGCTTTCTACTTTTACTATTTCTGTAATATTTTTTGTTATAACAATGCTGAAATAGATAGAAATGCTTTTAGATAAGCATCTGAATAAAAGTAATTAATAAATTCCTTCTTTATTAGCCCATTTCGAATATTCATTACTGTGTCTTTCATGTTGGGCATTGGTAATAGAGAAATAATGTGAAGATGTATAACCAGGTTTTGCACACATAAATAAATAATCATGCTTCTTGTAATTCAAAACTGCATCTATTACTCTAGGTTCAGGAATACAAATTGGACCAGGAGGTAATCCAGGATTCTTATAGGTATTATAAGGTGATTTAATTTCTAAATGTTTATTGAGCACCCTATTTATAGTAAAATCATTATGGGCATAAATAACTGTAGGACAAGATTCTAAGAACATCCCTTTATTAAGTCTATTTATATAAATACCTGCAATGGTATCATGCTCTTCGTATTTAACGCGTTGCTCAGCCAATACTATAGAAGCTAGAATGGTGACCTCACTTTGTGAAAGATTAATATTTTTAGCTTTTTCTATACGATCAGCATTCCAAAACTTTTTATACTCCTTTGCCATCATTTGTATAAATTCTTCAGGAGAAATAGATGAATAACATTCATAAGTATTGGGTAAGAAAAAAGTAAGCCAAGTTTCTTTTTTAAATCCATAATGATTGATGATAGAATCATTATTAAAAGCCAATGATAAAGTTGCTGAATCAGCTATGATAAATTGAGACACTTTTCCAGCAATATCCTCAATAGTTCTTGCATTATTGAATATAACATTGACTATATCTTTATGATTCTCAATAGCATAATTAATGTTATTTATTAAAGAATTATAGGTGTTCCATTTTTTCAATAATTTAATCTTTTTAAAAGGTATAACCTTATCAGCTATTTTCTTATAATCTGCTAGTAGTATAAAATCATTTTCATTTTTAATTATCTTTTCATTTAACAGAAATTCAGATAGATCCTTGACTTTGAGAATTGTATCTGATGGTAATAAAAGAATTACATCATTATTTAAGCTCTCAAATGTTGGTTGATCTTTAATTCTATAGATATTATAATATGGATAAGCTAGATATCCCCCTATAAAAAGAGAGACAATTAAAATAAAAATGATAACCTTTCTCATTTATATAAATATTTCAAATTCAATCAAGCTTAATTAGCTGATAGTTTTCATACTTGTAAATATTTACACTTTTGTTTTGAAAACCACTATTTGGATCTAATCTGTAATATGATGAATTGACATAAAACCCTTCATTTTCCAATTCATGATA